>Ga0247823_10001455_pt1 | contig 19757 bp, 12 predicted proteins | sample 13C_PalmiticAcid_2_FD_192426 | JGI IMG/M metagenome (GOLD analysis project Ga0247823, IMG submission 192426) | Soil microbial communities from agricultural site in Penn Yan, New York, United States - 13C_PalmiticAcid_Day30 | ecosystem: Environmental > Terrestrial > Soil > Agricultural land... | reverse complement strand
ATTGAGGATATTTCATTATCCATAATCTCATCAAAAATAGCATCCGTATTACTATTCAAAATCCCTCCATTTCCATAAGATTCCTCAATAATCTCTTCAGGAATAACGTAAAATTCTCCTTCTATATTCCCTTTGGAAATTTCCTTCCAATCGGCGCAAATGGCCTTGAGGTTGTCAACCACTCGCTTTTGCGAAGAGCTTAATTGCATCAATTTCCTCCTCTTTTCGTATCCCAAGTACCTCGAGGAATGTGTGCGTCCGGTGTCTTGGTCGCTACCGGTTTGCCATGCACATCGCGTGAATTGCCTCCTGCATCGACCCAACGTACATAGGGGCGTTGGCTGTTGGAATACGGACTCTGCGGGTTACCGGGCATGAAGCGTATGGTTTCCCGTGTATTAGTGTTTGTATATATTGTACCATCACCACGACGGGACCGCCCATAGACCCAGCCCAAGCCAGTTCCTGCGGGGAAAACTTGGGGCGCAATGCATCTCCCTGATCTTACAACGTCTTGCGCGCGACGGAACATGATTTCTTGCGGCAAAGGCATTCTTCCCGGACGCCCGATGTATGTCTCCCGAGGAGGAGGGAGTGATTTTCTTGGGGTGGGCAGCGGCGCCGTGCGAATGTATCCGCCTTCCACCAGAGGATTGCGAGTAACAGGACTTTGCGACGTCCGGGCTGGCGGGCGTGGCATAGGAGTTGTGACGGGTTGCAAGCCTTCGGGGTCAAACAACCCAAGAGGATTTCCTTCCGCGTATAGGAACGGGTTGTCGCCCCCATCTAGACCTATCGGGTCGGCCTGCACGTAGCGCCCGAGTGTGGGATCATAATCGCGATAATAGTTGTAATAGAGGTCGGCGTGCTGCTGAACCTGTCCCGGGAACCCGATGCGGCCGTAGCTGGCGGGCGCCACAATGGCGCCGCCGGCATCGGTGGTGGCCACCGGCGTGCCAAGGTGATTGCCCTGCACCCAATTGATCTTGCTCGACGCTCCATCGGGGATCGCGATAGCGAGTGGCATGTAGCCTCCGAGCCCATCGTCACCGCCAAACGCCGAACCGTCGCCGACCTCGGGCAGAAGCCATATATATTCCCCGCGAAGGTCCGCAGTCGTTGACCCATATTCGCCGGTGATGCGGTGGCCTGCGTCATAGACGTAACGCCGCTCCACCACGGGACTGCCGCTGAGTGTCGTGGTCAGCCCCACGCGTTCGTCGAACCCGTTGTAGAGCATCGCCTGCGTCTCGGCACCGGCGACCGCATAGCTCGCGATCCGTGCGTGACCGTCATAGCCGAGCGTGATGCTCGGCCCGCCTGGACGGGTCTCGCCGATCAGATTGCCGCGGGCATCATGCGTGAACCCGCGCGTCCCACCGCCCGCCGGAGCGACCGAGGCGATGCGGTTCGTGCCGCTCGTGCGGCTATAGGCATCAGTCTCCGCCGGCGTCGCATCGCCAATATTGGTGCGTCGCTCGACGGCAGTCCGATTGCCATTCTTGTCATGGATATAGTCTTCGCGTGCGAACGGAGCGCTGCTGCTATCCACCCGCGTCAGGCGATCGACGCTATCATAACCGAAGTTCCGGCTGTTCGCGGTGTTCACCAGGTCGGTGATCGACGTGATATTGTCATCATCGTCATAGCCGTAAGTGAGGTGCCAGACATCAGCGCCAGCGGCGGTGTAGAGCCGTTTCGAGGCGAGCCGGCGATCGCTGCCCCAATCGAGCGACAGCTTGAGGCCGTTGCCGAGGTCCGCCGATTTCATCGGCCCAAAGGGCTCGTAGGTGATGTTCGTCGTGAGAGTGGTCCAGGCCGTACCGCTGTTGGGGCGCGTCTTCACCTCGATCACACGGCCCTTCGTGTCACGGGCATAAGCGACGTCCCGGCCGCTCGGGTAAGTGATCTGCACCGCACGGTCGGCAAGATCATAAGCCCAGCCGAGCGTGCCGACGGGCTCTGCCTTCGCGGTCAGATTACCGCGATGATCATAGCCAAAGGCCGTGGTGCCGCTGCCGTCGGTCATGCTTGCAAGGCGTCCAACACAGGCACAGCCGGATACGCCGCCGCTGTCATAGGCGTAAGTGACGATCTCCGAGGACGGGCGGCCCACCGGCGTCTTCGCGGTGACCCGGCCGAGGATGTCGCGAGTGTAGTCGATCCGCTGACCGCGCCCGTCAATTGCCGCGGTCAGATCGCCGGCAGCATCATAATAATAGGTGCTTGTTCCGCGGTCGGGGCTCGTCTCGCGGATGATCTCGCCAAAGCCGTTGCGTACGAAGTTCGTCTGAACCGACACCGCATCGGTGAACCGGGTGGTTTCGTCCTTCGCATTGTAGAGCGTCGCGGTCGTGCCGGTGTCGGGAGCGACCGTTGACGTCAGCCTGTTGAGCGCATCGAAGGCCATGTCGGTAGCAAAGCTGCGCGGCGAGGTGGTGCGAACGGGATTGCCATTCTTGTCATATTCCCAGGACGTCGTGCGACCGGGCCCCAAGGTCTCGGTGAGCATGCGGCCGATGCTGTCAAAGGTCCGTGTGATCGTGCTGCGCGCAATGCCGTCGGCGCGTTTGATTTTCTGTTCGGTAACATTGCCCATCACATCATGCGCGAAGGTCTGTTTCTCGCCATCCGCGGCCGCGATCTCGAGCAGCTGTCCGGCAAGGTCATAGACGAAACTGAGCTTCTCGGTCGCCGGAAGCGTGATGCCCGTCAGCCGTCCCTCGACATCATATTCATAGGTCGTGATGGCATCGAGCGCAGTCGTCGTCGGATGCTTGACGTTGCTCGTGAGCAGTCGACCAAGCGCATCATAAGTGAAGAGGGTTTGCGTTCCGTTCGGATCGGTCACCGATCCCGGACGTCCGTTCGCATCATAGCTGGCAAAGGTCGTGACATGGCCAAGTCCGTTGGTCATCGTCAGCAGATTGCCGGCGGTGTCGTAAGTGAAGCTCGTGATGTCATCGACCGGCCCGATCGCGGCGCGCGGACCGTTGATAGACATCAGGCGGCCACCGGTGCCCCAGGTGTAGGTCTCGGTGCGGGTCTGTCCCGCGGTCGAATAGGGAACCGTCGTCGATGTCGTGTCGGTAAGCGTCCGGGTCAGCAGTTCGCCGGTCGTGCCGTAGGTCATCTCGGTGCGCAAACCCGGAACATCGATCCGCGTCGGCAGGTCGAGCGCCGCGTGCCACTGGATATTGGTCGTCCGGGCAACGCCGGTGGTTGCAGCCTCCGTCATGGCGGTGGGGCGCTGATTTGTGGCGTCGTTGGTAAAGTTGGTGATGGTCCCGCGCGGGTCCGTGTTCGAATTCAAAATTCGAATGTGGGTGCTCGCGTTCTGAATTCCGTAAATCTCGGAATCCGCCGGAACGGTTGCGGTCGCCAGACCGTCTTTGCGCGTCAGAACCGGCAGTATCGTCGATGATGCAGAAAAATATCGACGATAGAAGGTGTAATTCTCCTGTCGTCCGAGCGCGTTTGTTACCCCCCGATAGCTTGTCTTGAATGTCGAATCGGCGGTGAAGGTATAATCGACCTCGACTTTGCCTACGCCCCCGGCGCGCTCGCTGCTCTTGGCCAAACCATAATCATGGTAGCTGTACGTCGAGAGCCGCTGGCCATTCTGATCGACGATGCCCGTCAAGGCGTAAGGAAAGGCCGCGTCTTCGTAGAGATATTCGCGCGCCCAAAGCTCGGTTCCCGAGGCGTTCTGCCGACTCACGCGCGTCAGGCGATCGTTGCGTCCGACCCGGGTCGCGGATGATGTGTCGTCATAAGTATAAATCAGCTTGGTCGCGTCAGGCAGCTGGATTTGCGTGATGACCTTGATCTTTTGCGCCGTCACATAATCTACGACGCTGCTAGCTCCGCCGCCGGCGGGGACAAAAATGCTCTTTGCATTCGCGGCCGTCCAGGTGAGCAGCATCTCGCGGCCAAAGCTGTCACGCACCTTGCTCGGATACTGGCCATCGTCATCATAGTCGAAAAACTGGGTATAGCCGCCCGGGAATACCTTCTCCGTGGGAACAAGGTAGCGAAGATCGTCGCCGCCCACCCAAGTCTCGGCGCGACGAAACAGCGTGTAGGTTCCGTCGGATTCGATGATCTTGATTTCGCCGGGACCATTGGGGACCGCCGCCTGATTTTTGAAGAAATCTGCGCGCGACACTCCAGGCGTAACGGCCATTTCCATTTTGCGGCGACTGGGCCGGCCGGTGTACGAATAATCCGTGCTGCTACTAACATTCACTGCACTGAAAATGTCGTAGCTTCCCGTTTCAGGCAGGTATTCGATCGAATCGAAATAATACCCGTAGTTTGTCAATCTGCCCGGTATCAATCCGTGCCAATTGGCCCCAAATCCAGGGATTTGCGTCGGTGAGTATTGCCTGTTGCTATGTTGGTGGCTGCGATAATAGCGACCTACCTTGAACAGCCCATCAGCCGTTTCGAAGTCGACCTCGTAATCAACTTTCGAGCCGGTGGAGATCGAGATGGGATTTCCTGCCAGAGAGGCGGGCGTAGCGCTCACCGGACGCGTTGTGTCCGTGCAATCACATTCTGGCTCGGTCTCATGAGGAAGAGCGCACTCGCCGGTGCGAAGCTTTGAATATCCGCTAGGGCAGTAAAGGTTAACGCCAGCAGGAAGGACCGTGTTGGAATTCGACGGGCCGCCATATTGCTTAGCGATCCAACGGCATCCGTAAGCGGTGGGGCTCCCATATGACGGTGACTGATACGTCGCGTTGGGATTGTAAATCTCATGTTGCTTGCGGCAGGCGGCATCGGGTGTCGGGAATACATCGGAACTGCCAACAGTCGTCCATCCAGGCTGTGCCGTAGGTGACGGTGTCGTTCCGGGAAGCGGGGTTTGAGCTGCAGCATGGAAGGGTAGAAAAGCTAGAAACAGGAATAGTAGCGCAAGATGACTGCGCAGCTTCAAATTCCCGAACATAGCCCCTCCGTTCGCCCCGCTCGCCGAATCCCACTCGGCGAAGCTTGAGCGAGGGTTTCATTAACGGCGGCAACGGTCAACCTCCCACTGACGTAAGTCACCAAATTTGCAATAAATTTCCGGGTAATGGATTGTCTTCGTCGACGCCGGCCAAGAACAGCAGGTACGGACTTCTGTCCGACGCCCAGCCGGACAGAATGCATCCACACTGATGTTCGCCGACCTTTGGATACTTAACGAGGGCAGGTAGGCGTCCGGCCCAGCCCTGAAAGGGATAGGGAGCCAAAGGGTCGGACGCCCTCGCTTGCCAGCATAGTAGCTGGCGGCGAAATCGGTAATTTGAACTCTTCTAACCGATGATCGCATGGGCTGCGCAAAGGTTGCGGAGAATCATCGGCGCTGCGTCGACAGGATATCGAAATTCGCTCCCAATTTCCGGCGGGCTGATTTAATCTTGCCCGATAATATCATCTGCAAACGGGGAGTCGCAGGATGCTGATTGCTTCAATTCTTATGGTCGCCATGGCGCCCGCACCGGCGGGTGGCGTCGATGCCACGCGGGATGCTTTTACCAAGTGCCTGCGAGGCCATCTCAAAAAATCGCTCGAGGCGAAGATGGGCGAAGCTGAATATGAGATGTCGTTGAAGGGCGCGTGCGATAGCGAGCGCGAGGCGTTTCGTGGAGCGATCATCGCGGGGAACAAGGCGAGCGGCGACTCTGCAGCCGACGCAGCCGACAATGCCGAAATGCAGATCGAGGATTATCACGCGAGCTTCACCGACAAGTTCAATGACTATTCGGCGAGCAACACGTTGCCGGCGGATTGATCTGACTTTCACTGCTTTTGAGCAGTTGGACGATTGCCAGCATGCGAAGCAGTTCAGCTTCGATGCTGCGCAGTCGGATGCCGATTTCAAGGTCTGCATGTCCCGCAAGGCGAAGCACCAGCATCAATACAGGTTCTGATCGAGCCGCCAGCGCCACGAGGTGAAGGCCGCTAGGGCTTGCGCGGCCTTGCAGCCATGACCGCGCGGCTCTGTCGCTGACGCCGGTCCACCGCATAACTGTCTTGGTCGCGCGGCGGCTTGCACCGAGCTCTTCGCGCAGCGCGGCACCGATCTGCATGGCCAGCTCTGGGTCGGACAACGCAAACCGCGTATTCGGAAGTTGACTACCGCTCTTAGGAACCATGCTTCGGGCTCCCTGCTGTACAAGTGCCTCGATCCGGACCAGCTGATATGCACCCGCGAGGCGACCATGGTTATAAAGTGGCTGGGTACAGAAGGCGTAAATGAAGGCGAGGCTGTTATCGCGCGCGCAGCTGCCTATGTCCGCATGTCTACCGATAACCAGAAATTCTCCACGGACAATCAGCTGACGGCGATCCAGCGTTATGCCGACGACCACCGATATGAGATCGTTCGAACCTACGCCGATGAAGGAAAAAGCGGACTCAACGTCGACGGTCGACCCGCCCTCCAGCAGCTTCTCTCTGATGTTGAAGATGGCCGTGCGGATTTTGCTATTCTGCTCGTCTATGATGTGAGCCGGTTCGGGCGTTTTCAGGATCCCGATGAAGCGGCCCTCTATGAGCTCCGTTTCAGACGCGCCGGACTGGCTGTTCATTATTGCGCCGAGCAATTCGCGAACGACGGAAGCATCGGATCGTCAATCATCAAGACGGTCAAACGCGCGATGGCCGGCGAATATAGCCGCGAACTGTCCGTCAAAGTATTCGCGGGCCAAGCCAATCTGATCCGGCTCGGATTTCGGCAAGGCGGCCCGGCAGGCTTTGGTCTCAGGCGAATGCTGGTGGATCAGGCCGGCACCGAGAAGGGAATTTTAGGATATGGACAGCACAAGAGCATAGCAACCGATCGGGTCATTCTCGTTCAAGGGCCCGAAGATGAGATCGCGGTTGTTCGGGAGGTCTATCGGCTCTTTGTGGAGGATCGGCGGTGCGAAGCCGACATTGCTTCCGATTTCAATGGGAAGGGCATCCAGACCGACCTTGGCCGTCGATGGACGCGCGGTGCTATCCATCAGTTGCTGATCAACGAGAAATATGCCGGCAATAATGTCTGGGCCCGTACCTCATGCAAGCTGAAAGGGCGTCACGTCCGCAATGCCCCTGAGGATTGGGTCCGCGCCGATGGCGTGTTTGCTGCAATCATCTCTCCGGACATGTTCGAGCGTGCGCAAACGATCATCCGCGAAAGGAGCGCCAAGCTATCAGACGATGAGATGCTGGCACTTCTCGCGGCCGTATTGAAACAGAACGGGCACTTGTCCGGTCTGATCATCGATGAGGCAGAAGGCATTCCTTCCAGCAGCGCGTTCCGTGCGCGTTTTGGCGGTCTCCTGCGGGCCTATACGCTGGTCGGCTTTATGCCGCCTCAGGATTATCGATATCTCGAGACCAATCGCAGGCTTCGAGAGATGTATCCGGATATCATTCAATCCATTCTGCGAGGAGTGGCGGCGGCTGGTGGTATTGTTGAGCGCGATCCCGTGACGGACCTCCTCACGGTCAATCGCGAGTTCACGGCTTCGTTGGTTATCATCCGGTGCTGCAATACCTCTACAGGGACCTTGCGATGGAAGCTGCGTCTCGACGCCCGGCTGCGACCTGACGTCACCGTTGCGGTGAGAATGAACAGCGCCAACGAATGCCCGAAAGACTATTATCTTTTACCGAGAATGGACATGCGGGAGGCGGTTTTGAGGCTCGCAGAATATAACGGCCTTTCGCTTGACGCCTATCGCTTCGACAGTCTCGATCGCTTTTATCAGATGGCTGCCCGAACTTTGTTCAGGGAGGCTGCGTGATGAGAGCTTTGCCAGCGCAGCGTGTCGAAATGATACCGGTCGAACGGGTAACGGTCGTCAACCCCCGCGTGAGAAACCAGCGTAGTTTCAAAGAGATCGTCGAGAATATCTCGCGGGTCGGATTGAAGCGACCGATCACGGTTACGCGTCGGACGGAGGCCGGCGGGCCATATTATGATCTGGTTTGCGGCCAGGGCCGACTGGAAGCCTACATCGCACTTGGTCAGGCCGAAGTTCCGGCGTTGGTCGTCACGGCCGATACCGAAGACTGTATGGTCGCAAGTCTCGTCGAGAACTGCGCACGACGAAAACACGGGGCGTGGGACTTGCTGAAGGATATCCGCGGGATGGAAGAACGTGGACAGTCTGTGAGTGAGATCGCGCGTAAGACGGGTTTGTCGCCCGACTATGTTCGCGGCGTTGCGCGGCTGATCGAGCATGGAGAGCAGCGCCTGCTTCGCTCGGTTGAGAGTGGGATTATCCCGCTCACCGTTGCCGTGGAGATTGCCGAGGCGGAAGATCATGAAGTCCAGGCAGCTCTTTCGGCCGCATATGAAAAGGGGCTCTTGAAGGGGCGCAAGCTCCTGGTCGCGAGACAGGTAATCGAGCGGCGCCGCAAACAGGGCAAAGGTCTTGGCGTCCCGAGCGCACAGACCAAGGGGAGAGTGTCAGCGGACTCCTTGGTTCAGGCCTATAAGGATGATGTCGCACGCAGGCGGCTGTTGGTCGAACGCGCAAACGCCACGCGCGACAGATTGTTCTGTATCATCGAAGCGTTGAGACGGCTGAGAGCGGATGAACAGTTTGTTGCGCTGCTCGAAGATGAAGATCTGGCGACGCTCCCTGTGGAACTGGCGACCAGGATGCATTGAAGGCAGGAATCCATGAGACATGAACCCGAATTGGCGCGCGCCTTTGAAGACGCAACGATGCGCATCCCTGTCGCCGATATCAACTTTCTATACGAAGTTCGGCCTTCGGTTCGGGGCACGGCAAAATATGGACAGATTGCAGCGTCAATCACCGAGGTAGGGATCATTGAGCCCCCCGTCGTTATCCTCGATCCCGACGGCAGCGGGCGCTTCCGGCTTCTCGATGGCCATCTGCGCGTCGACATCTTGATCGAGCGAGGGGTGAAGGAGGTGGTCTGTCTTATCGCGACGGAAGATGAGGCATTCACCTATAATCGTCGTGTCAGCCGGATTGCGATAATTCAGGAACATAAGATGATTCTGCAAGCGGTGAAGCGTGGCGTATCCGAGGAACGCATAGCGCGGGCGCTCAACGTCAATATCGACGCCATCAAGCGAAAGCGAAATCTGCTGAATGGGATAAACGCGGAGGTGGCGGACCTCCTTCGGGACAGGCATGTTTCGATCAATGCGTTTGCTGAACTCCGAAGGCTGAAACCGATGAGGCAGCTGCGGGCCGCGGAAATGATGGTCGCGATGAACCGCTATTCGACGAGTTATGTGAAATCGATCGTGGCGGCGACACCTGCAGATCAATTAGTGTCCGAACGAAAAAGGTTGGTTCGTGGTGTAACGCGTGAGCAGATCGACCTGATGTCGCAGGAGTCCGAACAGCTCGACCAAGAGGTCAAGCTCATCGAAAAGACATATGGTGAGGACCATCTCGATCTCGTCATTGCCACTGCCTATGTCGCCGGCCTCTTGGAGAACGCCCGCATCGTGCGGCACCTCGCTCAACGCCATCCGGATATCTTTGCCCAGTTCCAAAAGATCGCTGATTTGCAAAAAGCAGCCTGAAAGGCGGCCGATCCGAGCATCTGAATTTGGGGCGCTTCCCTCAGTCCAGCCAATATTTCACGGCTTGCCAAGCGCCAGCCAGAAACGCACCGCCGACAACAGCGGTCGCAAGCCAGAACTCGATTGCAACTGCGCGATCGCGCCATTTGGATTCGCGATTTTGCATGATGAGCGGCATGACATGCCAAGATATTGTAGGAAAGGCCTAAGTTGTAAGTTCCGGTCTATGCAGTCCGAAGGAATCCTGAAGGCAAGAAAAGGTAGCGACCAAGAGATATAGTGCTTGCCTGACAGATCTGTCCAATGACGCCGCTCCGCGGCGCTTTGCCTCTGTACAATGGTAGCGCGATTTATCAACGCGCCCGCATTGGTTCCATTACTCATCGACTCGTTGGATTCCGAATGACATGTTCATTTGGGGAGAGAGTTATTGAAAGCCTTTGTTGCGACTTTAGCACTGCTGGTACTTACCTCGGTGGCGGATGTGCCATTGTGTGGGACGGCAAATGCCCTTTCGTGCTGCAAGGTATGCGGGAAGGGCAAAGCTTGCGGCAACACTTGTATTGCCAAGGACAAGAATTGCCACCAGCCGCCTGGATGTGCGTGCGACGGCTAGGTTGACCTGACCAGGTCTTCGTGACTGACGCCGAGAGCTTGGGCGATGTGGTAGATCGTCACGATTGTGGGATTGCGCTTACCGCGTTCCAGGTCACTGAGATATTGCTGGCTGAGCCCCGAGCGATCGGAGAGCTCTTCCTGCGTCATGCCCTTCGCCTTGCGGATGCGCGCGCAATTGTCTCCGACGAGTTTCCGCATGTCCATGCGAGAAACCATTGGCGATCAACGGGTCTCGGGTTTATCAACTATAGTATGTAAAGCGCTCTTGAGGGGGATAACATGCTATCGGTTGGACGCGCGATTGTGATGGGCGGAATGGTCATGGGTTGCCTGGGAGGCTGCGCCTCGGTTCCCGATCCGGGGAACTGGATTGTTGCGGAGCATGTCGATGAATTCACCGACGCGCGCACTTGCCGGGTCGAGCAACGAGCCCGCGGATCGTCGTTGCGGCAGGTGATGTCCTTCGTGCCCTATGCCGAACGTCGCGGGGAAGAGCTCAGGGTCGGGCTGCGATCGGCCACGCGCTACGGCGGGCTCCCGACGGGCGACGTTCGGCTGCGGGTCGATGAAAATCCTGCCTGGACGATATCGACGGCCGAAACACCGATCGATGCCCGGCCCGCCGGAGAGGAAGCGTGGAGCAAAGCTCTTCCGGCGAATGCGACTGACACGGATCGGGTGCAGTTCGAAGCAACGACCCGCGAAGCTATGGGCACCATCGGCAAGATGATTTCGCCATACACGGCCGCCACCGGCGAGAAGGCAGCAGCGATGCTGGCACAGATGAAATCCGGCACCGTCCTCATCTATGAGACCTCTGCGTTCAATCAGCCGGGCTCGTCGACCGGGCGGGTGGCGCTCGATGCACAGTTCAAATCAGCACTCGCCGCCTGCGGGCTGTAGACGAAGTGCAAATCTACGGAAAATCAATGACTCGTTGACACGAGCGGCGATCCCCTCATCATCGGCGCGGGGTCGAACCTGAGGGGGATTGCATGGCAGATTCTGAATTCGAGGTACCCGCTTCTTTTCTGGAAATGGCGCTCGCAGGACGCTGGGCGCCGGGGGCGTTCCGCTGGCGACACGTCAAGAACATCATGCCGAACACGACGCTTTTCCAGGCGCAAGCAGCGGCTCCCGAAAGCGATGGCACCACTCTTAGAAATCGCCGTTTCTTCATGTATTCGGACGCGGACTGCCAGCTCACCATTTGGCGGGCCGACGGAACTTCTTTGTTTCGTACGATCGTTAGCGGCACGGCCTCGGGTTTCCAAGGCGTCGCGGCATATGTGAACGCGGTATCGGGGTCTGCGAGCGGGTATTTCGCCTATGACGACGCGCAGGACATTCCGAACATCAGCCTCGCGAAATCACTTCCGTGGCGAGTGGACCATGGCTTCGCGATGCCCCCGGTCTTTACGTCCGACGAACCTCGGCTGGTTCGCCTCTGCATCGATAGCGCTCTTGCTGTCCCGGTCATCTTCAAAACCGACATGCAATACGAGGACGAGATCACGCTCCTTGGCCCGGGCACGATAAAGGACGCGGCGGTCGACCCGTTCTGCGTCGATATCGTCTGCAAGACGCTGTCCGCATCGATCAGGGAGCCGCAGTCCGGTGACACGCCGCTTCCAGCGAACCTCAAGACGGTGAAGGGCCGATACTGGGTCGAGTAGCCCTCGGGATCAGCGGTTCAAACGCGAGATCAGCGGTTCAAACGCGAGACTAGGGGCTTGCTTGGCGGGGCAATCCAGCGACGCTAGGGACCCGGCTCCTCGACGCGCGTGAAGCGGGGCAACCCGTCGGGTCCTTCCGCCAGCTTATAGAGTCCCTTGCTCTTGCGAAGTTCCGCTCGCAAATCGTCCACGGACTCCTCGTCGCCGTTCTTCATGATCATGGCCGTGAGGAACGGGATGATGAGGCTCAGCTCGTCTTCATTCATCCAGCTCACGTCGAATTTCCGTGGGGCTTCCTTCGGGCCATATTGCTTGGCGAGCTCGATCGCGGCGTCGAGCATGCGATCGGATCCCGTAAGGGCCCGGTCACGCTTACGGCGAGCGAGAACCTCGGTGATATCGATCTTCTTGATCTTGCCGTCACGCTTGACCGACACCTTCGTGCTGAATTCGCGTTGAAGGGCTGCCTCCATGCTCCTGTCCTTCTTCTTGCGCCCGCCGCGCTTATTCCCGGTCGTGAACTGGCTCTTCACCGGCGGGTTGCCGTGCCCGCCGGAGTTATCCGCCTTGTAGTGGAGCGAAGCAGGGGTGCCGTCACGCTTCAGGCGAACCATCCCCTGCTCGTTGATCTTGTCGGCATCGAGATCAAACGCGATGTCGGGGATGTGGCCCGCGTCGTGCGTGGGATCGTCGTGGTTGTGCGCCATCGCTCAGCCCTCCGTATTCGAGGGGAGGAAGGCGCTGGACACCAAGCGCGGCTCCATCCCGGTCTGTTCGTGCAGGCGCTTGAGGGCGACATCGACATAATAGGGATCGATCTCGATCCCGAACCCGATACGCCCGCACGAGGCCGCGGCGAGGAGCGTGGTGCCCGATCCCAAGTAGGGATCGAGGACGATGTCGCCCTGCTTGGTGCAATCCATGATCGCATCCGCGATCATCGCCTGATTTTTGCAGGTCGGATGAAATGCTAGGTTATCGCGCTCGGACCCGAACCCCGAGGGCGCGGGGTATTCCCAGATGTTGGTGCGGTAGCGGCCGTGCTTGCCCAGCTCCACGTTATTGCGGTGGCGCCCGCCCTTGCCGCGGAAGATGCAGCAGAGCTCGTGGCGGCTCCTCAGGAAGCTTCCCATTCCCCCATTCGGCTTAACCCACACCGCGAGGTTGATGAGTGCGTCATGCACCTCTTCGCCGACATGGATCATGTCCGCGACCGATCGCCAGTCGATGAACTGGTAGTGAAGCGCCCCGGGGTGCGCAAAGGCGGCCTGCAGTTCGAAGCTGCGGCGGATCATGTCGCGGAACTCTTCGCGCGAAAGCTCTCCCGTGCCCATTTCGAACTCCGCGTGCTGGATCTTCCCGAGTCCCGAGACATGCCCCTTGATCGGGACATTCCAGGGCATGTCAGTGACGATGGCGTGCGCCTTCCGTCCCCGCATCAGCGCGTTGAGCGAGGCCTCCTCGAGCGAGGTGCCGCAATAGACGCGGTGATCACCGATCATCCAGAGATCGCCGGGCTTCGCGGTCGCGGGGCGGCTGCGATCGGGCGGCGGGACGCTCTCGACCTTCGCGTCTGCGTCGGCTTTCCCGCCGTGACCCATCAGCAGGTCGATCTCGGCGACCTCGAACCCGCTGTCCTCGAGGTCGATGACGTCGTCGCTCGCGAGGATGAACTCGACTTCTTCGAGGAGGAGGGCGCTATTCCACGTTCCCGATTCCTGAATCTTGTTGTCGGCGATGCGATACGCCCGCTTCTGGGCTTCCGACAGGTGGGCGAGGGCGATCGCCGGAATGTGCGACATGCCGAGCTTGAGTGCGACCTTGTACCGGGCATGGCCGGCGATGATAACGCCGTCCTCGTCGACGAGGATGGGGTTCAGATATCCCCTCGTCCTGATGCTGCCTTCCAGCTTCTTGAGCTGCGCCTTCGGGTGCAGGCGCGGGTTGCGGTCATATTCCTTGATCTCGCCGATCGGGCGATAAACGATGACGAGGGGCGGGAATTCGGGCGTCTTGGTCATTGGAACCTCCTTTGGGTGGGTGGACCCGGGAGGTTCGCAGGATCAGGCGGCGTGAGAGTCCCAGAGTTCGGGACCATTTTTGCGGGCCTTGCGCCGAGTAGAAATCTCCGCCTCGAGATATCGAAGGACGGTCGTGTCCCGTGCTTCGGGCAAGATGTGTCTCGTGCAAGTGCCAACGAACCGGGCGGCGGCGGAACGGGGCCGGGAGGATTGCGCGTAGCGACGCTCGATGGAGTAGGTTGCTCGCAGCCCCGTGATCGCTTCGAACAGATCTACGAGCTGCATGACGAGGACAGCCAAGGTCGTGTTGGGATAAGGTCCGGACGACTGGTAGGAGGCCGCATCACGTGCTGCCGCGCTGACGATCTTCCAATCCACCTTCTCTCGATCGTACAGCCATCGCGTAAGGTTGGGCTCTGTTGGCAACCTGTCCAGACGTCTGAGGCTGGCATCGAGGAGTGCTTGCGCTAGGTCGTCGAGCGTCGAGAGTTGCCGGGCAGCCTCGACACTTTTTGCCGGCTCAGCTGCAGCCGCCGCTGCCGCCTTGGCCAGCCTGTCGAGTGAATGGCGAGCTCTTGGAGTGGACGGGACTCCTTGCGCATCTGCGCGCCGCGTCTCGCTTGCGATATCCTCAAGCACCCGGGGATACTTCGCGAGATACGAATCCAACACGGCGCCAAGCGCGGGGTCGGAGGCAAAGGCATCGCGCAGTTCAGACCAGAATCGCAGGCTGAAGTTGAACTTCTCGATAGGCAGGAGGTCGGGTGAGCCAGGCTCGGCCAACTTTGCATTCTGTGCGCGAAGTCTCGGGGAGCGTATCTTGGCTACCATCGTCCCATCATACCCGCTTCTTGCTATTCCAGCCAATGGGCCATTCTGGTCCCGTTTCTCGGAACAAGTTTTCCCGTTTCTTTTTTGCGGAATTGTCGTGGAGGTCCCAGGTTTTCGGCGGCCTTTAGAGGCCTTCAACGTGATGCTGGCCATGTGAAACGGCAAAGTTTTCCCGTTTTCTCCCGTTATCGACGGGAAAAACGATTGAGACCGGTGGAGCTATAACTGCCCGCACCTCCACTCCTTTTTCCGAACTTGAAGAGTCCGTGCGGATGCATTGCATTCGTAATCGGTGCGCGTCATCCTGATGGCGGCCATCGCCGATGGCTTCGTGTCGTCGGGATCATGAAAATCATTATTATTCATATTCTTGGTCCTGAAACCTCTCTCTCCCGAGGGGCGCGTTTGGCAAGGCTGCAACATTCTCCAAGCGGCCGGGCCCATCGCCCGGCGATCAAGCGGACGCGTTGACAAAGAGAACGTTATCATTTAGGTGAACGTTCACATTGAAATGCCGTCAACAGAACGGCGCAAATTGGGAGGGTTATGGGATGCAGGCTCCGCATAAGCTTTGGCTCGCCAAATTGCTGGTCAGCACATCGGCGCTGTCGCTGATCGGTGCTGCGCAGACAGCCATGGCGCAGGAAGTGCCCGCCGACGAAGTCAGCAATGGCGACGAGATTGTGGTCACCGGCATCCGGGCCAGCCTTGAGTCGGCGACCGCGATCAAGCGCGACGCACAGGGTGTTGTCGATGCGATCTCGTCCGAAGACATCGGCAAATTCCCCGATACCAACCTTGCCGAATCGCTCCAGCGCATCACTGGCGTGTCGATCGACCGCTCGAACGGCGAAGGTTCGACCGTCACCGTTCGCGGTTTCGGCCCCGAATTCAACCTTGTCACGCTGAACGGTCGCCAGATGCCGACCGCGATCATTGGCGATGGCGGCAGTGCGCCGTCGTCGCGCTCGTTCGACTTCGCGAACCTCGCGTCCGAAGGCGTTGCGGCGGTCGAGGTCTACAAGAGCGGCCGCGCCACGATCGAATCGGGCGGCATCGGGTCGACGATCAACATCCGCACCCCGCGGCCGCTCGACAAGCCGGGCATGTACGGCAGCTTGTCGGTCAAGGGCGTCTATGACAGCTCGCGTAACGAAGGCCATCCGGTCACGCCCGAAATCTCGGGCATCTTCAGCACGACCTTTGCCGACGACACGATCGGCATCCTGATCACGGGTTCGTATCAGAAGCGCAAGTCGAGCGAGAACAAGGCCAATGTAGGCTGGCGCGACGGCTATCTGGGCAGCGAGAACAACTGGGGCTCGCTCGCGCAGCCGGGCGATCCGCGTTTTCCCAATATCACCAACCGTCCCGATGCGACCGACGTCTATCAGGTCCCGCAGAATGCGTCGTACGATCTCAACGACGTCAACCGCGAGCGCATCAACGGTCAGGCGGTGCTGCAATTCCGACCCACCGACCAGCTGACCGCCACGCTCGATTATACCTATTCGCGAAACACCGTGCAGACGCGCAACAGCAACGTCGGCATCTGGTTTAACCATGAAGATACGTCGAGCGCGTGGACCGATGGCCCGGTCGCCGGGCCGATCTTCTACACCGAACGTTTCGGTGCGCCGCCGGCGCCGCCGAGCTCGACGGCGCTCAACGGCGGCAAGGACCTGTCGTACAGCGGCGGACTTTCGGACAACCGCGCCGAGAACCGGTCGATCGGTTTCAACCTGGCGTGGAAGGGCGACGACGGCATTTCGATCAACCTCGACGGGCATCACTCGACCGCGACGGTCAAGCCGGTGAACCGCTTCGGATCGAGCATGTCGGTCGGCAACGCGATTTTCGGTGTCCAGAGCCAGTCGGTCAATTTCGAGAACGACCTGCCGGTGATTTCGTACCAGATGTATCCGGGGATCGATCCGCTCAACGCATCGCTGATCCAGCCGACGGGCAATGCTTTCCGCGCTGCCTATTTCCGCGACGAGATCAATCAGGTGCAGCTGAGCGGCCGCTACGATCATGAGGGCGGTTTCCTCGACAGCATCGATTTCGGCGTATCCTATGTCGAGAACAAGGTCCGCTCGGCCTTCGGCACGATCCAGAACGACACCTGGGGCGGCGCGGGGCCCGCGTCGGACATTCCCGACGACATCTTCACGCTCCAGACGCTGCCCGACAAATTCCCGGGCCTCGCGCAGCCAGGCATGATCCAGAGCTTCTATTCGTTCGATTTCGAGCGGATGGCCGACTTGATCGAAGATCTGTACGGGACGTGCAGCAATTCGCAGACAGGGTCGCAGGCAATCCCCGGAACCTGCATCGCGACCTACAACACCGATCGCCGGATCAGCGAGAAGACGCTGGCGCCCTATCTGCAGGTGGCGACCAAGTTCGATCTGTTCAGCAATCCGGCGCATTTCGTTGCCGGCGTGCGATACGAGACGACCGACATTTCGTCGGCGGCGCTTGTTCCTGTGCCGACCGGGACGCGCTGGGTCGGCGACAATGAATTCAACATCATCTTCTCGGGCGACAGTGACTTCACGCGCTTCAAGGGATCGTACGAGAACTGGCTGCCGGCGTTCGACCTCGACGTTTCGCCGATGGACAATGTCAAACTGCGCGCATCCTACAGCCACACGATCACCCGCGCCGATTATGCCAATATGCAGGGCGGGCGGACGCTCGACACGCTGTTCCGCGTCGGCGGCGGCACCGGGGCGCAAGGCAATCCCGGCCTGATCCCCTACAAGTCGAAGAATATCGATCTGTCGGCCGAGTGGTATTATGCGCCCGGAAGCTACATGTCGGTGGGATATTTCCACAAGGATGTCAGTAACTTCATATCGACAACCCGCGTCGATACCGAGGCATTCGGGTTGAAGACTCCGGTTGGCGGCCCGCGCTGGAACGCAGCGCTTGCGGCGCTCGGCCAAAATGCGACGGTCACGCAGATCCGCCAGTATATCTTCGCCAACTATCCGGGCTCGGTGACGATCACCGGTGGCGGACCCGGCACCTATGTCGGAACGATCGCCACGCTTCCCGAGGACCCGGCGCTCAATTTCCAGGTGACGCAGCCGATCAACAGCGACCAGACCGCGTCGCTCAACGGCTGGGAGTTTGCGCTTCAGCACAGCTTCTGGGATACGGGCTTCGGCGTCCTGTTGAACTATACGATCGTCAATGGCGATGCGGTCTATGACAACAGCCAGCCGGCATCGGTGCCGCAGTTCGCGCTCACCGGCCTCAGCGACAGCGCCAACGCCGTAGCCTATTATGACAAGGGCGGGCTGCAGGCGCGCGTTGCCTGGAACTGGCGCGACAAGTTCCTGCAGGCGACCGGGCCGAACCCGACCTATGTCGAGGCCTATTGGCAGATCGACGCCAGCGCGAGCTACGAGTTCATCCCGGGCTTCACCGCTTTTGTCGAGGCGATCAACCTGACCGGCGAGGGACGGCGCGCGCATATGCGCGACAAGAATAATGTGACCTTCGTGTCGCCCGGCTTCGCGCGCTATGCCGCGGGTGTCCGGTTCAGCTTCTAGACGCGGCGTCCCCCGTCCGCCGTTGGCGAGAGAGCCGCGCCTCCGTCCGAGGTGCGGCTCTTTTGCGTGACGGACGGCGGTGAGGGGTTTAGGAACGTTCCCAATGACAAAAATGGTCGAGAGGGTGGTCATTGTGGGCGGCGGCACCGCCGGCTGGCTGGCGGCGTCGCTGCTCGCCTGCTCGCGCCGCGCAGCCGCCGCGCCGTTTTCGATCACGCTGGTCGAGGCGCCCGATGTGCCGATCGTCGGCGTGGGCGAAGGTACCTGGCCGACGATGCGGTCGACGCTTGCTACGATCGGGCTCGACGAGGCCGATTTCCTTGCCGCGTGCGACGGCGCGTTCAAGCAGGCGTCGCGCTTCGACGGCTGGGTCGATGGCTCGGCGGGCGACAGCTACCTCCACCCCTTCACCACGCCCCCGGCGGTGCCGACCGGCGAACTGCTCGCCGCGTGGCAGCAGGCGTCTCCCGACCAGCCTTTCGCCGCGGCGGTGAGCGCGCAGGCCGCGGTCTGCAACCTCCATCTCGCGCCGCGCCAGCGGGCGATGCCCGGCTATCAGGGAGCGACCAACTATGCCTATCATTTCGCGACCGAGAAATTCGGCGCGATGCTTGCCGCGCATTCGAAGTCAAACCCGCTCATCACCCATATCCTCGACAATGTGACGGGCGTCCGGCACGCCGACAATGGCGATATCGAGGCGCTGACCACGCGCAGTGGACGCGAGATCGGGGGCGACCTCTTCATCGATTGCAGCGGCTTCAAGGGCTTGCTGATCGACGGCGCGCTCGGCGTCGGATGGATAGACCGCAGCGACCATGCTTTCAACGATCGCGCGATCGCGTCGCAGGTACCGGTTCCGCCGGGCAGCCCGATCGCCTCGCAGACGATCGCGACCGCGCACGAGGCGGGGTGGATCTGGGATATCGGCCTGCCGTCGCGTCGCGGCATCGGCTGCGTCTATTCCAGCCGCTTCATGGACGCCGATCGGGCAGAGCAAATCCTGCGCGACTATATCGCGCGTGAACTTCCCGGTGCCGAGCCCGAGAGCAAGGTGTTCGGCGTACCGTTCCGCCATATCAGCTTCAAGACCGGGCACCGCTCGCGCTTCTGGGAAAAAAACTGTCTGTCGATCGGGCTCGCGGCGGGTTTCGTAGAACCGCTCGAGGCATCGGCGATCGTGCTGATCGAGCTGTCGCTGCGCGCGCTCACCGATAATTTTCCCGCCGACCGCGCCGCGATGGATATCCACGCCGGCCGCTTCAACACGCTGTTCCGTTATCGCTGGGACCGCATCATCGAATTTCTGAAGCTCCATTATGTGCTCAGCCGCCGCGAAGAGCCTTACTGGCGCGCGCACCGTGATCCGGAGCATATTCCGCCGCACCTCGCCGAAATGCTCGAATTGTGGCGGAGTCAGCCGCCCTCGTCGTGGGACTTTCCCTATGTCGACGAGATTTTCTCGGCCGAGAGCCACCAATATATTCTCTATGGC
>Ga0247823_10001454_pt1 | contig 19758 bp, 18 predicted proteins | sample 13C_PalmiticAcid_2_FD_192426 | JGI IMG/M metagenome (GOLD analysis project Ga0247823, IMG submission 192426) | Soil microbial communities from agricultural site in Penn Yan, New York, United States - 13C_PalmiticAcid_Day30 | ecosystem: Environmental > Terrestrial > Soil > Agricultural land... | reverse complement strand
TCAACCTGCCGGTGACGATCGTCCGGCCGTTCAACACCTACGGCCCCCGGCAGTCCGCCCGCGCGGTGATTCCCACGATCATCAGCCAGATCGCCAACGGCATGAAGCAGATCAAGCTGGGCGACGTGACCCCCACGCGCGACTTCAACTACGTGACGGACACCTGCCGCGGCTTCATCGAACTCTCGCGCTGCGACGCTGCCGTGGGCAAGACCGTCAACGTGGGCTCCAACTACGAGATCTCCGTCGGCGACACGCTCAACCTGATCCGGGAACTGATGGGCAGCGACGTCGAGTTCGTCACCGACCAGGAACGCATCCGCCCCGAGAAGTCGGAGGTGTTCCGGCTCTGGTGCGACAACACGCTCGTGAACGAACTCACCGGCTTCAAGCCGGCCTACGGCATCCGTGAAGGACTGAAGGCCACGATCGACTGGTTCCTCCAGCCGGCGAACCTCGCGAAGTACAAGTCGAACATCTACAACGTCTGAGGTCCGCGATGCACGAGCGCCTGGTCAGTTTCGTCCGCGAGCAGTACCGGACAGAGGAATTCATCCCCCTGCACGCCCCGGTGTTCCGCGGGCGCGAGCGGGAGCTGCTGGTCGACACCATCGACTCGACCTTCGTGTCGAGCGTGGGCGCCTACGTCGACCGATTCGAGCAGGAGATGGCCACCTTCACCGGCAGCCCGCGCGCCGTCGCGGTGATGAACGGCACCGCGGCGCTGCACATCGCGCTGAAGCTCGCGGGTGTCGAACGCGACGACCTGGTGGTGACCCAGTCCCTGACCTTCGTGGCCACCTGCAACGCCATCGCGTATTGCAGCGCCGAGCCGCTGTTCATCGACGTGGACCGGCACACGCTGGGCCTGTCGCCCACGGCCCTCGAGGCATGGCTCTCGGAACATGCGCTCGTCGACGATGCCGGCGACTGCAGGACCCGCGACGGCCATCGCCGCATCCGCGCCTGCCTGCCCATGCACACCTTCGGCCACCCGGCCGACCTGGACGGCCTGATCGCGGTGTGCGAACGCTGGCGCCTGGTGCTGGTGGAAGACGCCGCCGAGTCGCTCGGCAGCACCTACAAGGGCCGCCACACCGGCACGTTCGGCCGGGTCGGCGTGCTCAGCTTCAACGGCAACAAGATCATGACCACCGGCGGCGGCGGCATGCTGCTCGCCGACGAGGCCACCGGCAAACGGGCGAAGCACCTCACCACCACGGCCAAGATTCCCCATCCGTACGAGTTCTTCCACGACGAGGTGGGCTACAACTACCGGCTGCCGAACCTGAACGCGGCGCTCGGCTGCGCGCAGCTCGAGCAATTGCCGGCCTTCGTCGCGGCCAAGCGCGCGCTTGCTGCGCGCTACATCGAATTCTTCCGCGGCTCCGACCTGCAGCCCATCGTCGAGCCCGAGGGCTGTCTCTCGAACTACTGGCTCAACGGCGTGGTGTGCGACAGCCCGGCGCAGCGCGATGCACTGCTGAAGGCGACGAACGATGCGGGCGTGATGACGCGCCCGATCTGGGCGCTCATGAACCGCCTGCCGGCCTATGCCCATGCGCCACGCGGGCCCCTCGACAACGCGGCGTGGCTGGAAGCACGTGTCGTCAACCTGCCGAGCAGCGTTCCGCCGACGTCCGCCTGAAAGCCGCTGATGCTCCAGCTCGCCTCCGACGTCACCTACGCATGGGCCCCGCCCATGGCGGACGGTCGCGCGCCGGTCTACATGACCCCCGGCTACCAGTCGATGCTGGCCGCCAACGACCGCACGACGCCCCGCGTGCTGGCGTGCCGGAGCGCGGAGGCGACGACCTTCCTTCCCATGCTGGTCCGTGAACTCGAGAACGGGGCAAAGGAAGCCTATTCGGCCTACGGCTATGGCGGTTTGTTCGGCAACCTCGACCTGTCGCCCGCGGACGTCGACGGACTGACACGGCACCTGGCCGAAGACGGCATCGTCGCGCTCTTCATCCGGCATTCCCCGTTCCTGGCCAACCAGCAGGCGTGGCCGAGTCCGCTGGTCAAGCTGAACCGCCGCACCTACGCCGTCGACCTGCGGCCTGAAGACACGTTCGACGCCTGCCTCGCGCGGGCGCCGCAGAAGATCCGCTGGGCCGCCAACTTCGCGCTGCGCGCGGGGCTTCGGGTGACGTTCCATCCCCTTGCGACGTGTCCGGCGGAGACGATCGGTGCGTTCCATGAGCAGTACCACGCGCTGATGACCGAAAAGGAAACGTCGGACTACTACCTCTTCTCCAAGGCGTTCTTCATGGACCATGCCGCCCGGCTCGGTGACGCCTGCGAACTGGCCGAGCTCACCGACGCGCAGGGCCAGTTCCTGGGCGGGGCCTTTTTCCTGAAAGATGGCATGGGCTGGGCCCACTACCACCTCAGCGCGGTGCGGCGTGACGCCATGAAGCTCCAGGGGATGGAGATCCTGATCCAGTCCGCCATCCACCGGTATGGGCAACAGGGCCTCCATGCCCTGCACCTGGGTGGAGGTCACGCGCTGGATGAAAGCGATGGCCTGAGCCGCTTCAAGTCGAAGTTCGCGACCCGCACCCTCGACTTCTGCTGCTCGACCCTGGTTTGCGACGAAGACGGCTATCGGCGCGCGCGCGCTGCGCAGCCGCTGGCGAACCCGTCCTTCTTCCTGATCTCGGACGCCCGCGGGCACTGACCCCATGATCGGCGGAGAACACTTCCTGCAGACCCCTCCCGCTGTCGACGACAGCCTGGGCGAGTTGCTGTCGACCACGCTGGGGCAGGTCTCGCTCTTCTCGACAGGACGGGACGGGCTGGCCTGCCTGCTCGCGGCGTTGCCTGCGCAGGCCATCCACCTGCCCGACCTGATGTGCGCCTCGGTTCACGAGGCCTGCCTCGCCGCCGGGAAGGAACGGCTGATCTACCGCGTCGGAACCGACTTCCTCCACGAGCCGTCCTTCGACCCCTTCGGAGACCCGTCGCAGATCGTGTTCGTCATGCACTACTTCGGCATCTGCAACGACACCCTGATGCGTCAGGCGAAGTCGGCCGGCCTCACGGTGGTGTCGGACGTCACGCACCTCCTGTTTGACCGGGAGGGAATGAAAAACACCGCTGCACACTCCGATTTCCTGATCGCGAGCCTGCGGAAGTCCGGCCCCTTCCCCGATGGCGGATTCGTGTCGAGCCTGGCACACCGGCCTGTCGAGCCCACGCTTGGCATCCGCGAGGAGTTCTTCGCGCTGCGGGCCGCCGGCCTGCTGTCGCGGGGGTTCTCCGCCACAGCAGATTTCGCCGACGACGAAAACTTCATCCTGCTCAAGCGGGCGGAAGAACTGCTGGATGCCTCCGGAGCCGCGGGCCATCGCTGCAGCTACCTCACGCAACGACTCCTGCACACCGTCTCCGTCGCAGACGCGGCGGCCGGCATCCATCGGAATGCGGCCGTCCTTGCGGCGGGTCTCGCGGATGTCTGCATTGTCCCGGCACCAGGCGATCGGATCTCCCCCTACTTCCCATGCATCTTCCGCGACCGGGAACAGCGCGATGCGGTCCGCAGCCGGCTCGCGTCCCGGAAGTGCCATTTCCCCGTCCACTGGCCCGCGGCCGGGCTGCCATCGCCGAGCCCCTTGGCGGACCGTTGCCTGAGCATTCCCTGCGACGCCCGGTACGGCGAGAGCGACATGCACACGGTCCTGGAAACCATCCGATCATGTCTGACACAGTGAACATCGCCATCCTGACCACGGCGCGCTCCGACTTCGGCCTGCTCAAGCGGGTGATCCGTCGGTCGGCCGAGCACTTCGTGGTCCACCTGCTGGTCGCTGGATCCCATTTCCTGCCGTCGCGGGGAACAACCGTCCAGGAGATCCATGAGGAGTTCGGAGGTGCGCCGAACATCCGCATCGTCCATCTGGATGCCATGGACGCCACGAACTCCCCCTCGGCACACGTGGGCACGCTGGCCCGCACGCAACTCCTGGCCTCCGCGTGGTTCGACGAGAACGCCTGCGACCTGCTCGTGTTTCTCGGCGACCGATGGGAACTCTGGGGCGTGACGCTGCCCGCGTTCCTCCACGGCATTCCGCTGGCACACATCAGCGGCGGCGAGGTCACCGAAGGGGTCATCGACGACAGCGTCCGGCATTCGCACACGAAGCTTGCAGCCCTCCACTTCGCCGCGACCGAGGCGTACGCCCGGAACATCAGCCTGATGGGCGAGGAGGATTGGCGAATTTCCGTGGTCGGTGAATGCGGGCTGGACCAGATCCACGACGCCGAATTCGCTTCGGCGGAAGACGTCCGGACGCGCTTCGGCGTGGACCTGGCACTCGATACCATCCTGATCACGTTCCATCCGTCGACCCTCGATTTCCAGACGCCGGTTCCCGCGCAGATCGGCGCGCTGCTCCGCGCGCTGGAGGCCTTCGGACACCACCAGCTCGTGTTCACCGCGCCCGGGATGGAGCAGGGATCGCAGGAGGTGCTGGAGGCCATTCACCAGTTCGTCTCCACCCATGCCAATGCGCGGTTCGTGGAGCACTTCGGCAGCCGGAACTACCTGGCCGTGATGCGCAGCGCCAAGGCGGTGCTCGGCAACTCATCCAGCGGACTGGTCGAGGCCTCGTCGTTCGGAGTGCCTGCCGTCAACGTGGGGCAACGCCAGAAGAACCGCATGGCAGCGGACTCGGTGCAGCACACCGGCTACGTGCCCGAGGCGATCGAAGCCGCATTGAGGAATGCGCTGACGGCGGACTACCAGGGGTACGCGCGCACGTGCGTCAATCCCTACGACCCGTTCAAGGACGGGCGGAACTCGGAACGGATCGTCGACGCGATGCATGTCGCACTGACACAGCGCCCTCGGGAGCAGCTGCTCGTGAAGCGGTTCGACACCGAAGTGCGATCCGACCATTGGAATTCTCTGCGGAAGAAGGAGCTTCAGACATGACCCGCGTCTACATCATTGCGGAAGCCGGTGTGAACCACAACGGCGACAGCCGGCTCGCGAAGGCTTTGATCGACGCGGCCAAGGAGGCGCGAGCCGATGCCGTCAAGTTCCAGACCTTCAAGACGGAGAAGATCCTGACCCGCACGGCGAGCATGGCCGCGTACCAGAAGGAGAACCTCGGCGTCGAGGACACCCAGTTCCAGATGATCAAGGCACTGGAACTCTCTTTCGCGCACTTCGCGGAACTGAAGGCCTACGCCCAGTCGATCGGCATCGACTTCCTCTCGACCCCGGACGACGAGGACAGCCTCGACTTCCTGGCGGACGACCTGGATCTCCCCTGGCTGAAGATCGGATCGGGCGAGGTCACCAACCTGCCGTTCCTGCGCAGGATCGCGGCCAAGCAGAAGCGGATGATCCTCTCCACTGGCATGTCCACGATGGGCGAGGTCGAACGGGCCGTGCGCACCATCCGCCAGATCAACGCGCACGAACTGGTGCTGCTGCATTGCACGACCAACTACCCCTGCCCGCCCGAAGAGGTCAACTTGCGGGCGATGCTGACCTTGAAGCAGGCCTTCAACGTGCGCGTCGGCTATTCCGACCATACGATCGGCAGCGAGGTTCCCGTCGCCGCCGTCGCGCTGGGAGCAGAACTGATCGAGAAGCACCTCACGCTCGACAAGAACATGGAAGGTCCGGACCACCGGGCCTCCCTCGACCCCGGCGAGTTCGGTGAGATGGTGCGCCAGGTCCGCGCGATCGAACTGGCCCTGGGAGATGGAGTCAAGTGGCCGAATCCCAGCGAAGAGAAGATCAAGGGCCTCGTGCGTCGCCGCGTGGTGGCTGCGCGCGACCTCGCGCCCGGAACCATCCTCCAGTGGGACCACCTGGCCTTCAAGCGTGCGGACGAAGGCATCTACGTCGACCAGGCCGATCAGTTGATCGGTCAACGGTTGAAGGTGACCCTGCCCGAAGATGCCTCGCTCTCCTGGGGCCACGTCGAACACGCGGCCGGTACCGGCAACCACTGAGCCTGGAGAGTGGACATGAACGCAAGCAGCACCCACGGCATCGACCTGGTCCCCGCGACGATGGAGGACTTCGATTTCCTCTTCGCGCTGAAGAGCCAGCCCGACAGCATCTACTGGGGCGGATTCTCCGCCGCGCCGCAGTACGAGTCGCTGAAGAAGCACTACGAGGGCATCTTCGCAGCGGGCGAGAGGAAGACGCTGATCATCCGATCGAACGGTCGGCGCGCCGGGGTCATCAGCTGCCGGTTCGTCGACGGCAAGGTGTGCACCGACTACAGCATCAACGTCTCCAGCGAGTTCGCGGGCCAGGGCGTGGGCCGGGCGGGGCTCGCGCGGCACCTCGAACTCATGCGGGAACACGAGCCCGCATGCCAGGAGGTCGTGGCACTCATCCGCGAGGACAACCCACGGTCCCAGCGCATCTTTGCGAACTGCGGGTACGCACCCAACGGGCAGAGCGAAGAAAGACTGCTGGCGTCGGACGATGCGCCCATCCGGCTCCAGACCTGGACTCGCGCGCTCAGCTGACGCCGACCCAACATCCATCGACGCGCGGACACCGTCCGCGCGAAACGCAGGCCGACAAGGTATCGCGCTCATCATGAATTCGTGGGAATCCATCCTCATCTCTCCGTCACTGCCCTTGCAGGACGCCATTTCGGTCCTCAACCAGGGCGGTTGCCAGATCGCCGTCGTTGTCGACCCGGACCGCCGCATCCTCGGCACGCTGACCGACGGTGACGTGCGGCGTGCCCTGATTCGCCAGGTGGGCCTCGCCACCCCCGTCGGCGACGTCATGGCCCGCCAGCCGCGCACGGCCCCCGCGGGTTCGACCAAGGAACGGGTGCTCCAGTTGATGGAACGTCACCGCGTGCTGCAGATTCCGCTCGTCGACGCCGACGGCCGCGTCGTGGGCATCGAAACGCTGCAGGCGCTGCTGCATGGGCGGAGGCGGGACAACGCGGTGTTCCTGATGGCCGGTGGTTTCGGCACCCGGCTGCAACCGCTGACCGACAACTGCCCCAAGCCGCTGCTGAACGTCGGCGACAAGCCCATCCTCGAGATCATCATCGAGAACTTCGAGCGTGCCGGCTTCCACCGCTTCTTCATCTCCACCCACTACCTGCCCGAGATGATCCGCGAGCGCATCGGCGACGGCAGCCGCTGGGACATCGAGATCGAGTACGTGCATGAGGAAGAGCCGCTCGGCACGGGAGGCGCGCTCGGCCTCCTTCCGAAAGACCGGATCCAGGAGCCGATGTTCATGATGAACGCCGACCTGCTGACCAACCTCGACTTCAACATGCTCCTGGACTTCCACCAGGACCACGACGGCGTGGCGACGATGTGCGTTCGCGAGCACGAGCACCGGGTTCCGTACGGGGTGATCGAAGGCGACGGCCTGCGCATCACGTCGATGGTGGAGAAGCCGGCGTACCGCTACTTCATCAACGCCGGGATCTACGTGCTCTCGCCATCGGTGCTGCACGGCGTCGCCCCGGGTCAGCGGATCGACATGCCCACGCTGCTCGAGCAGCAGATGACGCAGGGCAGTGCGGTGAACATGTTCCCCGTCCATGAATACTGGCTCGACATCGGCCGGATGGAAGACTTCCAGCGCGCCCAGTACGATGTCGCGGGACTGTTCCATGGCTGAGCGGTTGCGCCTGCTGGCCCTCATTCCGGCACGCGGCGGCAGCAAGCGGCTGCCGCGCAAGAACGTGCTGCCCTTGGCCGACAGGCCGCTGATCGTGTGGACCATCGACGCGGCACGGCGCAGCGGCGTCTGCCTGGACCTGCTCGTCAGCACGGACGATCCGGAGATCGCCGACGTGGCTCGTGCGGCCGGGGCGCTGGTCCCCTGGCTGCGTCCCGCCGAGCTCGCGACCGACACCGCGGGAAGTGCCGGCGTCGTCACCCACGCGCTGGCATGGTACGAATCCGAGCACGGCCCGGTCGACGCGGTGCTGCTGCTGCAGCCCACCAGCCCGTTCCGGAGCGTGGCGTCCATCCGCGGCGCCGTGTCGCTGTACGAAGGCCAGGCGGGGTCGTCGCGGCACCCGGTGGTGAGCATGAGCCCGGCGGCAACGCCCCCCGCGTGGACGTTCTCCCTGGGCGATGACGGGCTGCAGCCGAGCCTCGGCTGGGACCTGCTGCAGCGGCGATCGCAAGACCTGCCCCCGACCTGGGCGCTCAACGGCGCCCTGTACGTGATTCCGGCGGACGAGGCCCGCGCCGCCCTCCCCATCGTGCGCCCCGGCGTGCTGCCTTACCTGATGTCCGACCCGCACGAGTGCCTGGACATCGATACCCCGGACGACTGGCTGCTGGCCACGCACTGGGCCGCCGGTGTTCCGGCGGCGCACCGTTGACCCACGCCTTCGCATTGCCCATCCAGACTTCCAACGAACACTCCGCCATGAACCAAAAAGTCGCTCTCATCACCGGCATCACCGGCCAGGACGGGGCCTACCTCGCCGAATTCCTCCTCGAGAAGGGCTACATCGTCCACGGCATCCGCCGTCGCGCGTCGCTGTTCAACACCGACCGCATCGACCACCTGTACCAGGATCCGCACCTTCCCGACACGCGCCTGTTCCTGCACTACGGCGACATGACCGACGGCTCGAGCCTCGTCCGGATCATCCAGCAGGTGCAGCCGGACGAGATCTACAACCTCGCGGCGCAATCGCACGTGCATGTGAGCTTCGAGGAGCCCGAGTACACGGCCAACTCGGACGCGCTCGGCCCCCTGCGCGTCCTGGAAGCGATCCGGCTCCTGGGCCTGCAGAAGAAGACCCGCTTCTATCAGGCCAGCACGTCCGAGATGTATGGCCTGGTGCAGGAGATTCCCCAGAAGGAAAGCACGCCGTTCTATCCGCGCAGCCCGTACGGCGTCGCGAAGCTCTATGCCTACTGGATCACCGTGAACTACCGCGAGTCGTACGGCATGTTCGCGTGCAACGGCATCCTGTTCAACCACGAATCCCCGATTCGCGGCGAGACGTTCGTCACCCGCAAGATCACCCGCGCGCTGGCCCGCATCCGCCTCGGCCTGCAGAACTGCCTGTACCTCGGCAACATGGATGCACTGCGCGACTGGGGTCACGCCAAGGACTACGTCGAGGCGCAGTGGCTGATGCTCCAGCAGGACACGCCGGAGGACTACGTCATCGCGACCGGCCAGCAGTACAGCGTTCGCGACTTCGTCCGGGCCGCGGCACGCGAACTGGAAATGGAGCTGCGCTGGGAAGGCAGCGGCATCGACGAGAAGGCCTACATGCGCGATCCGGCCGCCCCCGGTGGCGAACGTGTCGTGGTGGCGGTCGACCCGCGCTACTTCCGTCCGGCGGAAGTGGAGACGCTGCTCGGCGATGCCTCGAAGGCGCGGAAGCAGCTGAACTGGGTCCCGAAGATCAGCTTCGAGGAACTGGTGCGCGAGATGACCCGCGAGGACCTGATCGCCGCGCAGCGCGACGAGCTCATCAAGGGCCACGGCTACAAGGCGCTCGACGCCCACGAATAACCGTTCGCCACGCCTCGCTCGCCGGGACGGAAGCGCGCGCACCACCGGCCGCCCCCATGAACACCCGCCGACTACTTTCCTCCAGCGCGATCTACGGCCTGGCCGACCTGGCCGTGGTCGCCGTGAGCGGCTTCCTGCTGCTCCCGCTGTACACGCGCGCCCTGACCCAGGGGGAATTCGGTCACTACGTCGCGGTTCGCGCGAACATCGACATCCTCACATACGCGATTCACCTGGGCATTCCCACGGCGGTCGCGCGGCTGTATTTCGAGCAGAAGAAAGCCGGGACCGAGCACCGTTACATGAGCTCGGTGGTGTGGATGTTCTTCGCCGTGCTCGGCGTGCTGGGCCTCGCCGCCGCGGCATGGGGCGCGCCGCTCTGGCGATTGCTGTCACCGTCCGTGCCGGTGCTGCCCGCACTCCCGTACGCCTTCGCCATTTCAGCGCTGGGTTTCCTCGGCTCGCTTTCCATCATCTGGCTTCGCTCCGAAGGCAAGGCTGTCGCCGTGCTCGGACTGCAGCTCGGCACGTCCGCCGTGATGGCGAGCGTGGCCACCGGCGCGCTCCTCGGACTGGGCATGCAGATGGAGGGCATCCTGCTGGCGCTGCTGGTCGGCGCACTGGTACCCGCCATTGCGTTGCCCGTGCTGTTCGGGCGCCGCTTCCGCTGGGGTGCCGTGCGGGAGGACGTGACGAAGACGCTGCACTACGCCCTGCCGGTGCTCGCAGGCTACATCGCCTACTTCGTGCTGAACCGCTTCAGCACGCTGCTTCTGCAGCGGCATGTCTCCCCCGAGGAGCTCGGCGTCTTCGGCCTGGCCCAGCAGTTGTCGATGATCGTGGCCATGGCCTGCACGTCGTTCGGCGCGGCACTGCAACCGATGGTCTTCAACAGCGATGCCGAACGCGTGAATGAATCGCTGCTCAAGGCGGGCAGGCTGCTGATGTCGTTGATGTTCCTCGTGACGGTCGGGCTGATGCTGTTCTCGCGCGAACTGGTCGCGATCGTGGCACCGCGCGGCTATGCCACGGGGCTCGGCGTCCTGACGGTACTCGCTGTCGGGAACTTCACGCTCGCCTCCACGCTGGTCTCCGAGACGGCGCTGCTCTACCATCACCGCATCAAGACCTCCGTGGGCATCAGCATCGCGAGCGCCGCGGTCGCCGCGGCCCTCGGGCTCTGGCTGGTGCCCACGCACCACATCGTCGGCGGCGGCCTCGCGGTGGCTGGGGGGCTCGTGACACGCATGCTGCTGAGCCAATGGGCCGCCTGGAAACTGACCGGCATCTTCCGTTTCCCCCTGGCCGTCGGCGGCACCGTGGCAGCCGCTGTGGCGGGCTGGTTCGCATTGCAGGTCCAGGCACTCCCTCTCGAGGCGCTGCCGTTGCTCGGCATCAAGGTCCTCATCCTCTCGGCGCTGCTGACCGCGCTCTTCCTCATCCATCGCAAGCTCTAGACCCGAGACCTTCATGTCGGAACTGTTCAAAACCTTCAAGCGACGCGTCTGGGACGAGTCCCCGCTGCCGATCTGGGTGCGAGACACCCTGCGCATGCGGCGATTCGTCCGGGAAGCCCCACCGCCCGTGGCGGGCCCGGCTGCCTCGTCGAACCGCGTGGCCGTCGTCATCACGCCCTGGTTCGGCTCTCCCGCGCCCTGGTACTCCATGACGATCGGGCTGCTGCTGGCCGCTCGCGGTCACGCGGTCACCTTCGTGCTCGACGACCAGCTGTTCGGACGCCCCAGCCGCATCTGGCGCCTTCAACTGGCGGCCATCCGCGCGGTCATGCACGTCATCTCGCAGCGGTATGCCGTGTTGCGCCTCAGCGCCTTCGGCGCGGGCCGCGAGGTCGACGGCGACGCGCGCGCCGCCATCGAACGCCTCGCCTACCTCAATGCCGTCTGGCTGCGAAAGGGGGAGTCCGGCATCGATCACCAGCAGATGCGCAGCAACGCCGTCCAGATGGGTGCGGCCCAACGCGCCATCGCGCAGTTGCTCGAGCGGCATCCGCAGGACCTTCTCTTCGTACCCGGCGGGATCTGCGGCACCTCCGGTGTGTGGCTGCGCGAGGGTCAGCAGCGGAACATCCGCGTATCCACCTACGATTCGGGTGGCTACGGCGTCCTGCTGTTGGCCGCGAACGGCATCGCCTGCCAGTTGCACGACATTCCGCGCGCCTACACCCTTCTCCGCCAGCATGCCGGAACCGGACCGGAGCGGGACCTCGTCGTCGGCTTCGCGCAAGAGGAGATCGGCAAGCGCCGCAGCGGCACCGACAAGTTCTCGTCCCAGCTGAAGGGAAGTTCGGGCAAGCGTCCGGAGTACGAGGGCGGCGTGCTGATCGCCTTGAATTCCCCGTGGGACTCCGCCGCGCTGGGCCTGCACGCCGTCTTCGAGACGACGCAGGACTGGATCGTGGAGACCGTCCGCCATCTGCTCACCCACACCGAAGCCCCGGTGCTCGTGCGCCAGCACCCGGTCGAGCGCCTGCCGTCCGTGCGCAGCGTGGATGACACCCGCGGTCTCCTGCGCCAGCATTTCGGCGACCATCCCCGTCTGCATTTCATCGCAGCGGAAGATCCCGTCAACAGCTATGACCTCATGGAGCAGGTCAAGGCGATGGTGGTCTACACGTCCACCATCGGGGTCGAGGCCGCCGCCCATGGCAAGGTCGTCATCACCGAATCGAAGTCGTACTACGCCGACCTCGGTTTCATCCTGAAGGCCACCGACGCCGAGAGCTACTACACCTTGCTGAGCGACGCGGTCGCCGGCCGCCTCGATGTCCCCGCGGACAAGCGCGAGGCCGCGCTCTTCTGCTACTACATCACGCAGTGCTGCAACTGGGTGCACACACCGTTCCTCGTGCAGGAGTTCGCCAAGTGGCACCAGCTGGGCCTCGACCGCCTGTCGCGGGAGGCCACCGTGCGGTCGATCGTGGACGCCATCGCGTCGAACACGCCCATCTCGTACATCAACCACCAGCACCGCCTGGCCGAGGTCGGGACGGCGGATGGCCCGGCCCTCCAGTCGTGAACCCGATCCTGGCACCCTCCCGATGAAGACCGTCCTCGAAACCCGGCTGTGGCCGCGCTTGGCTTCGCTGAAGTTCCGCCTTTCCACGCTCGCTGCGCAATGGCGCTTCGCTTCCTGGGGCCGGGGGTCGCGGCTCGAACCTGCCTCCAAGCTGCTGTTCCCGAACCTGGTCCGCGTGGGCGACCACGTGCACATCTGCAGCCACGCATGGTTCAACGCCAAGGACGACCGCGGCGACGGGCAGCCGACGCTGCACATCGGCGATCGCGCCTACCTCGGACGGTTCGTGCAGATCAATGCCTGGCGCGAGGTGCGGATCGAACACGACGTCCTCATCGGGGACCGGGTCTTCATCAGCGATGCGGACCACCTCTACCGGAATGCCGAGCTGCCGATCGGACAGCAGGGGGACGCTTTCGTCGGCCCGGTGACCCTCCGGTCGGGTTGCTGGATCGGCATCGGCGCCGTGATCCTGCCCGGCGTCACCGTCGGGCACAACGCGGTCGTGGCCGCGAACGCAGTGGTGACACGCGATGTTCCGGATCGCACCGTGGTCGGCGGCATCCCGGCCAAGATCATCAAACACATCGACGCAGAAGGTTGAAGCATGCTGAAAAGAATCCTCAGGACCTACCACCGGTTCAACGCCCTTTCGGAACGCCTGACCCGCGTTCAGGAAGCGCTGGGCCGCATCGAGATGCGCCAGGTGGCATCGGCCGAGACACCCGCCGCGGCCGAGTTTCGCGTGTTCTCCCAGTGGGGTGAAGACGGCATCATCCAGCACCTGATCAACCGTGTCCCCATCGAACGGCGCATCTTCGTGGAGTTCGGCGTCGAGAACTACGTCGAATCGAACACCCGCTTCCTGCTGACGAACAACCAGTGGTCCGGCCTCGTCATCGACGGTTCGGCCGAGAACATCGACTACATCCGCCGCGACCAGATCTACTGGGCCACGAACCTCAAGGCCGAGCACTCGTTCATCACCAAGGACAACATCAACGACCTGCTCACGCGAAACGGCATCTCCGGTGACATCGGCCTGCTGTCCGTGGACATCGACGGCAACGACTACTGGGTGTGGGACGCGATCGACGTGGTCAACCCGCGCATCGTCATCTGCGAATACAGCAGCCAGCTCGGGCCGGTCGCCGAGGTCACCACGCCGTACGATCCCTCGTTCGTCCGCGACACCGCGCACCACTCGAAGGTCTACTACGGCGCCTCCATCTCGGCGCTCACCTCGCTGGCCGCCCGCAAGGGCTACTCGCTCGTCGCCGCCAACTCGGCGGGGAACAACGTGTTCTTCGTGCGCAACGACCTGCTGGGCACGCTGAAGGTGCTGACGCCCCAGGAAGCGTACCGTCGCGCGCAATTCCGCGAATTCCACGACGAGCAAGGGCAGCTGACCTTCGACGACTTCGACACCCGGCTGAAGAAGATCGGCGACCTTCCCGTGTTCGACGTGAAGACCGGGCAGCTGGTGAAGATCTCGTCCATCGCCGGCGCCCCCCGGTCCTGACCCGGTCCGCGCGAGCATGCACACCCAGGTTCTCGTCACGGGCGGGCTCGGCTTCCTCGGCCGGGCCGTTGCGCGCACCTTCAAGGCGCGGGGTTGCGAGGTCACCGGCCTCGGCCATGGCCGGTGCCCCGCCGAGGAGGCCCGGTCGCTGGGCTACGACACATGGATCGAGGGCGACGTGTCGCTGGCGACGCTCGGGGCCCTGCAGCGCCCCTTCGATGTCGTCGTGCATTGCGCGGCCAACAGTTCGGTGGCCCATTCCCTCGACCATCCGCTCGACGCCTTCCGCTCCACCGTCCAGAACACCGCCGAACTGCTGGAACACCTGCGCCGCACGAGCCCCGGTGCGCTGCTGCTCTATCCGTCGAGTGCCGCCGTGTACGGCGCCACCGACGATCGGCCGCTCGCGGAGGACGACACCCCCAATCCCGTTTCGCCCTACGGCTTCTACCGGCAGATGACCGAGCACCTGCTGGCGTCCTACGCCCGCTGCCACGGCATTCGCGTCGCGGCGGTGCGGTTCTTCTCCATCTACGGCCCCGGCCTGCACAAGCAGCTGCTCTGGGACGCCGCCCAGAAGCTCCTGGCCGGCCAGCCTGAAGCCGCCTTCTGGGGAACCGGCGAGGAAACCCGCGACTGGATCCACGTGGACGATGCGGCGTCGCTGCTGTTCCACCTGTCCACGTCGGCGGCACCGTGCCTGGTGGTGAACGGCGCCAGCGGTGAACGGGTCACCGTGGCGAACGTGCTGGGCCGGTTGCGGGGCGCGCTGGGCGTCGACGTCGCCCTCGCGTTCAACGGCGCGGTCAAGCCGGGCGATCCGCGCTTCTACCACGCGGACGTCTCGCGCCTGCGCGCCCTGGGCTGGCAACCCTCCATCCCCCTCGACCGGGGCCTCGCCGACTACGCGCAGTGGGTGAAGCGCACCCGCACCCCGACCGTCCCCGCGGCGGGAAATCCTTGATCCACCGAGAGCCTGCATCCGAATGATCCACGTGGGATTCTGGTACGACTACGGCGTGAAGTACGCCGGTGGCCTGAACTACTTCAGGAACCTGCTGCACGCCGTCCACGAGGTGAAGCCGTCCGACGTGACGATCACCCTGTTCATGGGCGCCGACCTGCCGGAACACATCGAACGGGAGTTCAGCCGCACCGCCCGGGTGGTCAAGCTCGACATCCTGACCCGCGGCACGGTGCCCTGGCTCTTCCACCGGTTGCTGTACCGGGGTTTCCGCTCCCAGTTCTTCGTCGAACGCCGGCTGCGCCAGCACGGCATCGACGTGGTGTCGCACCCGTCCATGGTGCAGAAGCTGAGCCGCCGGTTCAAGCTGATCTCGTGGATCCCCGACTTCCAGTACCTGCACCTGCCGCACCTCTTCCCGGACGTCGACCCGGACCAGCGCACCCGCGAGATCCGGGAGATCCACCAGCACAGCGATGCCGTGGTGGTGAGCAGCCAGGACGCCCACAAGGACCTGGTCGCCGCGCTGGCCGACCCGGCCCCGCCCCGCACCCACGTGATGCCGTTCGTGTCGCAGCTGCACGTGGGCGAGCAGGACGAGGAACGCACCCGCACCCTCCTCGGGAAACACGGCCTGCCTGCCCGGTATTTCTTCCTGCCCAACCAGTTCTGGGCCCACAAGAACCACCGCCTCGCCTTCGAGGCCGTGGCGCTGCTGAAGCGCCGGGGCGTCGACGTGACGCTGGTCTGCACGGGGTGGATGAAAGACCCGAACGGGGCCTCGACCGGGGGCGCGGACGCCCTCGCCTTCCGCGAGAAGGAAGGCCTGGAGGACCACATCCGGCTGCTGGGCACCATCGACTACGCCGACGTGATCGGCCTGCTCCGGGCGTGTGTCACCGTCATCAACCCCTCCCTGTTCGAGGGCTGGAGCAGCAGCGTCGAGGAGTCCAAGTCGATCGGCAAGCCGATCCTCGTGTCCGACCTCGCCGTGCACCGGGAACAGGCGCATCCGAAGGCCCGCTATTTCGATCCCCACGACGCGGAGGCCTTGGCCGATCTGCTCGAATCCGCCTGGCGCGAGTGCCCCGGCGGCGTCTCGGCCGCCGATGAATCAGAAGCTAGAATCGCACTCCAGCGCCGCACGATCGAGTTCGGACAGCGGTACGTCAACATCCTGCGAGAGGTCGCTGCGCGTGAGCATCGCCTTGCCCCAATGCGCTGATGCGTCATGTCCAATAGCCCCGGTTTCGTCGTCCTGAACTACGTCAACCACCGTGAAACGGTGGCGTGCGTGGAAAGCATCCTTGCGTTGCCGGGCGCGCCGCGCATCGTCGTGGTGGACAACCTCTCGCCGAACGATTCCTTCGCGGTGCTCGAACAGGCGTTCCGCGGCCATCCGCAGGTCACCGTGCTGCAGGCGGGCCGCAACGGCGGGTATTCGGCCGGCAACAACGTGGGCATCGACGCGCTGCGCCAGGCCGGCGTGTTCGACGTGGTCATCGCCACCAGCGACACGCGGGTCGAGTCCACCGACCTGCTCGAACGCTGCGCCGCCGCCAAGCGCGACGGCGTGGCCGTGCTGGGGCCGTACATCCGCAGCCCCGCGCCGGGTTCGCAGAACCCCATGCTGCCCCGGCTGACGCTGCAGTACATCGCAGCCACCCACTTCGGCAAGGTCTGGACCCGGCTGAAGGCCCTCGCCTTCCGCACCCTGCTGCGGGGCCATGTCCCGGCCACGCCGCATGACAGCGCCGACAACCTGTCCGCCCCGGTCGACGTCTACATGGTCCACGGGTGTTTCCTCTACCTGTCCGAGCACTACCTTCGGCAGTTCCCGCGCCTCGACGAAGACCTGTTCATGTACGGCGAGGAAGACCTGATCTCCTTCAACTGCATGCGGCGGGGCCTGCGGGTCGTCTACGACCCGCGGATGCGCATCTACCACGGCGACGGGAAGAGCACGCACAAGGAAGGCGAACGCCTCGACGCCTTCCGCAACCGGGGCTTCGCGTTGTCGCTGTCCACGCTCCGCAAGAAGATGCCCCTGGGAGCCTTGATCCATGCCTACGTACGCGGTGCCTGACGCCCCGCTCCGGCGGGCGGGTGGCGTCCTGGGCCGGCGCGGTGCGGCGTGGGTGCTGTACACGCTGTGCGGCTCGCTCGCGCTCTACCCGCTGCTGGAACGCTTCATCGTCCCGCTGCTGGGCGTGTCGTTCCTGCTGTCGGCCGGTTCGGTGTCGCTGCGCCTGGCCGCGCGCGGCTTCGTCGTGCCCCAGTCGTTCCTCTGGGCCGTCTGGGGCGTGTACGGTACGGTCTACGGGGTCTGGTTCTCGGTGGCGATGCTCCACGGGAATCCCATCCCCTACATCAACCAGGACAGTTTCGGGTTCCTGCTGTACCTGAGCGCGATGCCGGTGCTGTTCCTGCACGTGCACTTCAACGGACTGCAGACGCAGTTCTTCCGGTTCATCGAGGGGTGCTCGCTCGCCATCGCCGTGGCCAGCGTCCTGCTGGTCACGGGCTTCTTCCTGCTCTTCGGGGAGATCAACGAAGAGTCGATGGCCCTGACCAACCTGTTCCTGCGCTCGCTCGGACTGTCCTGGTTCATCGACCACAACCATGGCCTGCTGGGCCTCTACACCAACACCGCCCACCTGATGCTGCTCGGCAGCGCACTCGCGCTGCACCGCTTCACCGCGCACCACCGCCGCAGGGACCTGTGGCTGGTGGGTCTCTACCTCGTCGCGATGGCCCTCGACGGCCGGCGGGCGCTTGTCATCACCGCGGTGCTGCAGCTGATGGTGGCGGCACCGCGGCTGATGTCGGCCCTGCGGCCCGGCCAGCGGCTGGCCCTGGTCGTCGGCACGGCGGTGGTGGGTTCGGCCCTGGTGCTCGGCAACCTGGAGTGGATCGAGCAGCGCTTCAGCTTCACGGAGGAGGACATCTCCACCGCGCACCGCCAGGCCCAGATTCCGCCGCTGCTCGAAAAGATCGCGGAAAATCCGGTGTTCGGGGGCGGCTTCGGCACCGTCGCCAGCCTGCTGCGCAGCGAGCTGCGGCCCTTCAGCTACGAAGTCGACTTTCTTGCCACGGTGATGAAGCTGGGGGTCGTGGGCAGCATGCTCTACTTCGGCACCTATCTCGCCGTGCTGTTCCACGCGTACCGGCGCACCGGTTCCCGGGGCATCTTCTACGCCTCGGCCGGCCTTCCGTTCTTCTTCTACATGACCACCAACGGCAACCAGGCCATGTCCACCGACAGCGCGGTGTTCCACATCTTCCTGTTCCTCCTGATCGCCTTCTCCATCGTGCCGCGGACGCCGCGGATCGGCCCCGGTGCACGCGCCGCGCAAGGAGCCGCCGCATGAAAACCATCCTCGTCTTCGTTCCGAACTACTTCCCCGGCTACAAGTCGGGTGGCATCGCGCGCACCGTCTTCAACACCGCCGAGTGGCTGGGCGACGAGTTCAGGTTCCTCATCGTGACCCGCGACCGCGACCTCGGATCGGACGTCCCCTACGCCGACGTCGAACGCGGAACCTGGGTGCCGTTCGGAAAATCGAAGGTGCGCTACCTGACCCCGGAGGAACTGAGCCTGCCCCGGCTGGCGGCGCTCGTGTCGGAGACCCCGCACGACATCCTCCACCTGAACAGCTTCTTCGACCCCGTCTTCACCATCAAGCTGCTGCTGCTCCTGCGCCGCGGAAAGATCCGCTCGCCCCAGGTGCTGATGTCCCCCCGGGGAGAGTTCGTCGAGGGCCCGCTCCGGCTCAAGTACCCCAAGAAGAAGGTCTACATCGAATTGTCCCGATGGGCGGGCTTCTACAACGGCGTCTCCTGGCACGCCTCGAGCGGGCACGAGGCCGAGGGCATCGCCGCGGCGCTCCGGTTGCCGCTGTCCTCGGTGCATTCCGCCATCGACCTGCCCATCAAGGAATCCGCCTTCGCGCCCCAGGCCGGCACGCCGGGCGACCGGCTCAAGGTGATCTTCCTGTCCCGGATGACCCGTGAAAAGAACCTCGACGGCGCCCTGCGCATGCTGATGGAGGTCAAGAGCCCCGTGTCGTTCGACATCGTCGGCCCCGAGGAAGACGCCAAGTACTGGGAAGAATGCCGGGCGCTGCTCGCCAGGATGCCCGGGAACGTGGAGGCCCGGTACCTGGGGCCCGTCTCCCCCGAGGAAGTCTTCGACACGCTGTCGCGTTACGACGTGTTCCTGTTCCCGTCGCACGGCGAGAACTACGGCCACGTGATCGCGGAATCCATCTCCGTGGGCACCCGCGTGCTCGTCAGCCAGGCCACGCCGTGGCGCGGCCTCGAGGCCGATGGCGTGGGCTGGGACGTCGACTTGAAGGACACTGCGAAGTTCGTCGCCATCCTCGAGGACCTCGCCCGCAAGCCCTCCGCCGAGCACGCCGCCGTGCGGCCGCTCGTCCGCAAGGCCGCCGCCGCGCGCCTGTTCGACCCGGTTGCCCTCGAAGACAACCGCCGCCTCTATTCGATCCTCTGATACTCCGGATACCACCGTGTCGCACACCACCTACCGCATCTGCACCAACTGCATCATGGACACCAGCGATGCGGGCATCACCTTCGACGCGAGGGGCTGGTGCGACTACTGCAACAACTACCACACCAACATCCTGCCGAACTGGCACACCGACGAGCGCGGCCAGGCCGAGATCGACCGCATGGTGGCCAAGGTCAAGAAGGACGGCGAGGGCCGCGAGTACG
>Ga0247823_10001453_pt1 | contig 19763 bp, 23 predicted proteins | sample 13C_PalmiticAcid_2_FD_192426 | JGI IMG/M metagenome (GOLD analysis project Ga0247823, IMG submission 192426) | Soil microbial communities from agricultural site in Penn Yan, New York, United States - 13C_PalmiticAcid_Day30 | ecosystem: Environmental > Terrestrial > Soil > Agricultural land... | reverse complement strand
CTCCACACACCCAAGTCTGAAAAGGAGAAAACGCAGCACTTATCCACACCGTGAGCTTCTTTGCTCACAAAGCGGGTGGGTCAATGTTCGATGGAAATGATGGGTCAGAGACAAGTGCAATTCAACACAGTGGGTTCAGAGCATCCGGCCCTGCATCCGGAACGACGTCTGGTAGGTCGTCCAGCCACTCGCGAACCAGGTCTCCGTACTCCATGCGAGCAGCCGAGAGTGTGTAGCCGAGCAACTCCAAGCGAGGCAGGACGAGGCTGAAATTCCGAACAAAGGCCCACTCTCCAAGGCAGTGCTCGGGCTCACCTTTCATTTCTTCTGGAACGAGCTCGTCCAAGCGCCGGCGGTCAGCTTCTTGAAACAGTGCACCGAAATCGACGCCTATGCTGTTCTTGCTGGAGCAGACTTCCTGACCGCCCAGTCGCAGGTCGATGAATGTTCCCATGTGTGCTCCGAATCAGAAAAAAACGGATGCCTTACCCGAAAATTTCGGGAAGCAGCTCGCAGAGCGGATCTACGTCAACTCAGTATCACTTGCGCACAGGTCGCACGTGGCGCCTGATAGCCCGGCGACGTGAGCGCGCGTCGCGTTGAATGGCCGCTTTCGCAACAGAGTAACGCCTCGTCGGTTCGGAGCCCAAGATGTGCAGCCTGACCAGGTCACGCAGCAAGTAGTTGATCTTCTTCGACTTGAAACTGGACTGGCCTCCGACGCGAGCTCCCCAGACGACCAAGAGCTCAAATACGTTGAACCAAATCAGCTTCACCGCATGCCACATCCCAAAAATCACGACGGTGAGCACCATCAGATACGTGAATCCTTCCTGGAAGCCCTTTGACATCAACACCACGATGACGTTAGGGGCGTCTGGCCCAAGGCCAACGACGATAAGCGACACGAGTATTGCCAGCGCTGCCAACACGACATTCATCAGCCGGCTGCGTTGGTCAGGATCGTGGACACGTCGCAGAATCCCCTCGAGCGAGCCATCACCGACTGGCCTCAAAGCGTCGGTCAAGGCGCGTAGGGTCTGAGCCTCCTGAGCTATGGCGGAGAACTCATTGGCTTCACGGCCAAAGGCAATGCGCAAATAGCTCCGCTTGGCCTCATCCACTGCGGCGCCGGGAGCTTCTGCAGGAAGACCGTGCGCGACACGCAATGCAAGCCGCTTCTTTTTGTCGATGACCGCGTATGCCACGAAGAACATCACCTCGAACACCAACACCAGGAGCATGGTGTGGTCGCTCCCGCCCACGACAGGGTCAAACAACCTGGTCGAAGCCCACATCCACAGGCCGAGTGTCAGCAGCCAAGCTAGCCAGTAGAGAGAGAAGACCCTAGGATAGAAACGACGTCCCTCAAACGCATTGAAGTACTGGTCTGCTATACGACTCAACTCATTCATTCGCTGCCTCGACGTCGGCTGACAGCGAACTAGATGGCACCGTCGATAACGTCCAGGGTCACGCAAAGGTGATGGCTGATCTGCAACTCCTTGCTCTTGCCCAGACCGGGGAAGTGGTTGGCATTCACGTGCAGCTCAAACTCATCAAGAGCGAAGTTGGTGCCAAACTGATGCGGCCGAGCGTTGGCTGCTCTCACCAGCTTCTTGGCAGCCTGCACGAACTTGCTGGCGGTGGTGCCCACGTCCTTCTCGATGTCGTCAGAGACATAGTGCTCGGCCCAGACCTCCGTGCCGTTGTGCTTGTAGCACGCATGCGCGGCTACCGCCGAGGGTGCGCCGCCGCCAGGGACGAACTCCGATCCCAGGCAGGTGTAGTCGCCAAAACCAGCCCACTTGTCCTTTTTGTAGGTGCTGTGTCGGTCCGTGAAAAACTCAGGAACGCCGTAGTCGGCGTTGCGCGCGAGCTTATTGAAACGGTCCTCGACGAACACGCGCTTGCCAATGGGCAGCAACCCCTGTTTGTGGGAACTGAGCTTTCCATTCAACACGAGGTGGTACTTCACATCGGCCCGGCCTGCCAGGGCGGTTACCTCAGCGTCTGTAAGCGCAGGACTGCTGTACGCGAGCACGACCTCGTGGTCAGGAAACTCAGCTATGAAAGCATCAACCTGCGCCTTGGTGGTTACTGGCGAACAACGGAAGGCAGGCAAGACCGAGTCAGCGGCCTTGATGGCGGCAACAACATCCTTGCGCCAAGCTTTGGGTCCGCCTCCCGCAAGCTCATGTTTGTCGGGGTTGAGCAGCACGGCCAGACGTTCATCCTTTTTCCCGAACGCCTCGATGCACTTGACTAAGTCGCCTGGCTTGCCAACTACAGGCTCTATGACCGGGAGGAAGGAGTCGAGTGACCGGTGATCAGCGAGCATCGCTCGCAGCGCGAGAAGCTCCGAACGACGTCCGTAGAGATAGGGAAAGTACACGCGCTAGCCTCCTTGCTTGGAGAGCTGGTACGCACTCAGAGACGACCGCCCCCACTCGTTGGTTTATAGGCGGGGCTATAGACAGCGCCGCCCCCCCCACTGCCGCGTTTACTCTAAACCCATAAGGGCTTCTTAAGGCAGCTTTAAAGAGCGAACACGTGCCTCCGAAGCGTCGAGAGTGACACAGTTCACGAATGGTCAGAGGGTCGAGGAAAGAGACTGCGCGCGGTGGCCTCCGCCGTGCGTCTCTTATGGCGGCGCGCTTAGAGCCGTGAGCAGCTGCCGCCGTTGTGGGGCGGACAGAGGGGTCGCATAGCCAAGCGCTCGAAGACTGCGAGGCAGTGCTCTGAGGTACTCCACGGACTCAGCATCTGTCGTTCTCGCCCGCATTGCGGCCACCAAGGCGCGATGCGCCTGCTCGCTGGATAGTTGTCCAAACAAGCTCAGGTAGTGTGCGTCGACCAGACCATTGGGAAGGGACGGCTGCGGACCAAAGTGCTTGACCACCACCGCCATGTACTCCGCTCGGCGCAGCATTCTGAACACGACTGACGGTTCGACGCGCGAGACATCGGAGACGGCGCAGCGACGTTCCGAAAGCGAGTCGTCCTTGGAGAGGACGTATATCCCCACGCGAGGGTCCAACAGCGCGGCGTACTTGTCAGCCAAGGCAGGATGGGTCACCAGATTCACCCTGTCGAAGGCGCGAAGGTAAGCCGGCGTCTGAGTTGTCAGCCGCACCGGGCTGTCGAACTCTGTCTTGATTTCGTAGGCAGTTGAGGTGCCGTTGAAGACTGCCGCATCCACGATTGAGCCTGCGACGTTGAGTTCAATCGCAAGGCTCGCGGTGCGCGGGCTGTGTTTGCCGAAAACGATCCGACTTGCAATCGCGGCCTTGTACACGTACTCGCACCGGTAATCCCTACCAAGCTCATTCAGCCCTGCATCCAAGAGGTCTGCCACACAGCTGTGCTCACGACGAGCGCCGACTTGAAGCCTAGCTAGCTTGTCGACGATATCCCTCGCGCAGCCGCGACGCGCCACACTCTCCATCACGGGGCGAGTGAAGATGCGGGCGAGCAGACGCGAGCGATCCAGCGAGTTCATTGGGGTTGAATGGGTCGATGTACTGACGTATAGGACACGGGAGTTCAGTCCTCATCGCAATGGGGTGGCAGCGGGCATTCTAGCGAGCCGGCCAAGCCGTCGAGCCTGCGCCAAAAGTACTCGCGCTTATTGCTCGATTCTGACCAGGGCTCGGCGTTTTTGCACCTCTGCACTCGTCGGCCGCCTCCATCAGCAGTTGCCTCGTCTAACCGTAGACAGCTGGGCGACGCTCTGCTCAATCAGGAACGTTGCGGGCTGCTGGTCCATCGTAGGACCAAAGATAGTCCCGAGGAATCGGCCCTTTGTTCCTACCGCCCTGCCCGGTCTGTTCCCAGGCGTGAGACAGGATGCCGACGGAGCGAGAAAGACAGAACAGTCCGCGGGCCAACGGAGCTGGGAAGCCCAGCTCGGCGTATATGACAGCAGTTGCTCCGTCGATATTCATAGGAATGCGGCGCCCGCCCTTACGACTGGCCAGTTCGTCCTCGACCGCACGACCAATGCCACCGAACCGTCCCGAGACCACTCCTTTGCGAGCGGCGTCATCAACAAGTTCTAGTAGCCGTGGTGCCCTTGGATCAACTGGATGGAAGCGGTGACCGAATCCGGAAACGAATTTTCCGTGGGTGGAAATCGCGTCATCCAGACCTGCTTTGACAGCATCTTGAAGAGACGCGCCCGCATCCTGCCTTTCGGCAATCGCGGTGTACATCTCCACCGCCTGTTCGCCAGCACCCCCGTGAACATCCCCCAGGACATTCACGGCTGAGGCCATGGCGTTGTTCAAGCCAACGCCGCACGTCGCCGCCATACGAGCAATAGCGATGCTAGGGGCCTGAGGTCCGTGGTCTACAGCGGACATCAATGCGGCATCGAGGAGTTGTCCTTGTCCCTCACTGGGCAGTTCACTTCCCCTAGCACCTGTGCCTATGGGCGAATCGGCCTGGTGCGCCATAGATGGCGCACCAGGCCGAGCTTTGCACCTCGCCCGCCAAGGGACGGAGGGAGCCGCACGAAGCGCCCTGAATCCAGGACATTCTGAAGAGCAAGCGACTGCCCTGCTCTTCTGGATCAACTCGCCACGCGCATCAACCTTCGGTCACTGGAGCGCGGCGACAGCCGTGAAACACAGAGGGCACAAAAGCCGCAATCGCGATGTTGCGGCAATGAGCGCACGGCTTTATGCAAGCCCTATCTCGCGCTGACACCTACTCCCTAGACAGCAACTACGGCCGCCGGAGCCCTCCAGCCTCTCAGACGAGTAGACAATGCTGGCACGCAAACTGCATACGCATTCACACAATACGCCAAACAATCACTCAAACACCTGCTTTAATGCACCATTTTGGAGCTTTTTGACGAATCGGGGTTATCCCTGTACCCAGAAATGTGCATGCGAATTCATAATTCGCCGAAATTCACCAGACCAGCCATGACTGCACTTCTCAACTTCCGCTCCACGCCCCTCCCCACCGCCGAGTACGCCCGGGGTAGCTACATCTACGACACGCAAGGCAAAAGTTATCTCGATGGCTCGGGCGGCGCCATGACCGTGAGTCTGGGACACGCTGTGCCTGAGATCATCGGGGCGATACAGGCTCAGGCCGAGCGCATGTGCTTTTCCTACCGAACGCAATTTGCCAACACGCCAGCACTGGAGTTGGCTGAGGAATTGGTGAGCCTGGCACCGGCGGGCATCACGCACGCTTTCTTCGTCAACAGCGGCTCCGAAGCCTCCGAGCTGGCCATTCGCTCTTCCATCCAGTACTGGCGCGAGCGCGGGCAGCCCGGCAAGACGTTGATACTCGGCCGCGACATCAGCTACCACGGCATGACGATGGGCGCGCTCTCGCTGTCGGGGCACACGGCACGGCGTGGCGACTACGCAAACCTGCTGCACCCGCTGGCAGTTGGCCCGAGCCTTTCGCGTGTTGCGCAGGGTCCAGAAGCCACCGATGTCGAGGCCGATCGCAGAGCCTGGTCCCAAGCCATCGAATCCATCGGAGCCGACAAAGTGGCGGCCTTGATCATCGAGCCCATCGTGGGTGCGGCGGGCGGTGCACTTACGCCGCCACCGGGCTACATGCGCATGCTGCGCGAGGTCTGCGATGTCTACGGCATTTTGTTCATCGCCGATGAGGTGATTACGGGAATGGGAAGAACGGGTCGCTGGTTCGCCTGCGACCATGACGACGTCACACCCGATGTCATCACGGTGGCCAAGGGACTTACGAGCGGGTACACCCCGCTGGGAGCTGTTCTCTATAGGGACACCCTGGTTGAGGCGATGAGCAAAGGCTCTCGCACTGCCCCGTTTGGACATACCTTCAGCGGCAACCCACTGAGTGCCGCAACGGCCCTGGCCGTGGTTCGCTACCTCAAGTCTCATTCCGTGCTGGAAAACGTGTCTGCGCGGGGCAGTCAGTTGCGCGACGGCCTTCAACAACTGCAAGCGCGCCACCCAAGGTTGATGGGCAATGTTCGTGGGCGAGGTCTGCTGCTGGGGTTCGATCTGTTCGACCCCGTTCACGGCGGCGCGCCTGCACCCTCGTTGAATGCGAACACCGTGTTTGCCGATGCCTGCCAAGCCGAGGGTTTGATCATCTACCCCGCCGGCATCGCACCTGCCAACAACGCCGCGATCGTCAGTCCGCCACTGACGATTGACGACGCAGATATCGCCGTATTGCTGCAACGCCTGGATGCCGGCTTGCAGCGCTTCTCGCGCCTGTTCTCCCCCACCTAAACGTCAACGAAAGGTACTGCCGTGTCAAACTTTCAATTCAACCGCCGCGACATGCTCAAGGCCCTGGCCGCCACAAGCGGTTCCATGATGGGCGGCGCCACTTGGGCGCAGTCTGCTCAAGGGGACCTCAACATTGCCGTCTTGTCCCAGTTCAGCGGCAACTACGCGACCTTGGGCCCTTCGATTCTTCGCGGAGCTCAGCTCATCGTGGAAGAGCGCGGCGGTAAGGTGCTCGGTCGCAAGATCAACCTTCTGCAGCGCGACGATGAAGGAAAACCGGCAGTCGGCGTGCGCCGCATCACCGAGTTGGTGGAGAACGAAGGCGTGCGCTACTTCACGGGCAATGCCTCCAGCGCCGTCGGCTTGGCTGAATCAGAGATCGCTGCCCGCTCCAAAGTCGTTCAGTTCGCCGGCGGTGGCTCGGATGAATTCACTGGTGCGCGGTGCAACGACTTCACCTTCCAGTGGTCAGCCCACCCTTACACAGCATGCAGCTCCACTCTCGAGTACATCCGAAAACTGCACCCCAATGCCAAGCGCATCTACACGCTCACAGCTGACTACGCTTTTGGCCATTCACTTCTGAAGTACACCCAGGCGCTGGCCGCGGGTCTTGGCTTCGAAGTGGTCGCTGGAGACCGTCACCCGGCCAATGAGCGCCAGTTCACCCAGTACTTCAACAAAGCATTTGCGGCCAAGCCCGACGTGGTCCTGCTGCTCACCGCAGGTGCCGACTTCCTGGCCGCCGCGCGTCAGCTGCACAGCTTTGGCGCGAAAAACCTGGTGGTGGGTGCGCCTTGGGCGGCCGAAATTGACGATCTGAAAGAGCTCACCCCCGAAATGCGCGCCGGGCTCATCCTGGGCTTGAACTATCACGCAGGCATCGACCACCCGGTCAACAAATCCTTCGTGGTCAGCGCGGTCAAAAAGTTCAAGACCGTGCCGACGTACCCCATGGCGATGGGCTACGACACCTTTCGCACGCTCTTTTTGGCGATGGAGAAAGCCAACAGTGTCGACCCGACCGTGGTGGCGAAAACCTTGGAGGGCTGGCGCTTCGACAGCGTGCACGGTGGCACACAGATTGACGCGAAAACGCACCAGAGCATCCGCCCCTACTACATCGCACGTTGCAAGGCCGCAAGTGAGATGAAGAATGCCGATGACATTGCCGAGATCGTCTACCAGGGCAACAAGCCGCAACCGGTAGAGCTCAACGATTGCAAACGGGCCTAAACGGCCAGCCAACAGGAGAAGCCCCTTGAGTTCCCTTGTCGTGGCGCAGCTAATCAACGGCTGCGCGATAGGAATGTTGTACGCGGTGATGGCCTTCGGGCTGTCCATCATCAAGGGGCTTCTCAATGTCCCGAACTTCGCGCATGGAGCGCTGTTTGCGACGGGGGCATACGTTTGCTACGCGATTGCCAATATGGGCTTGCCATTCGGCATCGCGCTCATCGGGGCCTTCGCCGTGCCAGCACTGATCGGCGCAATGCTGCAGCGATTCGGCCTGGAGAAGCTGGCGAAGGCGGACTACTTGCTGCAAGTGCTTTTCCTCTTCGGCATTGCACTGGCGCTGGAACAATCGCTCGTCGTCATATGGGGAACCTCGGGCGTGAGCCTGACCGCACCCAGCCTACTGAGTGGGTCCTTCGACCTGGGGTTCATGCGCCTGCCGCGCTACCTGGTGTTCGTGACGGTTGCCAGCGCCACATGCATCGCGGTGCTGTGGTTCCTCATCGAGCGAACAAAACTTGGCTCCCAAGTGCGCGCCGGCATTGAAAAGAGCGAGATGGCGCGTTGCCTGGGCATCAACATCAAAGGCCTGCTCATTCTGGGGTTCGCTCTGGGCGCCGGCATGGCTGGTCTTGCCGGAGGGATTGCCTTGCCCTTGCTGGGCGCCAGTAGCAGTTCTGGCAACGACATGATGTCGATTGCGTTCGTGGTTCTGGTTTTGGGCGGTTTGGGTTCACTCTACGGCTCGGTGGTTGCCGGGTTGCTGCTGGGAATCGTGCAGAGCCTGAGCACGCTCGTGGCGCCGACCATGAGCACCTTGCTGCTGTATGTCGTGATGACTTTGGTGTTGCTGGTTCGTCCGCAAGGCCTCTTCGGGGAACGCTGAAACCATGAACAACAAGCACAACGGCTGGCGAGTGCCGGCCATCCTCGCGGCTGTCCTGGCCGTGGCCCCTCTCACCATGCCCGTCAACATCGCCAACGAGATTGTGGTCATGGCAATTTTTGCCATGGCGGCGAACCTCATCATTGGCGTTGCCGGCCTCTACTCCTTTGGACACGCCACATTTTTTGGTGTTGGTGCGTACATGGGCGGCTACGTCTTGGCCCAGTTCCAGACGTCGACCTTGACAACGCTGTTGATTGCCACCGTGGTCGGCGCGCTGTCAGCCACCATCATCGGCGCCATCGTGATTCGGCGCGCGGGCTTCTACTTCATGATGCTCACCTTCGCGTTCAACCAGATGGCGTTCTACGTTGTGCTCACATGGTCGAGCGTGACAGGTGGGGAAGATGGCATGGGAGGCATTACTCGCACCCCACTGGGCATTCCCGGCCTCGGATCACTGAACCTCGATGACCGCCAAGTGTTTTATGCGCTGTGCGCCTTGGTGTTCTTGGCCAGCTACTACATCCTGAACCGGGTCAAGCGCAGTGCCCTTGGCCTGGTCCTGGAGTCCGCGAAAGAGAACCCGCGGCGCACGGCATCCATCGGCTACTCGGTCTATCGGGCACAAATCACCGCGTTTGCAATCTCCGGCGCATTCGCTGGCCTGGCCGGCGCACTTTATGCACTGCTGTACCGCTTCGTCCCCGTGGACACCATCAGCCTTGCGATGTCGGGCAATGTGCTGTTCATGATCGTTATCGGCGGTCTGTCGTCCATGGTCGGGCCCCTGATTGGTGCTGCAGTCTTCGTTTGGCTACAGGGACTGTTCAGCCTGATGTGGGCAAGATGGGCACTGCTGTTCGGGCTCTTCATCGTCCTGGTGGTCTTCACCATGCCCAACGGCCTGGTGGGCGCATTCGAAAAATTGCGCGCATTCTGGGCACAGAGGAAAGGCGGCCGCCCATGAACACCGGTATCGCACTCGAAGCTGTGAACGTCAGCAAGAAGTTCGGCAGTATGACGGCGGTCGACGAAGTGTCGATTCGCTTCCAGACGGGGCGTCTTCACACCATCCTTGGGCCCAACGGCGCTGGCAAAACCACGCTCTTCAACCTGCTCACCAAGGACTACAAACCCGATGGTGGCGAGATCCATCTGTTGGGCGAAGCTGTGACGTCGCTGAAGCCGCATGAGATAGCCAGACGCGGGGTTGGCCGCTCGTACCAAATCACAAGCGTGATTCGCGAGTTGACGTTCTTCGAGAACGTCCTGCTGGCGGCCTATCGGGCGCAACGCAGTGGCCGATTTGGCTTCTGGCGAGAGGTCCGGCAAGATCCACAAGCTGCGGCCCAAGCGCGCGAGTTGCTTAGCGGTTTAGGGCTGGAGAGGTTCAATGACCGCAAAGCCGCAGATGTGTCCTACGGCGACCAGCGCATGCTGGAGCTTGCAGTCACCCTGGCAACTCGGCCCCAAGTGCTCCTGCTCGACGAGCCCACCGCTGGTTTGTCTCAACGAGAGAGTGAACGCGTAAAGGACGTCGTGAACTCGCTCAAATCGCGCTACACCATCGTGATGATCGAGCACAAGATGAACGTGGTGATGGACATCTCCGACGACGTGACGGTGATGGCCCGGGGCCAGGTCATTGCGTCCGGATCACCTCAGCAAATATCGAATGACGCGGCCGTCAAAGCCGCGTATTTCGGACTTTGAAGACACGACCATGAAGACCATTTTGCAAGTCGATGCCATCGAAACCTTCTACGGCAAGAGCCAGGCCCTGCACGGCGTCAGCTTCCATGTGAATGAAGGGGAAACTGTGGCGCTGCTCGGGCGCAACGGCGCTGGCAAGACCACCACCCTGCGCTCCATCATGGCCCTCAACCGTGTAGCCACGGGCGCCGTACATTTCGCTGGGCAAGACATCAGTGCCAGAGAGACCCATGAAATCGCTCGCATGGGCATGACCTTGGTGCCCGAGACGCGCGATGCATTCTCGCTTCTGACGGTCGAAGAAAACATCATGCTGGGCTACCGTGAAGGCTCACCCTTCACGCTAGACCGAATTGTGAACTTGCTGCCTATCATCAAGGAGTTCCGAGGTCGAAAAGGCGGGGAACTCTCGGGTGGTCAACAGCAAATCATGGTGATGGCTAGGGGACTTGCCATGAACCCTCGCGTGCTGCTGCTCGATGAACCGTCCCAAGGCCTGGCGCCGGTGATGGTGACAGCGGTGGCCGAGGTCCTCCAAAAGCTCAAGCAGGAGAAGCTGACGGTGGTGTTGGTCGAGCAGAATCTGCGTATGGCGCTGGATGTCGCCGACCGCGTTGTCCTGTTGGAGGACGGTGCGACGGTAGACACCATGACCAGCGCAGAAGCACTGGCGGATCCAGAGCGTCTTGAAAAGCATCTAGCGGTCCATTGAACAATCTCAGGCATGACAACACCGCTTTCCAATTTACCCGTCACACAGAAAGACGTTGCCAAACTGGCACAGGTCTCGCAGGCTGCCGTCTCTCGATGGACATCGGGGCGCGGCTACGTTGCCGCCGATGTGCGCGAACGCATCGAGAAGGCGGTTTCGGAGCTAGGTTACGCCCCGCACCCGTTGGCTCAGGGGCTTAGCAGCGGCCAGTCTGACATCGTGGCCATCGTGATGGCCAACATCACCAACCCGTGGTACCCGGTGGTCCTGGAGCGCATCACCCAGGCGCTGCAGGCGCTGCAGTTGCAAGTGCTGCTCTTCAATGCCACGCCGCCTCAATCGGTGGATGACGTGGTTCCCGACGTGCTGCGCTATCGCGTTCGTGGTGCCATCATCACCACAGCCGCCCTCTCCTCAACAGCTGCGCAGCAGTTTGTCGCGCGAGGCATTCCGGTCGTGCTTTTCAACCGCACCACGCGCACAGGTGGTGTCCACTCGGTGTCGTGCGACAACACCGATGGCGGACGCACCGCGGCAGATACGCTGATCAAGTCGGGCGCCCGACATGTGGCCTTTCTCGGCGGCAGTCGCGAATCCTCCACGAGCACTGACCGCCTGCGAGGCTTTACCCAACAGCTGCACGAGTGGGACAGAGCCCCAGTTGCGACAGTGGAAGGTGAGTTCACGTACGAATGGGGATTCCAGGCAGTTCAGAAGCTGATGGAAGCCCACCCGGAAATTGATGGCATCTTCTGCGCCGATGACGAAATCGCTTCCGGAGCGATGGATGCACTGCGCTACAACATGGGCAAGAAGATCCCTGCAGACATTCGCATCTTGGGCTTTGACGACCACCCCATTGCCGCCAAAGCAGCCTACCAGCTCACCACAATCCGGCAACCCGTCGAAGACATGATTCAGCAGTCGATTGACCTACTGCTGTATGGCGAGATAGACAAACCGTCCACCCAATTGCTCAAAGGCCAGCTCATCATGCGCGGGTCGGTGTGACCCTTTGCGCTGCGTTCAAGGCTCTGTGAAATTCAAGGATCCAACCATGTTCGATGTGATTTTCAAGAATGGAACCGTCTTCGATGGGTCCGGGGTGGCCGGCCAGGTGCAGGACGTCGGCGTACGCGATGGGCGCATCGAGGCAATTGGTCAACTGGGCCAGGACGCCGAACAGCTTGTAGATTGCGCTGGTCTTACGGTGTCGCCTGGTTTCATCGACATCCACACCCATTCGGATGCAACGCTGCTCTCCGACCCTGATGGCTACAGCTTGCTGATGCAGGGTGTGACCACGGAGATCATTGGCAACTGCGGCTTCTCGTGCGCCCCGTGCCTCAAGCGAGAACTGGTCGAGCGCTTCATGATTGGGCGATTGCCCGGACAGGCGTTCACCTGGTCGTCGTTTGGGGAGTACCTCGATGTGCTGCAGGCACAACGGCCTGGACTCAATGTCGGAGCCTACGTCGGACTTAACACGGTACGGTTGAATGTGGTGGGCAACGAACCGCGTACGGCCACGGACGATGAACTGCAGTACATGGGCAACATCGTCAGGCGCTCTCTTGATGAGGGAGCCATCGGTGTCAGCTCCGGACTTGAGTACAACCCAGGGTTCAACTCGGATCTCAGGGAGCTTGTAGAGATGGCGCGGGTCGCCAAGGAGTTCGATGCCATCTATGCCAGCCACATCCGAAATCGTGACTGGAACTATGAGATGGGCGTTGGAGAGGCATTGGCCACGGCCCGCTTGTCCGAGGCCCGCCTACAGCTGTCGCACCTGGCGCCCAAGACGGGTGCGCCTGCGCATGCCGCCGAGCACATGCTGGAGATGATCGAATGGACTCGCAACGTTGGCATCGACGTGGGCTTCGACGTGATTCCTCACGAGTGGGGCCCAACCTTTTTGTACACCATCCTTCCTAAATGGGCCTACGAGGGAGGCATTCCCGGAATGCTGCAGCGCTTGGCTGATCCCAGCTTGCGCTCCGCTCTGAAGAACAACACCTTCCCCCAATGGAAGTTGGTGGCCCAAAAGCGTTGGTCTGAACTGGTCCTCACCCGGTCTACCGCCAGCCATGAATTTGTCGGCCTGGACTTTGCAGAAATCGGTCGTCGGCGTGGCGTCGACCCGCATGACGCCATCCTCGACATCCTTCTTGAAGAAGGAGAGTCCGTGGCTGACTGCACCTGGGCTGGTCGGATATCCGAAGACGAGGACATTCGGTTGCTCATGGCCAGACCTGAATGTTCGGTGATCTCCGATGCGATAACGCTCAACACAAGTGGACCACTCAAGGACGTCCGCTTTGCTCCAACGGCCTTCGGATGGACCGCTCGCTTTTTAGGGCACTACGCTCGAGACATGGGCATGATGGACCTTGGCGAGGGCATTCGGCGGCTCACATCCCTTCCCGCACAGCGCATGGGCCTCAAAGAGCGTGGTCGCCTGAAGAACGGCTACCACGCCGACGTGGTGGTCTTCGATGCGGAGACTTTGTCGGACCAGTCCTCACTGCAGGCTATGTCGAGCAGTCCTCAAGGACTGATGCACGTGATGGTCAACGGGCAGTTTGCCGTGAGAGATGGAGAGCGAACGGCCGTTCGAGCAGGGCATGTTTTGAGGCGATAAGAGCCCCTCATGCGGCTCCAAGGCCATGAACCAACGACGTAGATTCGTATCAACCTGATTCATCCTAAGAGCGAAAGCGTTCGGCCACAGGGCAGCGACCAGAGAGTCAATCGCGTTCGGCAGTAGGTACGAACAGCCTCACCATTCGGCCTGGCACCTCGATGGTGTCGCTCAGACCTTCGGCGGCTTCGAGCACCTCTTCGCTGTACATTCGCCAAGGCTTGTAGTGCGGTCCAGTGGTGTCCATGTGCGCCTGGCAGCCGATGGCGAAGTCATCCAGGTCTTCATCCGTCAGGTAGTGTCTGGTGTCAATGACCCAATCGCTCCCGATGAGGACTACACGGATGGTGCTCTGACGTTCGAAAACGCGCAGACATTCGGCACCCCAAAGCGGGATGTAGATGCCCTCCTCTTCTGACCCCATGCGCACGAATGACTCCTTGCGCTTGAGGTTTTCAGACTCCCAGTTGATTTGCTCGAGGTGCTGGCAGCACGTCGCCATGAGTGCATTGAGCATGTGCTCAGTCGCGCGAACGAAGAGCACGTAGTGAGGAAGTGGGTCTGCATTGCTCACCCCGGGGAGCCAGATTTCGGTGCCGGAAAGAGTGCCCGGACTGTTCTCTGGCAGAGTCTTCTGAAGGTCGATAAACCCCTCGAAGCGCCTCTGAGCTTCGGACATGGACAGAACTTGGGTAGTTATTGAGTACATAGGCAACGGTCTAGCGGCGCCACAGCGGCGTCCACTTGTGTAGCCACCTCGCCTTGTTTACAGACAACGCGAACTGACCACCGGTTTAAAGCCTTGGTAAAGCCCCAGATCTGACACATCAGCTGCAGCGAACACGCAGATGGCCTACCGACTTGGGCCAGTACTCCCGCTCTGGAACTCATGCGGCGCAGCCGGGGCAGCATTGCCAGGACTCAGGTGCTTCGGCAGCTCGACTAACCAGAAGCGTTGGCTCTACATAAAACGGTGGCGCTATAGGCGGAAAAGGAGCTTTCCCTGATGTCCTGGATCACCCACCTCTCGCCAAGCGCCGCCGACGGCGCCTTCCTCTGCAACACGCTGAGCGTCGACGGAGTACGGCAGACGCTGCCCATGCATGAGATGCCGTTTGTTCTCGGTGCCCACCAACGAAGCGTGAAGGTGACGCTGCGCTCGAAACTCCACCGCGTTGACGATATCTCCCAGTACTTGGACTTGATGGGGTGGAACACCTTGCCAACCGGTGGTCAAACGCTACACACGTTTGAAACGATACAGGGCGACGTTTGGATTCCGAGCCAACTTCTCGTGCAGGCTCTGTTTGCCTTCATCGCTCCCCTGGCGAAGCACCTCTTCAGGCCTATGCCGTTCGAATGCTTTTGCACTCCAGTCCTTGAAAGGACCGACAACCAAATCTTGTTCCCCGACCGCACACTCTTTCCCTACTTCTACGAGCAAAAGCTTGGCGTCGTGGAGCGACTTTCTTGGCTGGCACACAGCAGATCAGCCCAAAGAGGCTGGGGTAGTGTGTTTCGCAATGCACTAGATGGCCGACTCGACTGCAGGCTGCCCGAGGGCGAGTTCGAAGTGTCGGTGCGAGGTAAGGTCGTCCATGGCATCTTTTGCGCTACGAGAATGGCCGTTTTCAAGGTGACGTGCGACGACATCTACACACGCGAACACGCCACCACCCAGACCTTCACCTTCCGCAAGCGACCGGCCGCGATTGACCGGGAATCGGTGGCTATACGCGAGGTGTCAGATGCGACCTTTATCAGGGTGCGCGAGCACTTGCTCAAGAACCATGCACTACCAGAGCCCGGCAAACTCACTGGCGAAGATGCGGCTTTGCGAAGGCACCTGAGCTTGATTAGTACCAAGCTTGCTCTTGCGTGCACGTGGTCTCAGATGCCAGAACACGGACGAGACATAGCGAACGCGTTTTCGCTATGCGCGCGGCTGCGACGCGCAAGTCAGTTGGCAGAAGTCGAGCGCCTCTTGCTTGAACAGCAGCCAGGCTGAGGCTTCATCGTCGCTGCATTCCGCGTTTCACGGTTCAACCTCTAGAAGAACAGGGGTCGTTGAATGCCAATGAGAAGATGCCGCTTGTGCGACTCAGCCGAGTCGTGCAACGAGCCGCCTTCAGCGTCTTGCCGCAACGGCAGCCTCGATCCAGTTGCCGACGTTTGCGGAGATGGAAGCGTAAGTCTGTTGGCTGTCGTAGCCTGTTGGGTCGTAAAGCCGGATCTTCGTGCTAGCCAACGTTCCATCATCAAATTGCAAGTGGTCGAACGGATTTGGCCCTGCGCCACTGGACTGGCGAGCCTGATTGAGCAACTTGTGCACCCGGATGCCAAGCACCCCCATGCCGCGCGCCCACGACTTCACAATCTCATGTCTCACCCAAGGCCGCAGGGCCGTCTCGGCCCCGACAAGCACCACAGTACATGTTCTGCCCTGCATTTGAGCCTCGATCCACCGTTCAATTGCTGCGTCGCCGTTTCGCTTCACCGCTTCCCAGTCGTTGGGGGACACCGGCTCATTGCCTTCAACCACTCCGATGTTTCGCACTTGGCCAGCGCGCCAAGCATCGTTGTTGAAGTGGAAGCTATAGAAGATCCGCCGTTTGATGCTCATGTTAGTTACTTTCGTTTGAATCGCGTCGCCTGTCTCCAGCATCGGGGGCAGAGACTTCGATGAAACGCGCGATGTATGAGATGTAGTCGAAGAAGTCCTCAACCGGAGCGCTTTTGTCTGGATATCGCCCGGCAAGAATGCGCGACGCACCTCCGGTAGACGGGAGAATAATCACGTGCGCCTGTGGGTGTCGCTCTATAAAGAGGTCGCACTCTTGAATAACGCCCTCTTTCCCACCCACAAAGACACCTGCCTCGAACTCGTTATCCAACATTTGGTCGCGCATGCTCCGCAGACTCTCTTCTCTGCTGGGTAAAGCAGGGACATAGGTGACGTTCCCGAAGCGCGCGTTCTCCTCAGGGAAATCGTCTTCGAAGTAGCATGACTGGTACAAATGCACCGTGTCCGCGTAGTTCAAGCCAAGATTTTCGCAAGCAGCCCACATCATCGGCGTGATAGCCGGATGACCACCCCAGATGACTCGTCGAGTGCCGAATGCAATCGTGCAAAGGGAACGCACCGCAGAGTGAATGAGCAACGGATCAGCCGTCATCCCATACGGCTCATCGGTCGGGCTGGGAATGCTTGCCGACAAGAATATCTGCTTCAAGCGATCACTCCAGCGCAGCCAGGTCCCATGCCGCATGGCCCTTTCTAATGAACTGAGCAGAGCTCACCTGACCTCCCAGCCAAGTCAGATGATCCTGCCAACGTTTGGCGACCCCTGCGTCGTCGAATGCGACAGCGCGCGCGTCCCCTTCACGTAGCATCGACGCTTCATGAAGATGCTCCGCGCTGGGAACTCCAACGACGGGGCAAACAACCACTTTTCGCCCAGGTGGCAGCTCAATAATGACCGAGCGCTTTGGGCCCAAAGCCAGGAACCGACCATCAATCTTTTCGGCGGCTACGATCACGGCCCCATTCATCTCCGCACTGCGCATAGCAAGGCCGCGGCTACGCGCTTTTTCTATCGCAACTCCTGCCTCCACGAGAGCGTCTGGAGTAAGTCTCTTACCGCCCGGTTCAAAGTCCGCGTTCGTCAACTGCAGGGACTCACCTGCGAGGCTCCGAGGAGCGGGCACCACCTCTGGCCACCCAATGCGCAGCGGAACTAATGACTTGGCAAGTGCGCGACCGAACTCTAGGGATGTCCAGCGGCTTTCGAAGTAGTGGGCAGTGTCAAGCATGACCAAGACATCTGAATCGCTAAGGCGATGCCAAAGCACCTCCTGGAAGTCATCTCCTGCAGGAACACCGTGTGTGTCAAGGAAGACGTCAAATTTGAGTTGCGAGAGATACTCGAACAGTTGCAGCGCAGCTTCAGTCGACTCATCACGCTTGTAACTCACAAAAATTCTTCTCTGACGAGGCAGCAAGCCCAGCATCTCCAGAGCTAGGCTGACAGGGCGAGCCAAAGCATCATCTCGCTCATCAAGCTCCAAGCCATTGATGACATGCAAGCATTCAGGTGTCGTGTGTGAGAAGCGCTTCAAGTCTTTCACCAAAGGCAAGACGGGAGTGCCATCTCGCATCAGGGCCCGAAGTCGAGCTTCGTTAACAGCAAGGCCTTCCGCTCCGAAGTAAAGGACCACTGAAGCGTAGTCGTTCTTCGGGTCATAGTCGTCATTCGCTACCACGACCTCAATATGGTCCTGCAGGTTAAGAGGTGTCACTGCTGCACGAAGTGACTCGACAAAGCGATCATGCAGCGCCTGTGACACATCTCCCATGAGCCCTACTTGATAAAGAGCCATGCGGTTAGAGGGTGGGTGAAGGACGGGTAAAAGCCTGCGCCATGTACTTGGCGCTTCCTGGGCTTCGCGGATCAACGATGAAGAGATTCGCGCTCGTCTGGTCAATCTGGCGATAGATCGACAGATACTCACTGCCATAAATCACGTTGGCCTCCGTGGTCGCCACGATGACGACTGTGTCTCTTCCCTTCTTTCCATCGGCATAGCCGATCTCCCATGGGCACCACCGCGACTGTTCAGAGTTTTTTGTCGCGAGGTAAATGAGCCAATCGCATCGCTGGATAGCCTTTTGGATGGTATCCACCGTCGCGGAGGTCGGGCGGCCCGAAAGTGGGGTGTGCTGCCAGTCGATGAAGACGTTCCATCCCTGCTGAGTCAAGCGCGCTTGAAGGCCAAGTGCCAAATTCTTGTCCAAGTGGCTATGACATAAAAACGCAGTAGGTTGCCTGCCAGCAATGGCTTCTTCGAGAGTGCGGCCGCCGTAGGACTCCCTCAGCGGGGCATCTCGTAGGTAACTTACTTCAACAGCCATAAGAGTTCTGTCCTCTGTCTATGTCGCGTTAACGACGGTTCACGAAAAGATCTTCTCCAGGTTCGCCCAACTCCAGGCGTACACAGGTCCAGCTCTCGGCAAGCGCGTGCAGTTCGCGTGAGTGGCCCCGATCAGTTGGACTATTTGCTTTCGCGCCGCATGAGCCATACGAACTTCCGCCAAGACCCCCTTCGCGCGGTAGGTTTGACGACCCAGTAGCACAACGACGACATCCGAGCGAGCTATGGCAGCCGCCGCTCGGTCTTTCCACTCTGGCTCCGGCGCCGCCTCTTTCAACGACCAGTCTGCAATCTCGAAAGGTGCGTTGGCATTCTTGGATTGCCCAACGAGCAGGTGCTTTAGCCGAACATCGTTGTCGAAGTCGAAGCTGATGAACACCTTTTTCCTGCGTGGCTTCGCCTCCTTGAATGCGTCAGCAACTGTTGCCACGAGAGCTCCGACCGCAGCACCGCCCACTCCAGGTGCGAACACGTGCCCGATAACCGCCCCGATGCCCGCCACTCCCGCCGCGTCTAGCCACGCTTGACGCGCATGGTGCTCGCAGTACTGGGAGCCTGCGCGCGGCAATCTTTTGCACCTATGCCCACCTTGTGCTAACCCCCGGCATTGCGCCATACCTCTCTCGCCTCTCATTGTTCTAGCGGGAATGCCGCTCAACAGCGGCTAACTCTGTCACCTGGCCAGCGCGCAAGCACACCTTGTTACATGAATCGCCGCGCTTGTACATCCCCAAAATTGGGGATTGCTTAGCAAATAGTGAAAGACTTCACGAGATGTGCCTTCAGCGGCTCATCTAAACTCGACATTGCTGTATCAAATCGTATCATCACACAATGCAAAAGGAGCATTAAGTGAATCGCGAACAACTTCGTCTTATCGACGAGCTATCAGGGGAGCTTGAGGAAGGCAACCTCGCCATGTTCATCGGCGCGGGCTTTTCGCGTGGAGCCGGCTACGTAGATTGGAAAGCACTTTTAAAACCCATCGCAGATGAGTTGGAGCTGGACGTCGATAAAGAGTGGGATCTCGTCACGCTCGCGCAATACCATGCCAATGTGAATCAGGCCAATAGGGCAAAGCTCAATCAGCTTCTCGTAACTGAATTCTCGACGCGTCTGAAACCTACGGAGGGACATCAAATTCTGGCACGCCTCCCTATACAGACGTACTGGACGACCAATTACGACGCGCTAATTGAAACATCGCTAGAAAACGGCGGTAAAACGGCCGATGTCAAATACACACCCAAGCAGTTGGCAACTACTAGCAGGCCGTTGAAAAATCCGCCGTCGCCGCCCGTGTCGGCCGCTACGATCTGAAGCCATCCGCGAACGACCCAGACGATGACGATGAGAGGTAACCAAGACTTCCAGGGGGCGATGTTCAGCTAC
>Ga0247823_10001452_pt1 | contig 19764 bp, 19 predicted proteins | sample 13C_PalmiticAcid_2_FD_192426 | JGI IMG/M metagenome (GOLD analysis project Ga0247823, IMG submission 192426) | Soil microbial communities from agricultural site in Penn Yan, New York, United States - 13C_PalmiticAcid_Day30 | ecosystem: Environmental > Terrestrial > Soil > Agricultural land... | reverse complement strand
GAGCAGGCCTTCCTGTCCATCGGTGGACTGGACGACCTGGAGCGCAAGTACTTCGAGCTGACCGGCAAGAAGAACTAGTTCTTAGGTAGTACGAACGGGGCGGTGTCCATTGCGGACACCGCCCCTTTCGCTGTCAACCGGCCTTGATCTCAAGCGCCACCCGGCGCGCGATGGCCTCGACGGCTTTCTGCTGCTCGGCGGTCAGCGGCTCGTCGGCGTCGTCCGGGGAGTGGTCTGTCGCTGACCGCAGCGCGACCATGAGGATCTGGCGCACGAGCGACGATGTCGAGATGTGCTTCTCCGTCGCGAGCCGCTTGAGCTGCGCCGCGAGATCCGCTGGGACGCGCACGGACATGGTTGTCTGGTCCGATGCCGCGGCGACGGCGGCTTCGACCGCGGCGGCTTCGGCTTCCTCGCCGGCGTACTCGTCCTGGATCGCCGCGATCCGGTCGTTCAGTTCCTTGTCGGTCATCAGCCGTCCCCTTCCAAGTACGCGCGTAAGTCTGCTCCAGAAGTCCGCCACGCCGTGACGCCCGCATGTTCGGCTCTGGTGCAGATGACTGTTAGCACACATCCCGCCGAGTGTGAGTAGCCAATGACGCGCATGGTGTTTCTGTCTCGGCCCTTCGGATCAGGGTCGCGAACGACTCTGCGGGAGTCCTTGGCGGCTTCGAGCGTCCATTCCGGCTCGATGTTCTGAGCATTCGGGTAGCGCTGATCGCGCTGGCGGATGTAGTCCGCCTGCTTGTCAGTCCACCAGAGGTCATCCATGACTACATTGTCACACAAATGCCTACGGCGGTCCATCGTGGGACTTCGCGGAGAAGTTCACCGGTGAGGTCGGCTCGTTCGTCAAGCTGGCCGACACCATCGAGGCCTTCGACAAGGTCGCGAAGGGCGAGTACGACCACGTTCCGGAGCAGGCCTTCCTGTCCATCGGTGGACTGGACGACCTGGAGCGCAAGTACTTCGAGCTGACCGGCAAGAAGAACTAGTTCTTAGGTAGTACGAACGGGGCGGTGTCCATTGCGGACACCGCCCCTTCCGCTGTCAGCAAGCGTTGATCTCAAGCGCCACCCGCCGCGCGATGGCCGATCCCGGCCGTTCAGTCCCCTTGTCGGTTGTCAGCCGTCCCGTTCGGGGTAAATCCTCAGCAATTTAGATACCTCACTGATACAGTGAGGTATCTCTTTTCGTGAGGTATTGGTGGTGATGGCAGATGGACGGTGTCGCCGCATTGCGCGCGGTGTTGCCCGCAGGGGTTGAAGTCGACGTTGTCGGCCGTGAGGGGCGCGACGTTCACCTGGTCATCGCAGGCACTTCGGCACGCGTCCGACAACTGGATCGGGGCTGGCCGAGGCAGGTCAAAGAAGCGCTGGACGTCGTGCCTAGGCCCGATGTCCTAGTGGCGCCGGATATGTCTCAAGGTGGTCGGGCCGTCGCGTCCGCAGCCGGGGTCGGGTGGATCGACGGATCAGGCGCCGCCGAGTTCGCCGTCGGGACTGTTGTCGTCTCCCGTACAGGGGAGCGAGCAACGACGCCCGCATCAGCGCCTCCATGGACCTCGGCCACCGGTGCGGTGGTCGAAGCCCTGTTGACAGGCACTCGTGCGACGGTCTCCGAGGTTCGCGGCCGGACGGCGTTGTCCGAGGGCGCTGTGTCCAAGGCACTGGGCGTGCTCACGAACCAGGGTCTTCTTGAAGCGGACGCAGCGCGTGGTCGCAACTCGGCCAGACGTGTGGCCGACTTCGATCGATTGTTGGACGCCTACGCCGACTACGTGGCAGGGAGACGATCGGCCATTCAGCTTCAGGTCGGCGTGGTCTGGCGGGACCCCGTTGCCGACGCCGCACGTCTGGGCGCCGTGTGGACGGTCGCAGGAACAAGGTGGGCGGCGACCAGTGCTCTCGCTGCGGCCGTGTTCGCGCCGACGCAGACGCAGGTGTCTCCGTTGGAGATCTACGTCGAGGCTCGAAACGCGGTCGAGTTGGCCGCGGTGGCGGCTGCGGTAGGGCTGGTGCCCGTGCCGGGAGGACGACTGCGATTACGGCCCTTCCCGAGTGCGGGCACAGCCGCATTGTCTACTCCGGTCGACATCGCGTTGATATGTGTGCCTTGGCCTCGGGCCTATGCCGATTTGCGTATCGCAGGAGTCCGTGGAGAGGACGCTGCTGAGCATCTACGTGAGGAAATGACCCGTGGTTGAAGAAGAGCAGCGCTCGCGTGCGGCACGCGCGGCCGCTGAGCTGGCTCTCGTGCGTGTGGTTGGCCATTATGGCGAGTTGCCCGAGTTCGTTGTGCTCGGCGGGTTGGTGCCAGAGCTACTGTGCTCGGGTGCCTCGGTCGCCCACGCGGGCACGACCGATGTCGATGTCCAGGTCACGCGCTTCGGAAGGCGGACTTCCAACCGGACAATGAACGAGTCTGGCGGTGGGAGTCCCGGGCGCCCGGTGCGCGGGCGGTCGTGAAGTTCGAGCTTCTGGCTGATCTTGCAGATACTCCCGCCGGAGCGACAGTGAAGTTTGATGGCTGCGACGCCTTGGGTGCCGCGAACCTGCGTGGGACGCGTTTCGCTACTCGAAACCGAGTTGTCCGGGAACTAACCGCTGTTGACGACGGCGAGGTTCGCGCTGTCCAGGTCTATATGGCCGGACTCGCCGGATTCCTGCTTGCGAAAACCGCTGCCGCGCACAGCCGTCGCAAGCCGAAAGACTGGTACGACCTGGCGTTTGTGCTGCTGCACAATGACGAAGGTGGCCCCGATCGTGCCGCTGAACTGGTCGCACTTCACTTCGGGGATGACCTGGTAGGAGAAATCCAGACCGCGCTGCACGACCTCAGTGCCAACTTCGCGGTTCCGGACGCTCAAGGCCCTTCGGCGTATGTCGAACAGCTGCTGCTGGATCATCCGGATCTTGAGGCTGAGGAGTCCGCTGCTGACGCTGTCACTGCCGTCCGCATGTTCTGCGCCAAGCTCGGAATCGACTGAAGGCGCTGCGCGAGTGGGGCGGTGTCCAGCGCGGACACCGCCCCTCTCGCGTTCCCTACAGCGTGACGACCTTAGGTGTCTGCCCGTCCACGGTGACCTCAAGCTGTGTCGCGGTCGTGGGCAGCAGCGCCGCGTCCCTGCCCGCGGCGGTCCATGGGGCGTTCGGGGCTGTCCGGTAGCGCAAGGTGGCGCCGTACGCGGCGACCAACCAGCCCTCGTCGAGCCGCACTTTCGCGGACACCGTGTCCTTGTTCAGCCTGCCGCCGTAGGTGATCGACTCGACCTTGCCCGAGCGGTCGGTGATCGCGGCGTAGAAGCGGCTGCCGGTGAAGTCGGGTACGTATTCGAAGCCGACCAGCGACCGGCCGTCAGGCAGGTCGATTATGGCTTGGAAGCCGGTTACCTGAGCCATTTCCTGCGCGTCGGCCATGCCCTTGGCGACCATCGCGTCGTGCGATTCGGTCAGCTCCGCGCCGACAGCGCCGTTGACGCGCAACGGCTGCTGGGGCCAATCGAGGGTGCGGCTCGGGATGGGCTTGGACTGGCGGTCGGCGCCTTCGCCGTAGGTCGATGACGGCCGCACCATCCAGCTCGTTCCTGCCTGCAGGCCCTTGAGATCGGTGACCCGAACGGTCCGCGGGTCGGTGCCGTTCGGCAGTTGTATCAGCCTCGGGTCACCGTCTGTCGGGTTCAGGTTGTTCCACTCGCGGTTTCCCTTGCCGTCATGACCGACGGTCCAACTCGACACGAACTCGGCTTTCGGGTTCAGCGAGACCAGCATGACGTCCTGCGGGCCGAACAAGAACGTGGGCGGTGTGGCGGAGAACAACGGCACCTCATTCACCAGAGTCGGCTGGTCTCCGGTGACCAGCCCGAACGCGGGTCCCATCGTGGGCAGGGGAGAGCCGTCGCCGCTGAAGTACCGGTCCTTGGTCTCGCCTGCCTGCCCCACGATGGCGGCCTTGCCCACCGGGGTCGTCCCCGCCCAAATGACCTTCGGCGATCCAGTGAGCTGGTTGGTGCCGGTCGGTTTGGACGGTGACACCTCGATGCCCTTCTGCCAAGCCTGGATCACCTGGGCGAGGTACGCCTGGTCACCGGCCAGGTCGCCCCGGGTCGGGCCGTTGAGGATCGAGAAGTCGTATAGGTCCTTTTGGTTCTCCTGGCCCGGCAGGCTGTTCGGCGAGGGCGACAGCAGCACCGCGGTCCCCCCGGTGATCCCGACCAGCGCGGCCAGTCCGCCCGCGATAGCGACGCGGTGGCGGACCTGTCGCCGCTTGCCGCCGCGGATGACGTCGGTGGTGAAGCTGGGGCGGGGTTCGAGGGTGTCGGTCGCCCCTCGGAGGGCGCGGGTGAGGTCTTCGGGATCCATCAGGTTCGCTCCTTCTCGCGGATCAGGGTGCGCAGCCGCTCCAGGCCGCGGGAGGTCTGGCTTTTGACCGTGCCGGTGGAGCAGCCGAGCGCTGCGGCGGTGTCGGCCTCGGACAGGTCGTCGAAGTAGCGCAGGACAAGCACCGCCCGCATCCGCGCGGGCAGCTCGCCCAGTGCGCGGGCGACCTGGTCGCGGTCGAGGACGCCGGACTCCGGGCCGCGTACGCCCGGTTCGCCCGCTTGGTCCAGCGGGGCCTCGCGCACACGCCGTGACTTTGTGCGCCAGCGGTTGGCCGAGGCGTTGGCCAGGGCGGCTCGGACGTAGGGCTCCAGTCCGCCCTTGACGCGTCGGCGTTTGCCGTACGCGCGCTCCAGGACGTCCTGGAGCAGGTCTTCGGCCGCCGCTCGATCCCCACCGCAGAGCAGGTACGCGGTGCGTAGTAGAGCTGTTGAGCGGTGGGCGACGAAGTCGGTGAACTCGTCGTCGGGATCGCTCATCAATCACCCCCGGTAAGTGGCATCTCTGTCACCCAGTTCGACACCGGCCTGGCTGGGGAGGTTGTCACCCGACCAACTAGACTGCGGCGGAACCGCGAGCATAAGGAGATACGCGTGGCTGAGATGTCCGTCCAGCTGGTCGCCGTGGAACGACGCCTGTGGTCGGGTACCGGCACGTTCGTCGTCGCCCAGACCACCGAGGGTGAGATCGGCATCATGCCTGGTCACGAGCCCGTCCTTGGTCAGCTCGTCGAAGGCGGTGTGGTCAAGGTCATCACCACCGACGGCGACGCCGTGGTTGCCGCGGTACACGGCGGGTTCCTGTCGGTGACCGCCGACTCGGTGAGCATCCTCGCCGAGTCCGCAGAACTCGCCGGTGAGATCGACGTCACCGAGGCCCGGTCCGCGCTCACCGCCGACGACGCCGACGAGCGGGCAAGAGCAGCCGCCCGCCTGCGCGCCGCCGAGCAGTCAGCCTGATGAAGGCCTAGCGGCGGGGAGCGGCCAGTGGACATCAGCAATGTGGTCGTGCTGGTCCTGGCCGTCGTGCTCGTCGTCTTGCTCCTGCTGGTCCTGCGCCGCCTGCGCCTTCTTCGCGCGGGCGGCGTTCACGTCGCGCTGCGCACCCGCATCGACGACACCGGCAAGGGCTGGCACCTCGGCGTCGGCCGCTACCACGGCGACGAGTTCGCCTGGTTCCGCGCGCTGAGCCTGCGGTCCGGCCCCGACCGGGTGATCCAGCGCCACGGCCTGGAGATCGCCCACCGCCGCGAACCTGAACGCGGCGAGACCCCGAACATGCCGCTTGGTTCTCGCGTCCTGCGGTTCGAGTACCTCACCGACGCGCCGGACCCGGGCGTCGAGGTCGCGATGGGACCGGACGCGCTGACCGGCTTCCTGTCGTGGATGGAGAGCGCCCCGCCCGGCCGACGTCTGCCCTGGGCTTCCTGACCCGTCAGCTCAGGCGGGCGGCGCGGCCGAGCAGGTAGGCGCGTTCTGGTGCGCTCGCGGTGGCCTTCGCGGCCTTCTCGTAGAACTTCTTCGCCCGCACCAGGTCACCAGCCCGTTCCAGCAGGTGCGCCCGCACGGCCGCCACCCGGTGGTGACCCGCCAACCGCGGGTCCGCCAGCGTGTCCAGGACGGCGAGGCCCGCGAGTGGCCCATCGGTCTCGCCCAGGGCGACCGCTCGGTTGAGGGTCACCACCGGGCTCGGCGCGATCCGGTTCAGCACGCGGTAGAGGGCCGCTATCTGCAGCCAGTCGGTATCCTCGGCCCGCGCCGCTTCGTCGTGGAGGGCGGCGATGGCGGCCTGAACCTGGTACGGGCCGATCGCGTGGGCGGCCAGGGCCGCCGAGATCAGTGCCGTGCCCTCGGCGATGCGGTCACGGTCCCAGCGGGAGCGGTCCTGTTCGGCCAGCGGCACGAGGTCATCGCGATCCAGGCGGGCTGGGCTGCGGGCGTCGGTGAGCAGCATCAGCGCGAGCAGACCCGCCACCTCGCCCTCGTCCGGTGCCTGCGAGTGCAGCAGCCGGGTCAGCCGGATCGCCTCGCCGGTCAGGTCGGCGCGTTGCAGGGTGGTGCCCGCGCTGACGGTGTAGCCCTCGTTGAAGATCAGGTATAGGACCTCCAGCACGGCCGACAGCGAGCCGGGGGTGCCGAAGGTCAGGCCGGACTCGACTAGCTTGCGCTTGGCCCGGGTGATGCGGCGGGTCATCGTGTCCTCGGGAACCAGGAACGCGCGCGCGATCTCGCCGGTCGACAGGCCGCCGACGGCCCGCAGCGTCAGCGCGACCTGGGCGGTGCGGGGCAGCGACGGGTGGCAGCACAGGAACAGCAGCCGCAGCCCGTCGTCGGCCGCCACGACAGCCGCGTCGGCCGCGGGCGCGGTCAGCGCGTCGGAGGGCACCCAGCCGACTGACGCCGCCTCCTTGCCGCGTCGGGCGGCTTCCCGGCGCTGCCAGTCGATCAGCCGCCGCGAGGCGACCCGGATCAGCCAGCCGCGTGGGTTGTCCGGAACCCCTTCGTCCGGCCACTGCTGCGCCGCTGCCAGCAGCGCCTCCTGGACGGCGTCCTCGGCGGCACCGAAGTCGGCGCCGCCGCGCAGGACGGCGCCGAGGGCCTGCGGCGCCAGGGAGCGCAGCAGGCCCTCGATGTCGGTACTCACATCTCCTGGCCGCCCATGTCCAGCACGGCCCGGACCTCGATGGAGTTGAACCGGGCGTCCGGGATCTTCGCGGCCAGTTCGACGGCGCGCTCCTGGCTGACGCAGTCGACGATGTAGTAGCCGGCCAGGTGCTCCTTGGACTCGGCGAACGGCCCGTCCACGACGTCGGTCCGGCCGTCGCGCACCCGCACGGTGTTGCCCGCGGACGGGTCGCCGAGCGGGGCGCCGTCGACCAGTTCGCCGGACTCGGCGATCTCCTGGCTGAACTTGCCGTACTCGGCCATGAGCCCGTCGCGCTCCTCCTCCGACAGGGTCTCCCAGTTGGCGGGGTTCGAGTAGATCGACAGCAGGTACTTCATCTCGACTCCTAGATCGGTGGCTTGTATGGGGACGTCGAACGGGCCGACGTCATCCGGACACCTGCTTGGCCAGATCGCGTAGATCTTTTCGGATGTTTCCGCGCACCATGGGCGCCATCAGCGGGCCGACGAACCGGTAGTAGCCGCCCGCGTCGCCCTGGATCCGGATGCTCGCCAGCGTCCCATCGGGATGGTCGTCGAACCGGTAGGTGACGTGCATCGGGAACGGGCCCGCCACCGAGCGCATGTCCAGCACGCTGGGCGGCTCGAACGCCTCGACCCGCAGCACGTAGTCGATCCTCTTGCCCAGGAAGTGCGCGGTCCTCGTCACCTGGGCGCCGACGCCGAATCCGCCGCCGGGCGCCTCCGTGGTCAGTTCGGCCTGCTTGATGCCCTGGGTCCACTCGGCGTCGTGGCGCCAGTCCATTGCGTACTCGGCCACCTGGTCGGGTGGCAGTGGGATCACCCGTTGGGCGGTCACGTCCATCGCGGCTCCTCTCGTCCTGGAAACGTCGATCGAGCGCGTCGCTTCCGGACAGTGTGGGTCCGCTCAGGGGACGAGGGCGAATCCACCCAGGTCGCCGCCCGCGACGGCGGACGCGCCGATCGGCGTGTCCAGTCGCTTCGCGACGGTCGAGTGGGTCCCGCCCGCGGTGACCGGGCCGAGCTGGCCCCGCGAGTTGTCGCCCCATGACCAGACCCGGCCCGCCGCGTCGGTGGCGTAGCCGCCGTAGCCGGTCGCGGTGATGGAGCGCGCGTCCGCCAGACCGACGATCTGCATCGGAGTGGTGGTCTCGCACAGCTCGGCGCACTGCTTGCCGACGCCGAGCGAGCCGAATCCGTTGTTGCCCCACGCCCACGCGGTGCCGTCGGCCAGTACCGCGAACCCGTGCCGCTCGTCCGCGCCGACCGCGGTGACACCGGTCAGCCCGGCCACCTGCACCGGGACGTTGGAGAAGCAGTTCGTCGCGCCCGGCTCGCCGTTGACGCAGCGCGGGTCGTACGGCAGGCCGTTGCCGAGCTGGCCCGCCCGGTTGTCGCCCCACGCCCACAGCGTGCCGTCGCTCTTCAGCGCGTATCCGCCCGCGTTGCCGCCGACGATCTTGGTGACGCCGGTGAGCCCGACGACCTGGGTGACACCGCCGGGCAGGTTCGGGCCGCCGCCCCGCGCGCCCATCAGGTTGTCGCCCCAGGACCACACGGTCCCGTCGGCCTTCAGCAGGTATCCCGTCGCGGTGACGGCCGTGGCCACCGCGGTCGCGTCGGTGACGCCGAGGTTTGTCGGCACGTTGGAGCTTCCCGGCGGCAGTCCGCCCCAGGTCAGCACGGTCCCGTCGGAACGCAGCGCGACCCGGTCGTCGATCGCGGTCACGCCGTTGAGTCCGGTCACCCGCACCGGGACGATCGACTTCGGGCCGATCCAGTCGGTGCCGAGCTGCCCGTTCGCGTTGAGCCCCCACGACCACACGGTCCCGTCGGCGCGCAGCGCGTAGCCGCGGTTGCGCCCGCCCGCGATCGCGGTGACGTTCGACAGGCCGTAGACCCCGGTCGGCGCGGCCGATCCTGGTTCGACGCTGCCGGTGCCGAGCTGGCCGCTTTCGTTGGAACCCCATGCGACCACGCATCCCGCGCCGCAGTCGAACTGGGGGAGGGAGAAGTAGCCCGCGAGGTCGGCGATGAGGTGCAGGAAGCCGGAGTTGTTGTACAGCACCGTGGTCGTGTTCGGGCCGACGCTGAGCGCGGCGAGGTTGGGGGCGGTCTGACCTGGGGCGAGGTTCAGGTTGGACACGGTCGGCTGCTGGTCCCCGAACGGCCACGCCGCGGCGAAGGTGGCGGCCGTCGGCTCGGTGCCGGTGAGGTTCATGACCACGCCGGTCGTGCTCGCCGGGACGGACCCGGCGAGGCTGAGGTTCAGCTTCGCGCCCGCGCCGAGCGGGCCGAGGCCGGTCCGGGTGTCGAGCACGCGTTTCGGCGTGACCGGGGTGAAGCCCGCGCCGAACTCCGCGGTGTAGAAGCCCGCGAGGTCCGCGATCAGGTCGACGGTTCCCGCGTTGTTGAACAGGTTGACGCTGCGATTGGTCCCGACCGCCACGGTCACCAGGTTCGGCGCGGTCTGCCCCGGCGTCAGGTTCAGGTTCGACGCGACGGGCCGGAACTGTCCGGTGGGCCACGCGGTGACGAACGTGCCCGCGGAAGCGTTGGTACCGGTCAGGTTCAGCACGACAGCGGTCGCCGATACCGGAATCCGGTTGCCCAGCACGAGATTCAGCGTCGCCCCCGGCCCGACGGACTGCGTCTGCCGCGTGTCCAGGACACGGGCCGGACTCAGCGCGGTGAACCTGCTGTCGGCGTCGGCGGGGCTGGTCGCGTAGTAACCGGCCAGGTCGGCGATCAGGTGGACGGAACCGTTGTGGTTGAACAGATCCACGTCCCGCGCCGCGCCGAGCGCGACGGTGACCAGGTTCGGCCGGGTGTCGTTCGTGGTGAGGTTCAGATTGGACGCCGTCGGCCGCGGGACGCCGTGCGGATAGACGGTGACGAAGGTGGGTCCGGTCGGCGCGGTCCCGGTCACGTTGAGTACCACGGCCGTCGCTGAAGCGGGAACCTGCTGCGCCAAGTCGAGCCGGATCACCTGACCGGCGCCGACCGGGTTTCCTGGAATTACACGGGTGTCCAGCACACGGGTCGGGGTGATTGGCCGATAGAGAGAGACGGCGTCGGCCTGCTCGGCTGAGTCAGCCGAGCCGCCGACGACGATCAAGGACAGAGCGAGAACTGCGGGAGCGATCAGGAAAGCCGGACGTCTCACACGGTCCCCAGTCCTCGCGGATGAGCTCGATCTGGGGAGTATATGCAGCTTTTCGTCGCATTCGGTGAGTTCGATCACACTTCATACTGCGGGTGAGCGACCGACTACAGCGTGGTCGGTCAGCCGTGCGCGCCGGGCTTCCACAGCACGTCGCCGTCCGGGTTGGCCACCCTGGCGAGGACGAAGAGCAGATCCGACAGCCGGTTCAGATACTTGGCCGCCAGGATGTTCGTCCGTTCGCCATCGTCCTCAAGCAAAGCCCACGCGTTGCGCTCAGCGCGCCGGGCGACGGTCCGGGCGACGTGCAGCAGCGCGGCACCCGGCGTCCCACCGGGCAGGATGAACGAGTTCAGCTTCTCCAGGCGGTCGTTGAACTCATCGATCCAACCCTCAAGGCGGGTCACATAGACCTCGGTGATCCGCAGGGCGGGATACGGCGGGTCCGGCACGATCGGCGCGCACAGGTCGGCGCCGACGTCGAACAGGTCGTTCTGCACCGCGTTCAGGACGGTCGCGACGTCAGGCGCCAGACCCCCGAGCGCGATGGCGACGCCGATGCTGGAGTTGGCCTCGTCCACATCGGCGTAGGCCGCCAGCCGGACCGAGGTCTTCGGAACCCGCGACCCGTCCCCGAGCGCGGTCGTCCCGTTGTCGCCGACCTTTGTATAAACCCTCGTAATGTGCACCGACATGTCCCCACCCTACTGACGCGGCCGCTGTGTGCTCTTCGCCATGTGTTGGGCGCGCGGACACCGCGCTTGGGGACGATAGGCACATGACTGGGGTCGGAGTTCGAGTGGTGCGGGTGCTGGTCGTCGCGACGACGCTGGCGGCGTCCTTGACCGGGTTCACCGTGGCCGAAGCGCAGGAGGTCCCCGACGGCCTCCGGTACACCGCCGTCGGACCGGTCCGGGTACTGGACACCAGGAGCGGTCTCGGCGCGCCGTTGTCCGCCGTCGGGCCCGGGGGGACGATTACGCTGGACCTCGCGGGCCGGGTGCCCGCCTCGGCGGGCAGCGTGGTGCTCACCCTCACCGCGACTGCGGCGACAGCGTCGACGTATGTGACGGTCTCGCCGACCGGGGGCGTGCGGCCGGAGGCGTCCAATCTCAACCTGTCGCCCGGACAAACCCGACCGAACGCGGTCACCGTGAGACTCGGCACCAACCGTCGGATCGACCTCTACAACCACGCAGGCTCGGTCCAACTGATCGCCGACCTCGCCGGGTACTACGCCGTGGACGGGGCGGCGCTGTTCACCTCGCACGAGACCCGCGTCCTCGACACCCGCCATCCCGGGCAGGGCCTGATCGGCCCGGCAGGCACCCGGGTCATCGACCTGTCGAAGGTCATTCCCGCGTCGGCGACGGCGGTGACGGCCAACCTGACCGGCGTGGACGCCACCGCGCCGACCTTCGTGACCGCGTGGCCACACGGCGGCGCGCGGCCCACCGCCTCGAATCTGAACCTGGTGCCCGGCAACGCGTATGCCGCGCACGCGGTAATCCCGGTCGGCAGGGACCGCAAGGTCGAGGTCTACAACCACGCGGGCAGCACCCACTTGATCTTCGACCTGCAGGGCTTCTACACCCCGGACTTCGGCGCCGAGTTCACCTCGGTGGCGCCGCGCCGGATCCTCGACACCCGCAGGGGCATCGGCGTCATCGGCGGGGAATGGGCGCCCATCGGCCCCGGCGCCGCTGTATTGGTCGACCCCGAGACCGCGCTGCCGGACTACGCGATGTCGGCTGTGCTCAACGTGACCGGCACCGACGCCACCTCGGACACATTCCTCACCGCAGGCCAGTACACGCAGGTCCTGTACACGATGTATTCGACCCTCAACCTGCCCAAGGGTGACACCGTCGCCAATCTCGCCGCGGTCTCGACCCGAGTCGACGCCGATCACCGGTTCACCGTCGTCAACAAAGCGGGCAAGACCCACATCGTCGCCGACCTCGCGGGTTACTTCGCCCTTCCCGACGAGCCGTGCGAACAGGACTGTGTCCTGGAATCGGTCAGGGCGTGGGAGCACGGCACCGGCACGTTCGAGTTCATGTCCGAACTCTGGGGGCTGTCCGACATCGTGGCGGTCTCCGACCACCTGGCGTTGCGGTCAGACGGCACGGTTCGCGCCTGGGGCGACAACAGCGTCGGACAACTCGGCAACGGCTGGGTGGGCTCGGCGTCGGACACCCCGGTGCCGGTCGTCGGCATCGATCATGTCGTCGAGGTCGCGGGGACCCGCTCCAACCGCTTCGCGCTACGCGACGACGGCACTGTCTGGGCCTGGGGCCTCGCGTACTGGACGGGGCTGGGCGACCAGTCGGACGGAACGGCGAAGGCGTACCCGGTACCAGTGCGGATTCCCGGCCTGAGCGGGATCAAGCACATCGCGGCGGGTGGCCTGTCCGCGTTCGCCGTCGCGGCCGACGGCACCGTCTGGGCCTGGGGCCACAACTCGGATGGCCAACTGGGAACCGGTACGTCAGCGCAGGCGTGGGTACCGGTCCAGGTGCCCGCGCTCAAGGGCGCGCGCACCATCGTGGCCGCGGGCTCCAGCGGTATGGCCGTCATGGCCGACGGCGGGGTCATGACATGGGGCCTGAACAACCGTGGGGTGCTTGGCCGGGTGACTAGCTGCGTGACAGCGTGCCCACCGGAGCGGATCCCTTCGCTGGCAGGTGTCGTGTCGGCGTCGACGCGGGGGGCGCAGGCGTTCGCGGTCACTTCGGACGGTGCGGTGTGGGCTTGGGGCGATAACAGCTGGGGACGGCTGGGAACCGGCGTCTCGTGTCAGACCGACTGCGTGGTTTCATCTCCTGTCCGGACGGTCGACATCACCACGGCGACCGGCGTGGTCGCGACCTGGGGCGGCGGAGTCGCGCTGCTCGCCGATGGCACGGTGGCGACCTGGGGTGAACTCGATAGCAACTCCCAGAGCTACCGGATCAGGCCGGTACCGTTCCCCGACCTGGCCGACGCGTGGGCCATCGCCCCGGCTCCCGGCCTCGGATTCCTGGCGTTGATCCGATGAGGAGTCCGATAGCGACCCCCGTCGGGTGGTGAGCAGGCACAGGAGCATCATTGCGTCCGTGACAGAGCACTTCCAGGTTCACGGCGGCGCCCGGCTCGTCGGTGAAGTCGAAGTTGTCGGGGCCAAGAACAGCGTGCTCAAGCTGATGGCGGCCGCACTCCTCGCCGAGGGGACGACGACTCTCACGAACTGCCCCGAGATCCTCGACGTCCCACTGATGGCTGACGTCCTGCGGAGCCTCGGTTGCGAGGTGTCGCTCGACGGCGACACCGCCGTCATCACCACCCCGGCCAAGCTGAACCACCGCGCGGACTCGCCGTCGATGGGCAAGCTGCGGGCGTCGGTGTGCGTGCTCGGGCCGCTGGTCGGCCGGTGCAAGCGCGCGGTCGTCGCGCTGCCCGGTGGCGACGCGATCGGGTCGCGGCCGCTGGACATGCACCAGAACGGGCTCCGGCAGCTGGGCGCGACCAGCGAGATCGAGCACGGCTGTGTCGTGGCCGAGGCCGAGGGGCTGCACGGCGCGCAGATCTGGTTGGACTTCCCGAGTGTCGGGGCGACCGAGAACATCCTCATGGCCGCCGTGCTGGCCGACGGGGTCACGGTGATCGACAACGCCGCGCGGGAGCCGGAGATCGTCGACCTCTGTCTCATGCTGCAGCAGATGGGCGCCAAGATCGAGGGCGCGGGCACCTCCACGCTGACCGTGCACGGCGTCGACTCGCTCAAGCCGACCGACCACCGGGTCGTCGGCGACCGGATCGTGGGCGCCACGTGGGCCTTCGCCGCCGCGATGACGTGCGGCGACATCACCGTCAAGGGCGTCAACCCGCACCACCTGGACCTGGTCCTGGAGAAGCTGCGCACCGCGGGCGCCGAGATCACCACCTTCGACGACGGCTTCCGCGTCGTGCAGCACGACCGGCCCAAGGCGGTCGACTTCGTGACGCTGCCCTACCCGGGCTTCGCCACCGACCTGCAGCCGTTCGCCATCGCGATGACCACCATCGCCGACGGCACGTCGATGATCACCGAGAACCTGTTCGAGGCGCGCTTCCGCTTCGTCGAGGAGATGATCCGCCTGGGCGCCGACGCGCGCACCGACGGCCACCACGCCGTGGTCCGCGGCGTCGAGCGGCTGTCCAGCGCGCCGGTGTGGGCCTCGGACATCCGGGCCGGAGTCGGCCTCGTGCTGGCCGGTCTCCGCGCGGAGGGCGTCACGGAGGTGTGGGACGTCTTCCACATCGACCGCGGCTACCCGATGTTCGTGGAGAACATGCAGCGCCTGGGCGCCGACGTCCGCCGCGTCGACGCCGAACCACAGCGTTAGCGGACGGTCACCAGCACTCGCTGGGTCATGTTGTTCGTGACGCCCTGGGTCGTCCACGGCTGGTCGACCGGCTGTGCGACGCCGCCCGCCGTCGCGCGGGCCAGCAGCACGGTGTCGCTGGGTGACGCGTCCCAGCGCAGGGTCCACGACCGCCAGGCATACGGTGAGCCGATCCGGCCTAGATCGGCGTCCGCCCAGGTCAGGCCGTTGTCGACGCTGACCTCGACCCCGGTCGACCGGGTCGAGCCGCACCACGCCCGGCCGAACAGGTCCACCGGCCCGGCCTCCACGATCCGCCGCCGGGTCATGAAGTCCGGGAACCCGGGCGGCACCATCAGCGCGCGCGGCTTGATCCGGGTGACCGGCACGCCGGGGGAGTCCGGGTCGTCCTTGATCCGGTAGGCGACCTCGTTCTGGAACCCGGTGAACCGCTCGGCCAGCACGGTGATCCGGCTCAGCCACTTCACGCTGGCCATCCCGTACCAACCGGGCACGATGAGCCGCGCGGGCGCGCCGTGCTGCGGTGGCAGTGGCTGGCCGTTCATCTCGTAGGCGACCAGCACGTCAGTCAGCTCGGTAAGCGCTAGGCCACGCTGATAGTCCTGCTCGACGCCGCGGTCCGAGCCGTGGTCCAGGCCGGTGAAGACCACGTCGACGGCGTCTTCGAGCAGGCCTGCGTCCGCCAGCAGGTCGACCAGCGGGGTGCCGGTCCAGCGGGCCGTGCCGACCGCCTCGTCCAGCCACGGCTGGCTCACCGGCCGCGGGTGCAGCTTCGCCCTGCCGTTGCCCGCGCACTCCAGCGTCACGGTCGTCTCGACCTTCGGACGCGCGCGCAGAGCGGCCAGGTCCAGCCCGAATGGGGTCCTGACCTGGCCATCTATCGACAACCGCCAGGTCGCCGGGTCCACGTAGGGGATGTCGTAGTGGACCAGGACGTAGTGCAGACCGGGCGGGGTGAGGTCGTAGCGCAATGCCTCCAGGGGCATGCCGTGGTTGCGCGCGGCCAGACGCAACTCATCGAGGGTGATGCCTTCATCCGGGGCCGCGATGCGGGACGCCTCGCCCGGACGCACAGTCGGAGTGGTCATCCGACCAGCATTAACCCCCTAGTCGAAACACGACAAGGGGCTTCGGTCGCTGGTTCGGCGGGTAGCAGGTGGATGACCGTCCGAGTAGACATGGACCACCGATCCGCAGACGGAGGGCTTCTGATGACTGCACGAACGCGGGCGTTATCCACTGTGCTGGTGTTGACGGTGGGGCTGATCGCCGCGCCGACAACGGCCAGTGCGGCGCCCGGACTGGCCAAGGAACCGCTGGCCACCGGCTACGGCGGGGCCGTGGTGTCCGACACCGTCGAGGCGACGAACGCGGGGATCGAGGTGCTGCGCAGAGGCGGCACCGCGGCCGACGCGGCGGTGGTCGTCGCGGCGACACTCGGCGTCACCGACCCGTTCATGGCGGGTCTGGGCGGCGGCGGGTTCTTCGTCCACTACGACGCGCGCACCCGTCGCGTGTCCACCATCGACGGCCGTGAGACCACCCCGGCCGCCGGTGGCGAGCAGATGTTCATCGACCCGGCGACCGGCGCGCCGTACCCGTTCGCGAAGGCCGTGACCAGCGGTTTGTCCGTCGGGATGCCCGGCATGCTCGCCACGTGGGAACGTGCGCTGCAGCGCTGGGGGACCATGAGCGTCAAGGAAGCGCTCAAGCCCGCCATCAAGGTCGCCGACAAGGGCTTCCCGGTGACCCCGGAGATCCGCGCGGAGATCATCGCCAACCAGGACCGCCTCAAGCAGTTCACGTCGAGCGCGGAGCTGTTCCTGCCCGGCGGCGCGGCGCCCGAGGTCGGCTCGATTCTGCGCAACCCGGACCTCGCCGACACCTACCGCGAGATCGCCAAGGACGGCACCCGCGCCTTCTACGGCGGCGCGATCGGCCGTGATGTCGCGGCCACGACGCAGCACCCGCCGCTGGCCGCCGACGCGACGATCACCCCGCCGCCCGGCCTGATGACCGTCCAGGACCTCAAGGACTACCGGACGGTCGACCGCGCGCCGACGCACGTCAACTACCGCGGGTACGACGTCTACGGCATGGCCCCCAGCTCGTCGGGCGGCATCACCGTCGGCGAGGCGCTCAACATCCTGGAGACCTTCGACGTCAAGGGCATGTCCCAGACGCAGGCGCTGCACCACTACCTGGAGGCCAGCAAGCTCGCCTTCGCCGACCGCAACCGCTACATCGGCGACCCGGCGTTCGTGAACGTCCCCCAGGACCGGCTGCTGTCCGACGCCTACGCCGCCCAGCGGGCCTGCCTGATCGACCCGACCAAGGTCCTGCCCGCCCCGGCCGCCCCCGACGCGGGCTGCGTCGCGGCGACCGGCACGGCGTCGGCGGAGAACGAGGTGCACACCAACCACTTCGTGGTGTCCGACCGGCGCGGCAACGTCGTGTCCTACACGAACACGATCGAACAGGTCGGCGGCAGCGGCATCGTGGTGCCCGGCCGCGGTTTCCTGCTCAACAACGAGCTGACCGACTTCAACTTCACCCCGACCCAGGGCAGCGCCCCCGACCCGAACCTGGCCGCGCCGGGCAAGCGGCCGCGGTCGAGCATGTCGCCGACGATCGTGCTCAAGGACGGCAAGCCGTTCCTCGCGCTCGGCTCGCCGGGCGGGTCGACGATCATCACGACGGTCCTGCAGATCCTGCTCAACCGGATCGATCTGGGCATGAACCTGCGTGACGCGGTCTGGTCGCCGCGCGCGACCCAGCGCAACACGGCGTCCACGGTGGCCGAACCCGCGTTCATCGCCGCCGCGGACGGTTTGCGGGCGCTCGGGCACACGTTCACCGCGCAGGAGTTCATCGGCGCGGCGGCGACGCTCGAATTCGGGCCGCACGGGAAGGTCCAGGCCGTGGGCGAGAACGTTCGGCGTGGCGGGACATCCGCCGCGGTTGTGTACCCGAGTCACTGAGTGAGCTGAGCCCGCGTCCCACGTTCGGGGCGCGGGCTCAGTCGGGGTGGTGACGCAGGAGGGTGTCGATGGCGGTGCGCTCGTCGGCCGGGAAGACCAGGACCCGGAACCCGAGACCGTCGTCGGCGGGCACTGTCGTGGCCTTGATGCCCGCGTCCTGGAGTTCCTGCTCGACCAGGCGGGCGGCGTCGGAACTGGGGACCTTGGCCACCTCGCGCAGCAGGCCGTAGTCCTTGCGGCGGTCGGTGTCGGGGCCGAGGCCCCAGCGGATGATGCCGCCGATCACGCCGACGACCAGCAGCGCCACCAGGATCAGGTACGGCGCGGGCAGGTCCATCCGCCAATCATCCCGCGCTCGGCCACGCTTGTCTGCCCATAGACTGGACGCCGTGCCGCCCTCCTACGACTTCGCGGCCGTGCCCAGCATCGTCATCCCGCTCGGGCCCAACGCCGCCATCGACGCGCACCAGCACCCACAGCACCAGCTCACCTGGGCGCCCGACGGCGTGCTGATGATGGAGGTCGACGACAGCCGGTTCGTCCTGCAACGCGCGCGAGCACTCTGGATCCCTGGCGGCACACCGCATGCGGTGCTCCCGACCGCGTCGTACGCGATGCTCTCGCTGTTCTTCGACCCGGCCGACTGCCCGCTGGACTGGCTGGGCCCGACCGTGGTCGACGCGACCGGGCTGGTCGGGCCGCTGCTCACCCACCTGGTCGACCTGCCGCACGACCGGACCGCCGAGCGGGCGAGGGCGGCGGCGGTGCTGTGGGACCTGCTCACTCCGCTGTCGGTCACCACGATCCCGACCATCCTGCCGACCGACGCCCAGGCCAAGAAGGTCGCGCTCGCGATCAGGAAGAACCCGGCCGACAACCGCGGCCTCGACGCGTGGGGCCGGGTGGTCGGTGCCTCGGCCCGCACGCTGTCCCGACGCTTCCATGCCGAGACGGGCATCGCGTTCGACCGCTGGCGCACCCTGCAGCGGCTCAACGCGGCCCTGCCGCTGCTCGGCGCGGGCGACCCGATCGTCCGCGTGGCCAGAGCGGTCGGCTACGCCACCCCAAGCGCCTTCATCGCCGCGTTCCGCCGGGAGATCGGGACCACCCCCGCCGCGTACTTCACCGCCGAAGGCGGCTGAGTCCGAACGCGAGCGCGGCGGCGATCACCCCGGCCGCGCACACCGTGGCACCCAGCGAGGTCAGTGCTGTGAGGCCGTCGGCCGACGCCACCTCGGCGATGTGTCGCAGCGTGGGTTGATCCGACGGAATCACCGACGTTCCCGCGCCCGACCCGATCGCGTCGACCAACTCCGTCCGACCGGGCACGAAGGCGAGTGCGCTGTCCCGGGCGGCGTGACCGAACATCGCGCCGAGGCCCGCGACGCCGATCGCCATGCCGACCTGGCGCAGGGTGCCGAAGGTGGCGCTGGCCATGCCCGCGTCGGCGTCCGGGGCGAAGGTGAGCGCGGCGGCCTGGCTGACGGCGGTGATCGCGCCGAGGCCGACCCCGGCCAGGACCATGCCAGGCACGAAGTACGTCCACGGCGAACCAGGCGCGTGGTTGCTCATGAGCCACATACCCACCGCCACCAGCGCCAATGTCGCGGGCAGCGACACCGCCGACGGCACCCGCTTGGCGAACACCGCCGCGAGCGGCGCGGCGACCAGGGCCGCGCCGCTGATCGGCAGCAACCGCACGCCCGCCTCCAGCGGGGTCAGCCCCAGCGTGTTGATCAGGTACAGCGCCAGGAAGCTGGTCGCGGCCATCATTGTGGCCATGTGTGCCACCGATACGATCGCGGTGCCGGTGAAGCCTGGCTTGCTCACCATCCCGATGTCGAACAGCGGATGCGGTGCCCGCCGCTCCCACAGCACGAAGCCCACCACCAAGCCGACCGCGGCCACCGCGAGCGTGAGCGTCGTCAAAGACGTCCACCCCAGCGAATTCCCACGGGTCAAAGCGAATACTCCGGCAACCAGCCCACCGGTCAGCAGGGCCGAGCCGAGCCAGTCGACCCGCCGCCCCGGTGTCCGTGTGGTCTCCGGCAGGCGGGCCACCGCCAGCGCCAGCACGGCCAGTCCTACCGGCACATTGACCGTGAAGATCACCCGCCAGCCCGACGACGTCACCAGCAGCCCGCCGAGCACGGGCCCGGCGACGGTCGCGGCCGCCATCACCGCGCCGTAGACGCCGATCGTCTTGGCACGGGCGGCGCGGTGATGGCG
>Ga0247823_10001451_pt1 | contig 19768 bp, 14 predicted proteins | sample 13C_PalmiticAcid_2_FD_192426 | JGI IMG/M metagenome (GOLD analysis project Ga0247823, IMG submission 192426) | Soil microbial communities from agricultural site in Penn Yan, New York, United States - 13C_PalmiticAcid_Day30 | ecosystem: Environmental > Terrestrial > Soil > Agricultural land... | reverse complement strand
GCCCGGTGTTCGTGCACTACGACCGCGACGTGATCCGCGCCAACGCCAAGGGCAATTTCCGCACGATGCTGGAAGGCGTGGCCCAGAGCACGGCGATGCTCTACTACCTGGACAACATCAGCAATTCGCGTTCGGGCCCGAATGAAAACTTCGCCCGCGAACTGCTGGAACTGCACACCTTGGGCGCTGAGAACTACCTGGGCTTCATGGACCCGTTCCAGGTGCCGCCCTGCCCCGAGGATCCGGCGTATCCCATCGGCTACACCGACATCGACGTGTACGAAACCTCGGCCGCGTTCACCGGCTGGTCGGCGAAGAACGGGCACTGGCAGTTCCCCACCGAGAACGACGGCACCTTCGTCTATCGCCAGTCCTGGCACGATGCCGGCCCGAAGTTCCTGCTGGGCATGCTGATCTACCCCGAACAGCCCGCGCTGAAAGACGGTCGCGACGTGCTGGACCGGTTGGCCAGCCATCCGCGCGTGGCCAAGTTCATCTGCAAGAAACTGATCCGCCGCTTCGTCAGCGACACGCCGAAGCAGGCGCTGATCGACAGCGCAGCGGCGATCTTCCGCGCCAACTGGCGGGCCCCGAACCAGATCGAACTGGTGCTGCGGCATATCCTGAATTCCGACGACTTCATCAACAGCTTCGGCCAGAAGAACCGTCGCCCGTTCGATGCGTCCGTCGCCGCGATGCGCACGCTGGGCGGCGACTGGACGATCCGGCTGGACCATGGCCGCAGCGGCGACTTCATGTGGCTCTACGGATTCACCGGCCACACGCCGTACAACTGGCCGGCGCCGAACGGCTACCCCGACAGTGGCCTGGCGTGGTCGGGGTCGAACTCGTACGCGATGACCTGGCGCCTGCTGGGCTGGCTGACCGAAAGCAAGGATGGAGACGTGCCGCTGCATCCCATCGTGGACACCACGCGCGCCAACGTGCCGGTGGCCAACTGGACGGCGAACACGCTGGTGACGTGGTGGTGCACCCGTCTGCTGGGTTACCAGCCCGAGGCCGCGCGCAAGCAGGCGCTGGTCGCCTTCATGGCGCAGAACGGCGATCCGAACACCTATGTCATCACCGATACCAACACGTGGCAGGGCAGCGACCTGAAGCGGCACTACAACCACGAGCGCCTGCGCAGCCTGGTGGCGCTGATCCTGATGACTCCCGAATTCATGAGCCGCTGAGGCCCCGATGACCGACTTCCGACTGACCCGACGCGAATTCGTCAAAGGCTGCGGCGCAGCCGCCATCGTCGGCACTGCGGGCGGCAGCCTGATGTTCGCCGATCCCGTCGATGCCGCCGTCAACAGCTACGACACCGTCGTGCATCTGTTCCTGCGGGGCGGCATCGATGGCCTGAACCTGGTCGTGCCGATCGACGGCGTGGACCGCGGCTTCTATGAGGAAGCGCGTCCCAGCCTGAAAATCGAGACCAGTGGTGCCTACGGCGCCTTGCCGCTGACGCTGTCCGGCGGTGCCGGCACCGGCTTCGGCCTGCACCCGTCCGCCAGCGGCCTGCGCGACCTGTGGAACGACGGCAGGATGGCCATCGTGCATGCCTGCGGCATGGCGACCACGGTCACCCGCAGCCACTTCGACGCGCAGCTGTACATCGACTTGGGCACGCCCGGGAAGTACGGTTCGCCGACCGGTTGGATGACGCGCGCCTGGGAGACCCGGCCCAACGGCACCGGTACGCTGCCCGCGCTGGGCGTCAGCGGCACGCAACCGGCGGGCCTGATGGGCGCGGTGGATGCGCTGACGATGAGCAGTCCGTCCGACTTCTCGCTCAACACCACGGCGTGGAGCTGGCAGCGCACGCGCAGCGATTCGCCCAGCGGCCTGCGCGGCGTCAGCGAAACCGTCGCGTCGCTATGGAACGGCCAGACCGGCATGGAGACCAACGGTCGACGCGCGGACGGCGCGCTGCGCCTGATCGGACAACAGGGCTATGCCAGCCTGCCGGCCAGCTGGCCGACCGGTAACTTCGCGCAACAGCTGTGGACCATCGCGCAGACCATCCGCTTCAACCTGGGCCTGCGCTACGCGACGCTGGACCTGGGCGGCTGGGACACGCACGAAGGCCAGGGTACCGCCGGCAGCGGTTACCACTACTACCAGAACAAGATCAACGAACTCTCCGCCGCGCTGGCCGCGTTCTACGCCGAGCTCAACGGCACCGGCGAAATGGCGCGCGTGACGGTGGTGGTGCAGTCCGAGTTCGGCCGCCGCGTGCGCGCCAATGCCAACGGCGGCACGGACCACGGTTACGGCAACCCGATGCTGGTGCTGGGCGGGCCGGTGAACGGGCGCCGCTTCTACGGCAGCTGGCCCGGACTGAATCCGGAAATCCTCTCGCCCACATTCGGTGACGTGCCCGTGACCACCGACTACCGCCGCGTAATGTCGGAAATCCTCATCCGTCGCATGGGCAACGCCAACCTCAGCCAGGTCTTCCCCGGTTACACCGGCTATGCGCCGCTGGGGATCATGCAGGGCACGGACATCGCGCCGAAAGTGGACGCAGCGGCCGCGACCGCCGCTGCGATTCCCGCCCTGGTGCCGACGGCATCGCCTTGGACGCCAGCATCGAATGCCGCCAGCGAACGCGTCGTGCCCGACTGGCAGCGCCGCGGCCCGGTGGACCGCACGCTGGTGCGGCGCGAGCGCTGAGGCGCCAGCGCCGCAGGTGCACCTCGATCAGCCACGCGCGGCCTTAGGGCAGCGCTGGTTCAGGCCTTGCACGAGTTGCGTGTTCGCGCGGGCGACGGCGGCACCGAGATCGTCGTAAAGCTCGGCCTCGCTGCCCCACCAGTTCACCGACGGCACCTGGGGCCGGATCAGGAACGGCGGCGTGTCGCCGAGCTGCGCCTGCAGGACCACCACGGGCGTATTCACCGCATGCTGCTGCGCCATGTAGAGGCGCTTGAGCTGGACCGTCAGGCGCATTCCTTCAGTCGCTTCGCCCGTGCCGACGCCGGCCGCCACCAGATGCTCGCGGACAAGGTCGGGCGCGCGCGCGAACTGCAGCGCGCGCCCGTTGTACACGCCGGCGGATTCGCCGCCCGGTCGCGCATCCACCACCTCCACCAGGGTCACTGCACATGCCAGGCTGACGCGTGGTGCCGCCGCCAGGCGCTGCGCTTGCAACGGCGTGCGTTCGATCTGCGTCACACAGCCTGCCGAGAGGGCCGCCATCGACAGCAGCAGGACATGCCTCCCCCCTGTCACGAGCCCGCCCCGGCATCCACCGCAGCGGCCGGCGCAGGCTCCGTTGCGGGCGCTGCTTCGGTGGCAGGCACCGCGTCGGTCACCGGCGCAGATGGCGCCTCTGTCGCTGCCGCGTCGGCAGCCGGTGGCGTGACAGCGCCTTCCGTCTGCGCTGCCATGCCCGTGTCGCTAGCGACCGCGACGGCAGGCAGTGCGCCCGCACGCACGGGGTAATAGCCGTGCAGCGGCAGCCCTGCGTTGAGACGCGTCCACACCCAGTGATCGGCCGCGCGTACTTGCTGGCCATTGAACGATTCGCCCTTGAAGAAGGTCGATCCCCGCTTCTTCTCGCCACGCTCCGTGCGGCCGGCTTCGGAGAAATCGTAGGCCATCATCTGGATCGTCTGGTCGATGCCGTAATCCAGCATGGCCTCAAGCTGGTCGCTGCCCAGCGCGATCCAGCGCGCCGCATTGTCGTCCGGCTTCTGACCGTCCAGTGCTTCCAGCGGATAGTTGAACTGATACTGGTGGGACGACACCAGGCGTAGCTTGGGCTTGCCGTTCGACTTGGTCTCGCGATCGATGAGCGCCACATGCAGGCGGACGGCGAGATTCTGGAAGCGGTTGTCGATCGCATAACGCGGCGATACCACCAGCACGCCCTTGGCCGGGACAACGCTGCAGCCGAATGACAGGCCGGCCACGACCACCATGCCACCTCCTCCGACCGCGGCAGGCGCATCGCAGGTGGTGATCTGCGGCGCAGGCGACAGGCCGTCGGAGGCTACGCCGGCGCGCAATGCGGCTTCCGCCCTCTGATTGAAGGGATAGTCCACCAGCAGGTTGCGAAGCTCGACGACGCGCTCTTCCGCATTGGACACCGCGGCCTTGTCGATCGCCGTGCCGATCAAGGCACCCAGCAATCCACCGACCGCTGCGCCCGTGGCGGCACCGCTGGCAGGCACTTCGACCGCCAACTCCTGTTGCCCCAGCACAATGTCCACCGGCAACTGCTGCGCAACCGGCATCGGCAACGGTTCCGGCTTGGCCGCATGGACAGGCAACGACACGATGGCCAGGCACGCGGCCGCACACCACACTCGCTTCATGGACTTCCCCCTGGATGGAATGGACGACGCTGGTGCGTCTCGTGGTCCAGGCGGGTGATGGTGGCGTTACCCCTAACGCCGCGCGCCTTCCTGGACGCGGCGAGTGTGGCCAAACGTGGAAGCCCAGGCAAGCCGCGTTGCGGCACGCCCGGGCCTGCGCATGCGCGACCGCAGACTTACCCCTTGCGCGCGTGCCACGCCTTCAGCAGTTCGGCTTCCTTCTCGCGGGGGATGCCCGCGCCCAGCTTGGCCTGGCGTTCGGCCGGCAGGCTGCGGAACCAGGCCAGCAGGTCCTCGACCGTGGTCGCCAGTGGACGGAACGTGAGCCCCGCGGCGATCGCACGCTGGTTGCTGACCGCGCCGTAGCCGGCGTACGGGTTGTCCTTCGACGGCACCCAGATCGGCAGGCCGACCTGCTGCTCGTCCAGGAAGGCCGGCGACACGTGCGTCAGCGTCATGCCGCCACCGGTGACGGCCTGGCAGCCGTAGAGCATCGCGTCCATCGCCAGTGCGTAGTCGGGACCGCACGCGTTGAACGTACCGGTGGTCTTCGCTTCGGCCAGACGGATCATCCACTCGCCGAGGTCGCGGCCGTCGATGATCTGGATGGGATCCTGGCCATCGCCCGGCACCAGGATCTCACCGCCCTGCTCCACACGGTGCGGCCAGTAGGTGAAGCGGTCGGTCTCGTCGCGCGGGCCGACGATGTAGCCGGGCCGCACGATGGTGACGTCCTTGCCGAACTGTTTGTGCGCCTCGGCTTCGCTCAGGGCCTTCAGCGGGCCGTAGAGATTCTCGATGTCGGCGCGCAACGTCTGCTGCGTTTCGGCCATCGCATCCTTGCCCTTGTACTGCGCCAGCGGCGAGGTCTCGTTGATGCCCGGCTTGCTGCCGTCGGCGTACACCGAGATGGTGGAGATGAAGAGGTAATGGCCCACGTTGCCCTTCAGCACCTGCCCGGCGTCACGCACCCAGAACGGCAGGCTGGTGGGGTTGTCGATGCAGACATCCCACTTGCGACCCTTCAGTGCCGCCAGGTCGCCGGTGTTGCGGTCGCCGTGCAGCTGCTCGACGGCGGACGGCCATTCCGGCGAGGGACGCTTGCCGCGGTTGAACAGGGTGACCTTGTGCCCGCGCTTGAGCGCGTACTCGACCTGGAACGGCCCGGTGAAGCCCGTCCCGCCCAGGATCAGGATGTTCAGCGGCATGGCGGCCTTGCCCACGGGCCTGGCCTCGCCGGCGGCGGAGGCGAACGACGGCAGCGCGGCCGCAGCAGCGGCCAGCGCGCCCAGCTTGAACAGGTCACGACGGGTGGTCATGCGAGTGCTCCCCAGCAGTGTCAGGAATTCGACTAGATAGCACTGCGCCGGCCGGCAAACCCCTGCCGGAAGTCGGTGTGACTTCTGCGCCCTCCGTACCGGACGGCAGGGCGGATCCGAGGAGAGGCATGGGTTCGCGAGGTGCGTGCATGTCGTCGGCATGGCGCGCAACATCGTCCATCATCAATCCGGCGTCCGCCCTCGCCCACCCCGCGCGTTGAACCCCTCAGGGACCCCTGCCCAAGGAGAGACACGATGCCCGCTTCGCAGTCATTGATGACCACCCGCCGCGGCGAGTTCCGCACCCTGTACCGCGCGCTCGCCCGCAAACCTGCTGCCTTCGCCTCTACCCCCGTGGTGTTTTGCGAAGGCGATTCATGGTTCTCGACACCGCTGTCGATGAATCTGCTGGACTGGCTGGTGTATCCGGCGCCCGAGGACGAGAAGAAGGGTGTGCCGTTGTTCGGCACCGGCGGCCTGTTCTTCCGCACGGAGGACAGCGGCGACCTCGCCGTCGACATGTTCACTGCCCGCGGCATCCGCGACCTGTCCACGTGGTATCGCGGCTTCGAGTTCGATCTGGTGCTGATCAGTGCCGGCGGCAACGACTTCGTCGATACCTTCCTGCAGTCCACGTTCCGCGGTGCAAGCTTGATGAGTCCGGCGGCCGCCTTCGAGCGTGTTGTGGCCACTGATCGCTACGCTGAAGTGCTGGACCGGTATCGCGCGTTCGTCACCGCGTTCCAGACCATCCGTCCGCACACACCGATCCTGGCGCACACCTACGACTACCCGCGCGAGCTAGGCCGTCCCGCGAAGCTGACGCTGGGCAACCTGGGTGCGGCAGCGTTGTTGAAGAAAGGCGTGGGCCCGTGGATCGGCAATCGCATCGCACACGTGCTGCCGCGCATCGAACAGCAACGCGAGTTCGCCCGTCTGTTGATCGACGGCTTCGTCGACCACGTGCTGATTCCGCTGCGCGACGACCGCACCACCGGCAAGGTCTTCGACTTCGTCGACCTGCGCGGAGTACTGACCCGCAGCGACCAGTGGTTCGACGAGATGCATCCGACGGGCGCGGGATTCGCCGCGCTGGCGACGAAGTTCCGGCAGCAGATGCGGGCGAAGCTGGAGATCAAATTGGGGTGAAGGCGATACCTGACTTCACAGAATGTGTTGAGCGTAATGGCCTACAACGGCGAAGCCGGTCTACCCATCAAACAGACCACCTGCCTCGATGATGATGGGTATCGCCTTCGGCTCAACCCATCCTACGGGGCATGGGCCAAAGGCTTGCGGCGTCACGATCCCGGAGAACGATGGCGGCTGGCGGTGTGCGCGTCGATCGCATTCGTGATAGCCAGCGGATCTTCATCCGTCCCTTTGAGAAGCGACGACAACGCCGCGCCTCGGAAAAAGCGAGCCAGCGACAGGCGGTCACCTTCCCGCGCCATCATCCAGAGATTCTTGTCCTTGAGGGCACAGAAACCGACGACCATCTGGATGCGCTTATCAGTGATCTCCTCCGGCGCCGAGGAAGCGGACTGCATGGTCGATACAGCTTCGTCGACACTGATGTCGTTGTACTTCCCACTCGACCTGTCCGCATAGTCGTCGATCACGAGTTCTGCGAACAGCGCGTTGCGGTACCTGTCGGGATCGCGACGGTAGAGCAGTACAGCCGACAGCATCCTGACGGCACATGCGTCGGATTCGAGCAACGTTTCCGATACCTCCCCGGCATCGTTGTCGATCAGCGCCTGCAGATCGAGAAGCTGCGCGACAGACTCGCCGGAATCGTCTTCGCCCGCCGGTGCAGACACCATGGCGAGCATGGCCCAGAGCACAGGGACCACAAAACGTGCGTGCGAAACCAGGATGGACATCGGCGATTCCCTGTCACACGGAATGGCGCGGAGTATCTCGCTACGATCAGAGGCGTGTCAACGAACAGGCTGGCTTTCACGCGTCTCGCTCAGTGCCAGGTGTCTTCCAGATATCTCGGCCGGCAGGCCAGGTAGCCACCGACCACCAGCACCACGATGCACGCGGACAGGAACGCCATCGGCAATGCCCAGTCATGCGTGTATTCGTGCAGCAGGCCGAACGTGAGCGGGCCGGCACAGGACAGCGTGTAGCCCACGCCCTGCATGAAACCGGATAGCGATGCCGAACCTTCCGGCGTGCGCGTGCGCAGGTTGATCATCGTCAGCGACAGCGGGAAGGTGCTCGGCCCGAGACCCAGCAGCGCCACCCATAGTGCGGGTGCGGCCATCGGCGCCAGCAGCAGGCCGGCGAACGCCACGGCGTAGAAGCCCGCGCAAATCACCACCACGATGAAGGGATTGCGCATGCGCACCGCGATCTGCGGCATGGTCAGCGACGCCACCAAGCCAAGCGTGGAAAACAGCGCCACCATCGTGCCGCCCAGCGCGGGTGTACCGCCGGCTTCGACCAGCAACTTCGGCAGCCAGGTGAACATGGAATACGTCACCAGCGAGGTCATGCCGAACATCAGCGCCATGCCCCACGCCACCGGCGAGCGCCATGCGCGACCCTGCGGTCGCGGCGCGGCCAGCTCGGGCGCTTCGTCGTCGACGGTGACGGCAGCATCGTGCGTGCGCGCCAAAGGCGAGGCCTTGCTGCGTTCCTGCCACAGCACCAGGCACCACGGTACCGCCGATGCGGCCGCAAACACGGCCCACAGGCCCAGCGAGATGCGCCAGCCGGCGGCTTCCATTACCGGCACCGCGACCAGCGCGGGCAGGATGGTGCCCGCCTGCAGCACGGTGATGTAGAGCGTGCTGACAGTACCCACGCGATCGGCGAAGTAACGCTTCACCAGCGGCGGCAACACGATGTTGCCGATGCCCATGCCCGCCAGCGCCGTGAGCGAGGCCGCCACCAGCGCCGTCGTGTCGCCCGCCGCACTGCGCAGCAGCAGGCCGAGCATGGCGAGCAGCATGGCGAGCAACGCCGTCCGCTCCAGGCCGATGCGGTGCGCCAGTGCCGGCGTCGCCACACCGAACAGCGCGAATGCGGCCGTCGGCAGCATGCCGAATACGCCTGTCATGGTGGCGCCGAAGCCGAACGTATCGCCCAATGTATCGAGCAGCGGTGTGAGCGAGGTCACCGCGGTGCGCAGGTTGAATGCGGACAGCACGATGCCGAGCAGCACCAGGCCGCGGCCGGACCAGAGGGAGACTGGCGCGGCTGCGCGTGTATTCGTCGAATTCATGACGCCATTATCGTCGACGGCACGGCGGCATTCTTCGCGTGCACGAAGACGCTGTGTCCTGCGCGATCGCGCATGGCATGAATCCTTCTCCCCGCCTGCGGGGAGAAGGTGGCCGAAGGCCGGATGAGGGACGACGAAGCCAACGCACTCAAAGCGGGAGAGGGAGGAGCCGCGCTTCTCAAGGTTCATGGGCGCGTCAAAGAAAAAGCGGGCCGAAGCCCGCTTTTCCGTATCGCATCGCGATGTCGTGCGGCTTACTCGGCCGACACGCCCTCGCCTTCTTCCACGGCCTTGATCGACAGGCGGATGCGGCCCTGCTTGTCGACTTCCAGCACCTTGACCTTGACCACGTCGCCTTCCTTCAGCGCGTCGCTGACCTTCTCGACGCGGTCGTTGGAGATCTGCGACACGTGCACCAGACCGTCCTTGCCCGGCAGGATGGTGACGAATGCACCGAAGTCCATGATCTTGGCGACCTTGCCTTCATAGATGCGGCCCGGCTCGACGTCGGACGTGATCTGCTCGATGCGGGCCTTGGCGGCCTGGCCGGCAGCGCCGTTGACCGAGGCGATGGTGATGGTGCCGTCGTCCTGGATGTCGATCTGCGTGCCGGTTTCCTTGGTGATGGCCTGGATCACCGAACCGCCCTTGCCGATCACTTCGCGGATCTTGTCGGGGTGGATCTTGATGGTGATCAGGCGCGGCGCGAACTCGCTCAGCTCCTGGCGCGGCGAGGTCATCGCATGGGCCATTTCGCCCAGGATGTGCAACCGGCCGGCCTTCGCCTGCGTCAGCGCCTGCTTCATGATCTCTTCGGTGATGCCTTCGATCTTGATGTCCATCTGCAGCGCGGACACGCCGTTGGCGGTACCGGCGACCTTGAAGTCCATGTCGCCCAGGTGATCTTCGTCACCCAGGATGTCGCTCAGCACGACGAAGTCGTTGCCTTCCTTCACCAGGCCCATCGCGATGCCGGCCACCGGCGCCTTGATCGGCACGCCGGCATCCATCAGCGCCAGCGAGCTGCCGCAGACCGAAGCCATCGAGGAGGAACCGTTCGACTCGGTGATTTCCGAGACCACGCGGATGGTGTACGGGAAAGCTTCCATCGTCGGCATGACGGCGAGCACGCCGCGCTTGGCGAGGCGGCCGTGGCCGATTTCGCGACGCTTCGGGCCCATCATGCGGCCGGCTTCGCCCACCGAGAACGGGGGGAAGTTGTAGTGGAACAGGAAGTGGTCCTTCCACTCGCCGCCGACGGCGTCGATCACCTGGCCATCGCGCGCGGTGCCGAGGGTGACGGCGACGATCGCCTGCGTCTCACCACGGGTGAACAGCGAGGAGCCGTGCACGCGCGGCAGCACGCTGACCTTGGAGGAGATCGGGCGGACGGTATCCAGCGCACGACCGTCGATGCGGACCTTGGTGGCCAGCACGGAACCGCGCATGGTCTGGTACTCGAGCTCGCCGAATTCCTTCGACAGCGCGCCGGCGCTCCAGCCATCGGCTTCGGCACGGCCGGCCAGCTGCTGCAGCACGTCCTTCTTGATGGCGGCGATGGCGTCGCGGCGCTGCAGCTTGTCGCGCACCTGGAAGGCGGACTCGAGCTGGGTGCCCACGGCTTCCTTCAGCGCGGAGATCATCGCCTCGTTCTTGGCCGGCGCAGACCAGTCCCAGTTCTTGGTACCGGCTTCGGTGACCAGCTCGTTGATGATGTTGATGACCTTCTGCATTTCGCGGTGACCGAACATCACGGCGCCCAGCATCACGTCTTCGGACAGCTCGGCGGCTTCGGATTCCACCATCAGCACGGCGTTGGACGTACCGGCGACGACGAGCTCCAGCTTGGAGTCCTTCAGTTCGCTGACGGTCGGGTTCAACACGTATTCGCCGTTGATGTAGCCGACCTTGGCGGCACCGATCGGGCCGTTGAACGGCGCGCCGGTCAGGGCGACGGCGGCGGAGGCGCCGATCAGGGCCGGGATGTCGCCGTCGATTTCCGGGTTCAGCGACATCACCGTGGCGATGACCTGCACTTCATTGCGGAATTCTTCCGGGAACAGCGGGCGCAGCGGGCGGTCGATCAGGCGGGAGATCAGGGTCTCCTTCTCGGTCGCGCGACCTTCGCGCTTGAAGAAGCCACCGGGGATACGGCCACCGGCGTAGAACTTCTCCTGGTAGTCGACCGTCAGCGGGAAGAAGTCCTGCCCTTCGCGGGCCGACTTCGCCGCCACGGCGGTGACCAGCAGTACGGTGTCATCGAACTTGACGATGACGGCACCGCCCGCCTGGCGGGCGATTTCGCCGGTTTCCAGGGTGACCTGGTGCTTGCCGTACTGGAAGGTTTTGGTGATTTTTGCCACGTTGGTTCCTTGAGGTGCCTTGTGCGGGTTGGACCTCACGCGACCCTTGTCGCGTGCGGCTGGCCGGATGCGTCCGGCCGGTGGTGCTGTGCGGGGCGGGCCCGGTGCGGCCAGCGGATGCAGCGCATTCCGTTCCCTGAAATGCAAACCGCGGCGCATCTCTGCGCCGCGGTGGGGGGTATATCAGCGACGCAGACCCAACTTCTCGATCAAGGTCTTGTAGCGCTCGTTGTCTTTCTTCTTGAGGTAGTCAAGCAGGCTGCGACGGCGGTTGACCAGCTGCAGCAGACCACGGCGGCTGTGGTGGTCCTTCTTGTGGGTCTTGAAGTGGCCGCTCAGGTGCTCGATGCGGGCGGTCAGCAGGGCGACCTGGACTTCCGGGGAGCCGGTGTCGTTGGCGCCGCGGGCGTTGTCGGCAATCACTTTCTGGGTATCGACGGACATGGTTTCTCTCTGTTGATGCGTGGCCTGCAGGAACGCGGGTGTCCTCCGCGCGCACCGCCTGGCTCGCCGTTGATGAAGCTGGGGAAATAAGGAAATGCCGGCGCGAAACCGGCGGCGTAGTGTAGCCGCGGGGGCCTTGTGAAACAAGGTTTTATTGACCGTTGCCGCCCTTGGTGGCGGTGCCGGCGACCGCCCAGGCGAACAATCGCTGCGGCGAGAGGGTGCCGTCGGCATCGACCGTGCCCAGCCCTAGGACGCGGCCGTCCTGCCCGTGGATCGCGACCGTGCCGTCGCGGGGGGGGTGTCCGCGCAGCTTCTGGCCCTGCGCCAGCCGGCGCGCATCGATGGCGTCGACGTCGACCCGGGGGAAGCCGGCCAGGCCAGCCTCGATGGGCAGCAGACACGCCTCGAGGGCGGCTTCCCCACCCTGTTCAGCCAGCGCCTGCAACGCGTCCAGGGAATACATGCGCGGTTGCCTGAACGGCTCGACCCAGAGACGACGCAGTTCGGCCACGTGGGCGCCGCAGCCCAGCGCCTCGCCCAGATCACGGACCAGGCTGCGCACGTAGGTGCCGGAACCGCACTCGACCCGCAGGGAGAGCCGGTCCGGCGCGATCCCGAGCACCTCGATGGCGTGGACATCGACGTCGCGTTCGGGCGCTTCGATGACGTCTCCGCGGCGGGCCTTGGTATAAAGCGGCTCGCCGCCCTGCTTGAGCGCCGAATAGATGGGGGCGCGCTGACGGATGCGTCCCTTCAGCGGGGCCAGCGCGGCGTTCAAGGTGGCGGCATCCAGCCGTGGCACCGCGCGTTCACGCAGTGGTGTGCCGTCGGCATCGTCGGTATCGGTGGTGGTACCCAGCACGGCGACCGTGTCGTAGGCCTTGGAGGATCCCAGCAACAGGCCGGCGATCTTGGTCGCCTCGCCGAAGCACAGGGGCAGCAGGCCGGTGGCAAGCGGATCGAGGCTGCCGGTATGCCCGCCCTTCTCTGCCCGGAACAGCCGGCGTGCGACCTGGAGCGCGGCGTTCGAACTCATCCCCTGCGGCTTGTCCAGCAGCAGCAGGCCATCCAGCGAACGGAACTTGAGCTTCGGCGGCGACATCGGAAGCGGGATGACCTTCTGTAGGAGCTGCGTAAGCTGCGACCGTGGCCTTGCCGCATTCGGATGACGTCCGGGGAGCCCTGTGCCGCTGTTGTCGCAGCGTCTACAGGAAACGCGGGGTCACTCGTCTTCCGGCGGGGGCGGCAGGTCGCGCAGCAGGTTCTCGATGCGCTCGCCGCGGTCGACGGAATCGTCGTAGTGGAAATGCAGCTCGGGTACGTGGCGCATCTTGACCCGACGCGCCAGTTCCATGCGCAAACCCCAGGCCAGTTCCTTCAGGCCTTTCACGGCTTCCACGGAACGCTCGGGCATCAGGGCGGTGACGAACACCTTGGCATGCGCCATGTCGCGGGTGACTTCCACGTCGGACACGCTGACCGACGGCAGGCCGTGCTCGCGCACGGCCTCGTGCACCAGCGTGCCCAGCTCGCGACGGAGCTGGGCGGAGACGCGGTCGGTGCGGTGGAACGACTTGGTCGGCATGATCAGAGCGTGCGCTGCACTTCGATGCGCTCGAAGCACTCGATCTGGTCGCCCGGCTGGACGTCGTTGTAGGCCTTCACGCCGATGCCGCACTCGGTGCCGTTGCGCACCTCGTCGACGTTCTCCTTGAAGCGGCGCAGCGATTCCAGTTCGCCCTCGAACACCACCGTGCTGGCGCGCAGCACGCGGATCGGCTTGTTCCGCTTGACCGTGCCCTCGACCACCATGCAGCCCGCGACCGCGCCGAACTTGGAGCTGCGGAAGACGTCGCGCACTTCGGCGATGCCGATGATCTCTTCGCGGATCTCCACGCCCAGCAGACCGGAGGCCACCTGCTTCACCTGGTCGATCACGTCATAGATGATCGAGAAGTAGCGCAGGTCCACGCCGGCGGCTTCGATGATGCGACGCGCGGAGGCGTCGGCACGCACGTTGAAGCCGATGACGGTGGCCTTGGAGGTGACCGCGGAGTTGGCGTCGGACTCGGTGATGCCGCCCACGCCGGAGTGGATGATGTTGATGCGGATCGATTCGTTGGACAGCGCGGTCAGCGAATGACGCAGCGCCTCCACCGAACCCTGCACGTCGGCCTTGATGATCAGGTTGAGGCTGAGCTGGCCTTCGCCCTTGCCCAGCTGCGCCATGATGTCTTCCATGCGGCTGCCGGCGGACTGCACCAGGCGCGATTCGCGGCGCTTGGTGTCGCGCTGCTGCGCCACGTCCTTGGCCAGGCGCTCGTCCTCGACCACGACGAAATCATCGCCAGCCTCGGGCACGCCGGACAGACCCAGCACCTGCACGGGGATGGACGGGCCGGCCGACGGCGGCTGTGCGCCGGTTTCGTCGAACAGCGCACGCACGCGGCCGTACTGGACACCGCAGACCAGGTAGTCGCCCTTCTTCAGCGTGCCCTGCTGCACCAGCACCGTCGCAACCGGGCCACGGCCCTTGTCCAGCGAGGATTCGATGACCACACCGCTGGCGCGGCCGTCTTCGACCGACTTCAGTTCCAGCAGTTCGGCCTGGATGGAGATGGCGTCCAGCAGGTTGTCCACGCCCTGGCCCGTCTTGGCCGAGATCTCGACCATCTGGGTGTCGCCACCGAAGTCTTCGGCGACCACTTCCTCGGCCAGCAGCTCGTTCTTCACGCGCAGCGGGTCGGCGTCGGACTTGTCGATCTTGTTCACCGCCACGATCAGCGGCACCTTGGCCGCCTTGGCGTGCTGGATGGCTTCGCGGGTCTGCGGCATGACGCCGTCGTCCGCCGCGACCACCAGCACCACGATGTCGGTCAGCTTGGCGCCACGGGCGCGCATCGCGGTGAACGCGGCGTGGCCCGGGGTGTCGAGGAAGCTGATGACGCCCTTCGGCGTTTCCACGTGGTACGCGCCGATGTGCTGGGTGATGCCGCCGGCTTCGCCGCTGGCGATCTTGGTGCGGCGGATGTAGTCCAGCAGCGAGGTCTTGCCGTGGTCGACGTGGCCCATGATGGTGACCACCGGGGGACGCGCGACCTTCTCGCCCTGCTGCTCTTCCGAATGCGCCAGCAGTTCGTTCTCGACGTCGTTGGCGTCGGCACGGACGGCCTTGTGGCCCAGTTCCTCGGTGATCAGCGCGGCGGTGTCGTGGTCGATGGACTGGGTGATGGTGGCCATCACGCCCATCTTGAACAGCGCCTTCACCACGTCGCCACCCTTCAGCGCGAGCTTCTGCGCCAGGTCGGCCACGGTGATGGTCTCGCCGATCGCCACTTCGCGCACGATCGGCGCGGTCGGACGCTCGAAGCCATGCGCACCGCCGCCACCGCGGCTCTGCTCATGGCGGCGCGGCGGCTTGGGCTTGCCGCGCGAAGCGCCGCGACGGGCACGGTCGGCGGCGGACAGGTGCAACTGGCCTGCAAAGCGGCTGGTGTTGTCGTCGTCTTCGACGCCGGCCACCATCGCATGCGAGCCACGGGTCTTGTGCTTGGCGGCCGCGGCATTGTTGCGGTCGTCGGTACGCGGCGGGTCCTTGCGCACGACCATCTTGGGCACGTGGTGGCCCGGGGTCGCCGGCTTCGCCGGGCGCGCAGGCTCGTCACCATCCACGGCGACGGCACCGGCGGCCAGTGCCGCTGCCTCGGCATCGGCCTGCGCACGCGCGGCCTCCGCTTCGGCACGCGCGGCGGCTTCTTCCTGCCGGCGACGCTCGAGCTCTTCGGCGCGCTTGGCGTCTTCCTGGGCCAGCCGCTGCTGTTCGTCGAGGTTGCGCTGGCGGGACTCTTCCAGCTTGCGCAGGATCTCGGCGCGTTCCGGATCCGGTTCGTTCTGCCAGTTGGTGCTGACGGATTCGGCGTCGGTCGGCTTCACGTAGGTGCGCTTCTGGCGCACTTCCACGTTCACCGTGGTCTTGCTGCGCCCGGCCGCGACGGTCACTTCCTGCACCTTGCGGCGGTTCAGCGTGATCTTCTTCGACCCGGCATCATCCGCGGCGGCATCGCTCTTGCCGTGGGAACGCTTGAGGAAGCCGAGCAGCTTCACTTTTTCCATGCTGGTCACGACCTGGTCGGGACCGCTGAAGCTCATCCCGGCCTCGGCCAGTTGCTCCAGGAGTTTCTCGACCGGCGTATTGACCAGTTCAGCGAGCTTGCGGATGGTGGTTTGCTGCGACATTCGGATCCTAGGTTGGGTGTTGCGCCCCCCCGGTGGTGGTGGGGCAACCCTTTTCAAGAGGGGGAATTCTAAGCCCTGCGGGTGCCAGGGCGGTGTTCATGGGTGGCTCATGCGCCGCGTCCCAGGCGAGCCCGGGCGGCGCTCATGCGCCGCGCTCCAAACGAGCAATCTCTTCGGCACGGGCGGCCAGGATCAGCGCCGCGGCGCGGCCCTCGTCCAGTCCCTCGATGCCGAATTCGACCACTTCGTCGGCGGCCAGGTCGGACAGGTCCTCGCTGGTACGGACGCCATGCGAGGCCAGCGCGAACGCCGTCTCTTCGTCCATGCCTTCCAGCGCCAGCAGGTCCTCGGCCGGATGGTCGTCCTCCAGGCCCTCTTCCTCGGCCAGCGCCTCGTTCAGCAGTGCGTCGCGGGCGCGCGAGCGCAGTTCCTCGACGATGTCCTCGTCGAAGCCCTCGACAGCCAGCAGTTCGCCGACCGGCACGTAGGCGATTTCCTCGACCGTGCTGAAGCCCTCGGCGACCAGGATGGCGGCGATTTCCTCGTCCACTTCCAGCTTGTCCATGAACAGCTGGCGGGCGACGGCCTGTTCGGCCTCGCTCTTGGCCTGCACCTGGTCGGCGGTCATGACGTTGAGCTGCCAGCCCGTCAGGCGGCTGGCCAGGCGCACGTTCTGGCCGCCCTTGCCGATCGCCTGCGCCAGGCGGTCTTCCGCCACGGCCAGGTCCATCGAATGCTTCTCTTCATCGACGATGATCGACTGCACTTCCGCCGGTGCCATCGCGTTGATGACGAAGGTGGCCGGGTTGTCGTTCCACAGCACAATGTCCACCCGCTCGCCGTTCAGCTCGTTGCTCACGGCCTGCACGCGCGAACCACGCATGCCGATGCAGGCGCCGATGGGATCGGTGCGGGTGTCGTGCGCGAGCACGGCGATCTTGGCGCGGTCGCCCGGATCGCGCGCGCAGGCCTTGATCTCGACCAGGCCCTGGCCCACTTCCGGCACTTCCAGCTTGAACAGCTCGATCATGAATTCCGGTGCGGCGCGGCTGATGAACAACTGCGGGCCGCGCGGTTCGTAGCGCACGTCGAACAGGTAACCACGGACGCGGTCGCCAGCGCGCAGCACGTCGCGCGGGATGCCCTTGTCCTTCGGGATGAAGGCCTCGGCGTTGCCGCCCAGGTCCACGTAGATGTTACCGCGCTCGGCGCGCTTGACCACGCCGGTGACCAGCTCGCCCACGCGGTCCTTCCAGGCATCGACCACCTGCGCGCGCTCGGCTTCACGCACGCGCTGCACGATGACTTGCTTGGCGGCCTGCGCGGCGATGCGGCCGAAATCCGGGTTCTCGATCTTCTCTTCGATCCAGTCGCCGACTTCGGCGCCTTCGGCTTCGTCCTCGGCATCCATCAGGCGGATCTGGCGGTCCGGCGACTCCATCACCACGTCATCGGCCACCACTTCCCAGCGGCGGAACGTCTCGTAGCTGCCGTCCTTGTGGTCGATGGTGACGCGCACCTGCACGTCCTGGTCCATGTAGCGCTTCTTGGCGGCGGACGCCAGGGCGGCCTCGATGGCATCGAAGATGACTTCGCGCGGCACGCCCTTTTCGTTGGCCACCGCATCCACGACCAGCAACAATTCCTTACTCATTGATCACTCCGCGCGCGGCTTGCGGGCCGCCGGTTGGTTGGGTTTTTTCTTGGCTTTCCTGGCCGGTGCGCGCTTGGCGTCCCCAGCCTTGGCACCGGCCTTGCGGCCGCCACCGGGTTTCTCGGGCGCCAGGCCCAGCGCCGCCCAGTCGGGGACCAGGCGCGCCTTGTCGATATTATCGAACGCCACCGTCATTTCGGCGTCGTCCACGGTGAACACGATGTCCTCGCCTTCGATGCGGCTGATCGTGCCCTGCAGACGGCGACGACGATCCTGCGGCAGCTTGAGCACCACCTTGGCCGTCTCGCCCAGGAAGCGGGCGAAGTGGACCAGTTCGAACAGCGGCCGGTCAACGCCGGGCGAGGACACTTCCAGCGTGTAGTTGCCGGTGATGGGATCTTCCACGTCCAGCTGCGCCGAGACTTCGCGGCTCACCGCCTCGCAGTCCTCGACGTTGACGTGGCGCGTATCGCGCTCGGCTTCCTGCACATCGATGTACAGGCGCAGCGTGGCGCTGCCGGGAGCCGGCAGGTACTCGATGCCCAGCAGCTCCAGGCCCAGGGCCTGGACCGTCGGTGCCAGCAGGTTGGCGATGTGGTTGGCCTTCTCGCTCACGGATTCGATGCCGATGGTTTGGTAGTGCCGTGCGTATCGCTGAAACAAACAAGGGGCCCGATGGGCCCCTTGTCCGATACGCTGGATGTCGGTGCAACGACGGGAACATGCGTCGTTGCGTGCCCAGGTTTTTCGTCGGCCGCCTGTACTCAGGCGGCCTCGGACAAACATGGTAGCGGGGGCAGGATTTGAACCTGCGACCTTCGGGTTATGAGCCCGACGAGCTGCCAGACTGCTCCACCCCGCAGCAGAAGCGAAATTATGATGAATACGCCGGTGCATTGCAAGCCTTGCCGTGCACCAAGTTGAAACATCGCGTTCATGAGCCCCACCGACGGCCCACTGCCGGCGACGTTGCCTGCAAACGTTGCCGGTGATCCGGCCTCAGCCGGCGAACGCCAGCTTGCACCACGCCATGATCGGATTCCACGCGACGCCCAGCGCGAGCAGCGCGAGCGCGTTCACGCCGAACACGATCGGCACCACGCGATCGGCGCGCGGCGGCGGAATCTCGCCCACCGGCTCGTCGAAGTACATCACCTTGATCACGCGCAGGTAGTAGAAGGCGCCGATGACCGCGCACAGCACGCCCACGATGGCCAGCCACAGGAAACCGCCGTTGACCGCCGCGCCCAGCACGACCAGCTTGGCCCAGAAGCCGAGGAAAGGCGGCACACCGGCCAGGGACGCCATCACGCACAGCACCAGGCCTGCCTGCCACGGATTGCGCGCATTCAGGCCCTTGAAGTCGTCGATCCTGTCGGCCTCGAAGCCCTGGCGCGACAGCACGATGATCGCGCCGAACGCCGCCGCCGACATGATCGCGTAGCTGATCGCGTAGAACAGTGCTGCCGAATACCCCGTCTCCCCGCCGCCCGCGAAACCGACCAGCAGGAAGCCGACGTGCGACACCGTGGAGTACGCCAGCATGCGCTTCAGGTTGGTCTGCGCGATGGCGATCACGTTGCCGATCACCAGCGATGCCGCCGCCAGTCCCGCCAGCAGCCACTGCCACTGCGCCGCGGCCGGGCCCACGCCATCCTGCAGCAGACGGAATGCCATGCCGAACGCAGCGAGCTTCGGTGCCGCACTGATGAACAGCGTCACCGGCGTCGAGGCGCCCTGGTAGACGTCGGGCAGCCACATGTGGAACGGCGCCGCGCCCAACTTGAAGGCCACGCCCGCCACCATGAACACCACGCCGGTCAGCAACAGCATGCGCTGCTCACCGCCACCCGCCAGTGCCGCGCCCGTGGCATCGAAGATCGCCGGCAACTGCAGCGAACCGGTCGCGCCGTACACCAGCGACATGCCGTACAACAGCAGACCAGACGCCAGCGAACCCAGCACGATGTATTTCATCGCCGCTTCGGTCGCCAGGCCGTCGTCGCGGTTCAGCGCCACCAGCGCATAGGAACACAGCGCCAGCAGCTCCAGGCCCAGATAGACCATCACCAGGCTGCCGGCCGATACCATCACCATCATGCCGGCGGTGGCGAACATCACCAGTACGGGCGCCTCGCCCGGATACAGGTTGCGCTCGCGCAGGTACGGCCAGCCGTAGA
>Ga0247823_10001450_pt1 | contig 19770 bp, 13 predicted proteins | sample 13C_PalmiticAcid_2_FD_192426 | JGI IMG/M metagenome (GOLD analysis project Ga0247823, IMG submission 192426) | Soil microbial communities from agricultural site in Penn Yan, New York, United States - 13C_PalmiticAcid_Day30 | ecosystem: Environmental > Terrestrial > Soil > Agricultural land... | reverse complement strand
AGTATCCACTTGCGCTGGCGCTTGCATGCATGCTGCGTCCGAGATTCCAATCGGCAGATGTGAAAAGCGCTCCACGAAAGCGGAATGTTTTATTGCCGGTTTTTTTGTTCGTGGCGATTTTGATCATCATGGGCCTCTTCATGATGCGCGGGGTAATCGCTGCGTGGGCTCCCATGGCGATTGGTTGGGCGCTTGTGGCGGTCGCGAGTCTGGGAGCCGGTGATGTAAGCCGAAATCCTAACAAGATCGGTTGGATTGCGGCTTTGACGCTGGGCGTCGCTTTATTGCTACCGGGTGTCAGTCAGGTCGCGCCTTTCCAGACGGCGACGCCGGTCTGGCGGGGGTTCTTCGGTGTTTACCGAATCCAATACGACAAGAGACGCGACGTGAATATACTGATTCACGGAACGACGGGACACGGCGCTCAGCCGCGCAATCCCGAGCTGAGGAATCAGCCGATCACGTACTATCACTTGGGCGGGCCGTTTGGCGATTTGTTCCGTGCGCTTTCCCACAAGTTGAGCAACGGCCAAGTCGCCATCCTGGGTCTAGGCATCGGCGGGCTGACATGCCATGGAATGAAAGACAGCGTATGGACCTATTACGAGATCGACCCGCTGGTGGAAAGAATCGCTCGCGATGCGGCGCATTTCACCTATTTGCGCGATTGCCCTCCGAAAGTGAATGTGATCGTTGGGGATGCTCGTCTCAAGCTGCGCGACGCGCCGAACAGCCAGTACAACCTCATTGTCGCGGATGCATTCAGCTCGGACGCTATCCCCACTCACTTGCTGACTAAAGAAGCCATTGCAGGTTATTTGACAAAACTGACGGCGGATGGCGTGCTCGCGATTCAGATCACCAACAATTATTTGAATCTGGAGCCCGCAATTGCGAATCTTGCTGCGGAGTTGCATCTAGTTGGCCGCGTGAATCGTAATAGCCTGGGTGATAGCGAGAAGGGCCTGTTCGGACTTCCCGCGCGATTGATTGTGCTGGCCCGTAACAATGAGGCGCTTGGCGATATCGCCAAGCAATCGGGTTGGCGGGAGTTGATCGCTCGTCCTGGGAGTCGAGTATGGAGCGACGACTATGTGAACATACTGTCGGTTTTGGAGCGGCCAGAGTTGTAGCGGAATCGGGAAGAAAGAGGCTATCGATTCATCTTTTGGCGAGCGCGTTTTGTGCGCTGTGGTCGATTGGATAATTACGGTTTTTGACTTCGTTGCGAAGCAGGTCCGCCACTTCCGCGACTTCTTGCGGTCGCTGTTCGGCATAACGCTGCCTTGCGAGGCGTATGCTGGAAAGATGCGCTTCGAGCGTGGCTCGATTCAGTAGAACGCCGAAATCACTGCCTTGCGTTGATTCACCAGACGCTATTTGAAACATGCGATTCAAAATCATATCGCCGGTTTCAGTCCGATAGTGGGAGGACTCCCAGTACCAACGCATGCGTGTCTTGCTGTCCTCGTTAGCGGGGACCATTTCTGTTGTGATGTCGTTGTAGCCTGAAAAATCCCAGAGCGGAAAAGAATCTCTTCCGGCTGTTTTTGCTTCAGCTTCTATCATTGTTACAAGTGTTCGCTTCCAGTCCTCGAAGGCTCTCCATAAATCCAGGCCGCGGATTACCTCAAGACGTCGCGCGTGTACTGGCGAGATAAAGAATCGGACATCGATATTGCTTAGATAAGTTTCGCGCACGATTCGCCGAAGACTTTCCATCGGAGAATCGTGGCGGTTAAGGCCGAGAGCGAATTCATGTCGTGGGCCGGGTAGATACTCATCATGAACGTCGCGTTTTTCAACCGCGGTGAACAGACTTCGTTGACTGCCTAATTCGATGATGTTTGCTTCCATCGATGCGCGGTTAACCTGACCTTGGCCATCTTTCGCCCACCGATGCGCCGCTGTTCGTTGTTGCGCGTCCATCGTGTCTACGCTGCTTAGCAAGGTCTGCCAACCAATCGCCACCATGGCTTTGCGAAGGGGCGGCAGTACAGGCTCCCATGCGTTTTCTTTTGTGAACATCATTTCGTCAATGTCGTTTCTTCCTTGGTTGTAAACGTTAAAGGCATGAAAATCCAATCCAACCACGAGCAGTCGAGGTGGAGAAACGATACGAGCATGGTCGTAGTACTTGGCGATCTGCGCCATGTTCGCGCCGCTGACCGCTAGGTTGTACGGCTTGACTCCAACAAATGCCGGATGACGGGGATTAATGCCGACCTCAGCCCGCGACGTACCCAGAATTAGGGCATCGGGCGCCAAGGCGCGCACCGCGAAAGTTTTATGAATGTCGGGGCGACGCCAAGCAGCCGGCTTTATCTCATTCCAACCAACGAGGGAGGGTGCGTTGAATATAGCGAATGGGTCGATCACGACGTTTGTCAGCGCCGCCGTGAAAAACATTAAAAGCGTTGCAATGAAAAACGTTCTGGTGAATTGACGGTGATTCATCGTGTCAGAACTGGAAATAGAGAAATTCGCTTACGCGATTGAGGTTCATGACACAAACGACGAACCCCATGCTCGCTGCTATGGCCCACGGAAAGGTAGGTCGCCACGCGGCGTTTGGATCATCTGTTCTTGCGCCAAGCGCGGGCTCAAAGCGAGCCAGAATCTGTTGCGTGTTCGGACATATAAGCGCGATGAAAAAAGCAATCACGGTCCACATCATTGGGATCAACGAATTCTCCTTGGCGATGGCGGTAAGGTCAACGCCATTTAACCCGACCATGCCATTCAAGATCGCACATGCCGTGGATAGATCTGGCGCGCGGAAAAATATCCAGGCAATCATGACGGAGATGAATGTAATGAGCCAAGCTAACACGCGGCTTGCGCCGATTGCGAGAGGGTTATCAATGGCCGGCTTGGTAAGACTACGCCACGCATGATTGACGACGAGGTAAAGGCCATGAAGCCCGCCCCAAATAACGAAGTTCCATCCCGCGCCGTGCCACAATCCACCCAATAGCATCGTAGCCATGAGGTTGCGATAACGCGCAAGCTTGCCGTGCTTGTTGCCGCCTAGAGGAATGTAAAGATAGTCTCGCAAGAATCGGGATAGCGTCATATGCCATCGACGCCAGAATTCAATGATATTCAACGCTTGGTACGGCGAAGCGAAGTTGAGCGGTAACTTTATGCCGAATAAGCGCGATACGCCGATCGCCATGTCCGAATAGCCGGAGAAGTCGAAGTAGAGTTGCATCGTGTAAGCCAGTGTCCCGGCCCATGCTTCTATTAACGTAGGAGTGGCGTCTTGCACGAAGACGGAGCCGACGTACGGCGCGATGTTGTCCGCCAGTAAGACCTTCTTGGCGAGGCCAATGATAAAGATGGTTAATCCAACGGAAATGTTTTCGTAGTTCAGCCGATAGGTTTCGCCCTTGCTGAACTGCGGCATCATTTCCTTGTGATGCAATACCGGGCCTGCGATTAGATGCGGAAAATAGGTTACGAATAATAAGTAATGAACAAAGCGGTATTCCTTAACTTCGCCATGGTAGGTGTCGATGAGAAAGGCGATCTGAGTGAATGTGAAAAACGAAATTCCTAACGGCAGGATTATTTCGGTTAACTGGAAATGCGCGACTGAGAAATCGCTAAGCGTATTGACGAAGAAATTGGCGTACTTGAAGTAGCCAAGAAGAAGAAGGTTCGCCGCGATTGCGAAAGTCAGCCAGTACTTGCGCGGGACAGTGGCGCTGTCGCTGATTTTTGCGCCGAGTATGAAATTGAAAATGATCGACGCCGCCAACAGCGGTACGTATATCGGATTCCACCAACCGTAAAAAAATAACGACATGAAGCCAAGCCAACCGGCCGCGGCTGCGGGTTGTTTGCGTCCTAGATACAGGTAAACAAAAAATGTGAGGGGTAGAAATGCAAAAATGAATGCGAAAGAATTGAATAACATTACGCGGAAGTGAATTCGTCCGCTCGGGTGAATCTATTGATCGGACGACGCAAACCTAAGTGTTCTCTTAGGGTGCGACCTTCGTATTCCGTTCGGACTAATCCTCGTTGTTGCAGGATTGGCACCACTTGCTCCACAAATTCGTCTAACGATCCGGGTAAATAGGGCGGCATGACATTGAATCCATCGGCCCCGCCATTGGTGAACCAGTCTTCCATCTGATCGGCAATCTGCGCTGGCGTGCCGAGAATCATTCGATGGCCGCGTGGTCCTGCAAGAGACATGAATAACTGGCGGATCGTCCGATTTTCCTTCCCTGCAAGATCGGTTAGAAGTTTCAGTCGGGACCTGGCGGCGTTGGCTTCCGATAACGTTGGTAAGGGGCCATCGAGAGGGTAAGTGGATAAGTCGACGCCTCCCATGAGCTCGGATAGCAGCGCTAAGCCGCTTTGGGAATCCACTAATTCTTGTAGCTCCTCGTACTTTTCTCTGGCTTCTTGCTCGCTCTCGCCAATTATCGGAAATATGCCTGGCATGATTTTGATATCGTCCGGCGATCGTCCGTATTGAATCGCTTTTTCTTTTGTGGCGCCATAAAACGTTTGCGCTTCCGCAAGGGTCTGCTGAGCGGTAAGCAAAACCTCTGCATATTGCGCAGCTAACTCTTGTCCAACATCGGAGGAGTCGGTATGAACAATCACGGGATGTCCCTGCGGTGAACGGGCTACGTTCAAAGGTCCGCGCACGGAGAAGTGCTTGCCGTTGTGTTCGAGCGGATGGAGTTTTTTGGGATTGAAGTACATGCCGCTTTTCTTGTCTCGTGGGAACGCATCGTCATCCCAGCTATCCCAAAGCTTGCTTACGACATGCATGAATTCCTTGGTTCGTTCGTAGCGCGTCGCCTGTTCTGGGTGTACGCGATCATTGATGTTCTTAAGTTCGACATCATGCCCCGACGTCAGCACATTCCATCCGGCGCGCCCTTCGCTTAAGTAATCCAGCGAAGCGAATTGGCGAGCGACATGATAGGGCTCATTGTGGATAGGGGAGGCAGTCGCCACCAGCCCGATACGTTCGGTTACAACGGAAAGGGCGGACAGTAATGTGAGTGGTTCGAAGCGCACCGGCTGGCTATGTCCGGAGCGGCTAAGTTCGTCGGGCTCTCGATTACAGTCATGGAGCGCTACGCCGTCTTCCACGAAAATCATATCGAATCGGCCGCGTTCCGCCTTCTGCGCCAAACGCCAATAGTGGGGAAAGTTCAGCACACCATCTGGTCGTGCGCCAGGATAGCGCCATGCAGCCACATGTCGACCGGAGCCAGGCAAGAATGCTCCCAATATAAGGTGAGACTTTCTTATGCTCATTTTTTTATATCTCCTGCGAACTATGCGCAAGGACCTTCAGTGGTCAGACGGGAGAGGCCTCCAAGCTTGCTACTCGTAACTCGATAGCAATAAAGCTGTATCGCGCTTCAACGCCACTTATGCATGAGCCATGCCGGAATTCATGAGTATTGAGTAACTCATTGTTAAAACAATGTTATGTGAGGGGGGCATGGTGCAGCTAACGAAAGAGATCGTGCAGAAATGAAAAGACACGGGTTTTTGCATTGGGCATTTCTGCAAGATTCCACGTTGCCTCCGCCATCGTCTGTGTTTTTAATTTATTGAGGGTCTTTCACCTCTCCCATCTTAGGTTTGCGTCCTTCTTTTTGGAAAAATGGCGGGGGGCGGGCTGCGATCACGACGCCTTCATTTATCTATGTAAGCGGCCACGCGCGCTCGCGTTTTGCATAGATGCATCCTTTACGTTAGATAAAGATTTCGTGGGACATCAATTTTCCGCATTAAGAGCAGATTTCGGTCCAGTCATAGGGATTCGCACTGTAAAAGTTTTTTGCGAATTACGTTCGCAATGGACCTTGCAAAGTTGCAAGGCCCAATTGTTGGCGACTTGCAAACCTGCAAGCGCATATCGACTGCCGAGCCGAAAGAGTGCATCTGCATTTATTTAAAACAACAACTTACTTGTTTTGCGGGCGATGGCACGGGTCGTGCTCTAAGGTAAACGTCACCATGATTCGCACAACACGCGGAATTCATGGAGCTTAGCGAAAAATTTAAGAACTAAAGAAGCGCCTTTATTCCAACTCCAAAATTGGTGGACGCCTGATGAGCACGACGAATAGTCAAACAGAAGTCTTGCGAAAACGTCTTGAGGAAAAGCTTTCACGGGAATGCGGACACGAAATGGTGACCGCTTTAAACAATCCCAAGGTAATCGAGGTCATGCTCAACCAGGACGGAAAGGTATGGTTGGATGTTTTAGGGGAAGGAATGAAGTACAGCGGTTTCGATATGAGCGCTTCATCGGCGGAAAGCATGTTGGCCACTTGCGCCAGCATGCTCAATACGACCATCACTTATGAAAATCCCATCCTAGAAGGCGAATTTCCTCTGGATGGATCGCGTCTCGAAGGACTTATTCATCCTATCGTACGCAGACCGGTATTCGCGATTCGTAAAAAGGCGATCAACATTTTCACGCTGGATGATTATGTCAAAGCGGGAATTATCACGCCGGCGATGACAGGGTATGCGATCGGACACGGGGACAGCCATGCAGGATTTGAAAACATGTCCCATCCTGTTGACGTAATTCGTCAAGGGGTCCGCAATCGTAACAACATCCTCGTGGTTGGCGGAACCGGTAGTGGTAAGACCACATTGGTGAATGCAGTGCTCGCGGAGATAGCGAAATTATGTCCTGATGATCGGCTGGTCGCGATTGAAGACACGGTCGAGTTACAGATTTCCCTTGCGAATAGTGTTTTGCTGCGCGCGAATGAACACACAAATATGCAAAGACTGTTACGCGCGACCATGCGTCTGCGCCCTGATCGTATTGTCGTGGGTGAGGTTCGCGGCGGCGAGGCGCTGACTTTACTAAAGAGCTGGAACACCGGTCATCCAGGCGGATGCGCCACAGTTCACGCAAACTCCGCAGAGGCCGGACTTACCCGCGTTAGGCAACTTATCTATGAGGCGCCTGAAGCTCGAAACTTATCGGATGACGCCATTGGCGCAATGATCGCGGAAGCCATCAACTTAATTCTGTTCATTGAACGTATCGGCGAAAGCCCTGGCCGGCGAGTTAGCGAGATGATGTTAGTTCAGGGTTACAAAGGGGGAAGCTTCATTCTTAAACCAGTAATAAGGCATTGATTCACACGTTTCAACTTTTTCACGTAGCGTATTTCAACTTTTTAGGGAGGAAAAACACCATGAAGATAACCAACAAATTAAACGCAGGAGCATTTGTCCTATTTATCGGACTTTTGTTTTTATGCGAACCGGCTTTTGCAATGCCGTGGGAAGGACCGCTGAATCAGATTAAAACGTCATTGACTGGAAACGTCGCACGGGCGATTGGCGTGATTGCATTAGCGGTTGCCGGCGCCATGCTGGCGTTCGGTGGAGAACTTTCGGAATTCGCGAAGCGTATTTGTACGATCGTACTAGCCTTGGCCGTTCTGTTGTTGGCGCAGTCATTCATCGATCTCTTTTAATTGATGAAGTTGATTGAGCCTAGCAGCGAATGACGATTGGGCATTAGCAAAAGACGACTTGGCTTTAGCAAAAAAGGAGGCGTTTCATGGATGAGCCACGATTCATGCCTATCCACCGATCGCTGAACCGCCCCCAGCTTCTGATGGGGGCGGAACGGGGCCTGCTACTGTTTGCTGTATTGGTCGCGGCGATCATTATTTTCAGTGCGAAGTTTCGACCGCTATCGTTGCTTCTGGCGTTCGTGTTCTGGAGCGCATCATTCTGGTCGCTAACGCAGATGGCTAAAGCCGATACGATGATGTCAAAAATTTATCAACGACACATTCGCTATCGTGCGTACTACAGCGCGAAGGGTTGCGTTCATGCGCAGCTAGCTCCGCTACCGAGGCCAACGACGAAGGGGTAGTCACATGATCAAGCTCAAACAGTTTCGCGACCGAGCGAGAGGGCTGCCGGATCTGCTGAACTTCGGGATGATGGTGGATGACGGCATCTTATTGAATAAGGATGGTAGCCTGACTGCGGCTTGGTATTTTCGTGGCGACGATATGGCGAGTTCCACGCATCTCGAACTCGCAGGGATCTCGGCGCGACTGAATCAGATGCTTCTAAACTTGGGTAGTGGATGGTTGCTCAATTGTGACGCGATGCGAAGAGTATCGACCACGTATCCCGACGAAGGCGCTTTTCCGGATCGAACGTCCTGGTTAATGGATATGGAGCGCCGGGAGCAGTACGAGTCGGAAGGCACGCAATTTGAAACTGTTTACGCATTAACGCTTACCTACCTTCCCCCTTTCCGCGCCGCGGGAAAAATGGCGGATTTTATCTACGACGACGAACACCGCGACAAATCGGCGGAAGGACTCGCAAACCGAATTCTTGAGACATTCAGACGCCAGATTAGCGATATGGAGTCGGTTCTCGGTATCACTTTTCCAATGAAGCGAATGCGCACCATCAAGGGGGAAGACGAGTTCGGCCGACCCTACGTATTGGATGAATTATTACAGTATCTAGAGTTTTGTGTGAGTGGAATCTTGCGCCCCGTGAAACTGCCTTCGATACCTATGTATCTCGATGCGGTTATAGGAGCACATCCATTCCTCGGCGGCATTGCCCCGAAGGTAGGAGAAAAATTTATCAAAGTTGTCGCGATCGATGGCTTTCCAGCGGACAGCTATCCTGGAATCCTCCACATACTCGATGAGCTTCATTTTGAGTATCGCTGGTCAACTCGTTTCATCTTTCTCGATGCGCACCAAGCGCGGTCCGTGCTAACCGGCGTTCGCCGACGCTGGCAACAGAAGCAGCGAGGCTTCAAAGATCAATTCTTCAACACCTCTACTGGCGCTGTCGATCTCGATGCTCTGCAAATGACCCAGGACGTAGAGCAAGCGATGGGGGAGGCGGAGAGTAACCAAGTAAAGTTCGGTTACTACACCGCGTGCATCGTTCTAATGAGCGAGGATCCGAAGAGGCTCTCCGAACTCGCGCAGGAAACGCGCAAACAAATTCTTAATTATGGCTTCGGGGCGCGGATCGAGGACATTAACGCGGTTGAAGCATTTCTTGGCACTATTCCAGCCCACGGATATCCCAATATCCGACGGCCGATCTTGCACACGTTAAACCTGGCAGACATGCTGCCGATTACCGCAGTATGGTCTGGACTTGAACACAACCCTTGCCCTTTTTATCCGCCGAATAGTCCACCGCTCTTGTATGCCGCGACTACGGGGTCGGCGCCGTTTCGTTTCAGCCTGCACGTTGGAGACGTTGGTCATACCTTGATGATTGGTAAGACCGGTGGCGGTAAGTCGACCGCGCTTACATTCATGATGGCGCAACACTTCCGATACCCTAACGCACAGGTGTTTGCATTCGATAAAGGCTATTCCTCGCTTATCCTTTGTAACGCGTGCGGCGGTAACTATTACGACATAGGAGGTGAAAATAGCGAGCTGGCGTTTTGTCCGCTGAAGAACATTGATACGCAAGAGGATCAGGCGTGGGCCGCTGAATGGATTGAAGTCATGTTGACGCTGCAAGGCATGACGGTTACCCCGGCGCTACGTCAAATGGTGTATGAGGCCATTATGCGGCTTACCCATTCGCCAAGACGGACGCTAACTGAATTCGTTTCCGAATTGCAAGATGAAGAATTGCGTCAAGCTCTATTGCACTACACGCTTGCCGGTCCAATGGGCAGCTTATTAGACGCCGAGGAAGATAGCTTGCGGGACGGAAACTTTCAGGTGTTCGAAATGGAGCACTTGATGAACCTGGGCGAGAAGAACGTTGTGCCCGTGCTTTTATATCTTTTCCGACAAGTTGAGAAGCGGCTCGATGGGCGACCGACATTGGTGCCGTTAGACGAGTGCTGGCTCATGCTTTCTCATCCATTGTTCCGAGAAAAAGTTCGGGAATGGCTTAAAACGTGGCGGAAGAAAAACGGCGCTGTACTTATGGCGACGCAGGAGCTTGCCGATGTGATGGCAAGCCCAATTCGCGATGTAATTTTGGCGAGCTGTCCGACCAAAATTTTGCTACCTAATCCGGAAGCGCAAGATCCATCGTCTAGAGGAATGTATGACGCGATCGGGCTGAATGATAGGGAAGTCGAAATTCTTGCGCATGCGCAGGTCAAACGACAGTACTACTACAAATCCCCGCTTGGGCGTCGACTCTTCTCTTATGGGTTCGGACCGTTGGTGCTTTCATTTGTTGGCGCCAGTGGACAGGAAGACCTTCGTACTGCGCGGAAGCTTATGAAAGAGCATGGAGTCGAATGGCCCGCCTACTGGTTGAGACATCGGGGGCTTAACGGTTGGGCGGACAGATGGCTAGGATTGGAACCAGCACATGAAGTAGAGGAATAGGATATGGCGTCAATGTCAAAGCATTACTCAACTGCAAAAAGGCCCACGTGGTCATATGGTGGCGCGTGGTGGAATACGCTCCTAGCATTGGCGTCCTACTTTCTGTTCGTGAATTTTGCTTATGCTGCTCCTGGAGTGACTATTGGGGACGTGACGGGACCCTCGTTCACATTGTTCGATCCGTTTGTAACTATCGCTAAAGGTCAAGGCGATACCTTTCGCGGCAAGATTGCGGATTTGGGTCGAGATACATTCTTTATATTGGCCACTATCGAACTGGCTTGGGCGGCATGTTTGTGGGTAATAGAAAAAGACAACATGAGCAGTTTTACCGCTGAGCTAATTCAGAAAATGATGTTTATCGGTTTCTTTTATATGTTGCTGGATAAAGGACCGGAATGGATTCCAATCATCGTCGATAGCTTCGAGTATGCTGGGACGGAGGCGACAGGCGCTCCTCCACTCACTGTGGATAGCGTCATCGCGACAAGTTTCGCGATAGTTAAGCTCATTTGGGATGAAACCAGCGGTTGGGACATCGGTGATGTCTTCGCTAATATTCCTGAAATACTCGTGGCGATTCTGGTGACGGTTATTGTCGTTGTTGGATATGTTATCGCCGCTGCTCAACTTCTCGCCTTGAGATTAGAGTCCTTTGTCCTACTTGCCGCTGGCGCAATTTTCCTTGCGTTTGGCGGTTCCCGATGGACCAACGAATACGTCACCAAGTACTTCACATACGCGATTACGGTAGGCGTACGTTTGTTGGTGCTTCTGCTCATCCTAGGTCTTACCTACGGTTTTGTTGACAGTGTCGCGGCTACCTTTGTATTCGAGTTCCAGGAGCTATTCCAGATTATGGCGGTGGCCATAATGACCGCGATGATGGCGGTTAAGGCGCCTGAGATGGCAAGCGCGTTGATGCAAGGCGGTATCGGTTTCTCGGGTGGCAGCTTCGTGAGTTCCGCGAAAAGCGCTGCGGGTGTGGCGACTGGAGCAATGTCTGTCGCCGCAATGCCGGTTAAGGGAGGTGCAGCTTTAGCGCAGGGCGGATATCACGCAATGAAGCTGGCGCAGAATAGTAGCGCGCTGGCTAAAGAAACGGGTGGAAGCGCTGTGGGAACCTTTAGCAAAGCTTTGGGGGGGCAGATAGCGCGTAGCGCGCTGAACGTGGCCAGAGGAAAGGATACAAGTCACGGATTCAGGGCTTACAAGAATGCGGACGGTGGCAACAGCAAGAATCCGATGGGTACGGGCTCTAGTCAGAAGCCTGGGGGGATCGACAGAGCCAACAGACTCGTCAAGGCGAAGCTTGAAGCGGCAAGAGCTGAAAAAGGCGGCGAGATTAGTGGCGGTGGGTCTAAAGGCGGATCGGGAGGTGGATCGGGAGGTGGATCGGGAGGTGGATCGGGAGGTGGATCGGGAGGTGGATCGGGAGGTGGATCGGGAGGTGGATCGGGAGATTCCAAAAAATCTGGCGAAGGCTTAGCGCAAAGCGCCGTGAAGGAAGGCGCAGGGAAAGATATGGCGCAGAACTTAGCGAAAGATGCGGTGAAGGGCGGAGGTGATAGTGGGGGCGAATCCGGCAGTTCTCGCGGGCGCTTAAGACAGGCCGCGGATAAGGTTGTAGATAAGGTTGTAGATAAGGTTGCAGATAAAGTTGCAGATAAAGTTGCAACTAAGGTCATGGCGGCAGGCTTAACGGGTGGCGCATCGGAACTCGCGGGAGGCGGCATAGCGAAAGACGTAGCGAAAAGTGTTGCCCCTCCTTCTAGCGGCGGTTCTGGTCCATCTCCGGGGAGGGGACCTCTCCCGCCTTCTTCGCTAGGTAAAGGCTCCCGCGGCGGACCCGATGACTCGGGTAATAAGTAGTCGTTGCAGGACGCGAACTGTTCACCATGAGCCAAACGACAAAAACTTCAGGTAACAAGGCAAGGGACTGGAGAATGGGGCAATCACCGATGCGATACGCCATAGCGCGAAGTAGCGGCTCGAAAGAGCGCTCTTTGATGTGGAGCATCCTATTGGCGGTTGCCTCCTTCTTTTTACTTGATGTGGTTTATGCCGCCCCTGGCGTCACCATTGGCAGCGTAACTGGTCCCTCTTTTACCTTGCTAGATCCTTTTGTCGATGCGGCTAACGCAAAGGGTGACGATTGGCGCGGTAAGTTGGCGGCGTTGGGTGAGAACACCTTTTTCCTGTTAGCGACACTTGAATTGGCATGGGCTGCATGCCTCTGGGCATTGGAAAAAGACGAGATGAGCAGTTTTACGGCGGACTTAATTAAAAAGCTCATGTACATCGGTTTTTTCTTTCTTTTGTTAGATAAAGGTCCGGAATGGATTCCCATAGTCGTAAAAAGTTTCGAGTATGCGGGTGAGCATGCGACGAGCGCGCCTCCTTTGACGGTGGATGGGGTCATCGCAACAGGCCTGGCCATTATTGCGCTTGTTTGGAGCAAGGCCCCTACAGGTTTCGACGTACTTGGAAAACTCGGGGAGGTTTGCGTTGCGTTGATCGCGACATTGGTAATCGCCGTAGCGTATTTCGTTGCAGCGGCGCAGTTGCTGTGCTTACGTATCGAGGCCTTCCTTTTGCTTGCTGCTGGCGCCATTTTTCTGTGTTTTGGTGGTTCTAGCTGGACAAACGAGTATGTCACCAAGTATTTCAAATACGCCTTGACCGTTGGGCTCAGGCTACTGGTGATTTTAGTCATCCTCGGAATGACGACGAACCTCGTGATGGAGATGGGGGATAAATTCGTATTCGAGTACATGGAGTTATTTCAAATCATGGGTGTGGCTGTGGTGACGGTATTGCTCTCGATTAGAGCGCCTGAAATGGCCAGCGCATTAATGAGTGGCGGTATCGGTTTCTCCGGTGGAACGATGGTGAGTTCCGCGCAAAGTGTCGGGCAGGGGATGAAAACGGCGGGAGGTATTGCGGCAATGCCGGGTAGGGCAGCAGCAGCGGTAGGGCAGGCTGGTTACCATGCGTTCAAGCTTGCGCAGAACAGTCGGAAGCTCGGCGCTGCCACAGGCCAGAATTCCGCTGGTGTTTTCGCCAAGGCATTGGGGGGGCAGATGGCGCGTACAGCGATGAATGCTGCGCGAGGACAAGGCGGGAGCGCGGGATTTAAGGCTGGCGGGAAAGATGGCGATCCAAAGAATCCGATGGGCACGGGCTCCAGTAAGAAGCCGGGTACCGCAGATAGAGCAAACCGAGATGTAAAGGCGAAACTGGCTGCGGCGGAAGGAAAGAAGGGTGGTTCAGTAGAAGGCTCTTGAATTAGATAAGTGTGGCGATTCTGATGGTGATGGCGAAGGTGTTTTATTGAGTGGGCGAAGTCGCCCCAACCAACGTGAATGCGGCAGATGCCCGTTGGTTTAAACCGGGCAAAACTAGCAGTTAACAAAACGTTAACGACGCAAAGGAATCCAGGAAATGAAAAGCCTCCTCATGTTTTTCAAGAAAGCCAATCCGGAGCCGATGATTTCATCCGAAGATATTGAAGATATTTCGGCTCCCAGGGAGGCGGAGAAGCCCGCTTCCGCGCGTGGCAAGCCGCAGCAAGTCGAAAATCCTTACATCGAGGCCCGGCGCGAGTGGAATGAGCGTTATGGGGACTACATTAGTCAAGCTCGTAATTGGCGGTACATCGCCTTTCTCTGTGCGCTGATTGCATTCGCCGCAGTTATAGGCGTTGGCTATATCGGCGCCCAAAATAAGATTGTTCCATATGTTGTTCAGGTCGATAAGTTTGGCGCTGCTATCGCAGTGGGGCCTGGCGACAAGGCGACCGCTTTGGATTCGAGGGTTGTTAAATCGTTTTTAGGACGCTTTGTGCAGGATTGGCGAACGGTGACGGTAGACCGCGTTGCGCAAAAGGATGCCGTTACCCGACTTTATTCCATGTTGCCTATTAATACGCCAGCCCATAAGAAGGCGAATGAATACTTCGAAGAAAACAATCCGTTCGTCCGGCTCCAAACTGGAACTGTCTCCGTGGAGCTTTCAGCCATATTGGCGGTCTCTGACAAAAGCTGGCAAGTGGAATGGGCCGAGACTTACCGCGATTTGAAAGGGGAGGTGAAAAATAAACTTCGGTTCAAGGCTTCTTTTGTTATTGGAATTACACCTCCCACGGACGAACGCCAAATTATTGTGAATCCGCTAGGGATTTATATAACCGACTTGAACTTTGCTCAACAACTTTAAACTTCACGGGGAGCCGAAAATGCGAATCAAGAAACTGGTCTTGTTGATTTCTTGCCTGGCGGCTTCCGGCGCCGCCCTAGCGCAGGATAGTAGTCAGGGCGGTGCGCAAGGAGGCGCTCCTGCATCAGCTGTGGAAAATGCGAACGTTCCGCCAATACTTGCAAAACCTGCAGATACCGTGATGCCGACTTCAGTCGGTCCTGGCGGAGCTCCCTGCACTGACCCCGTTTCATGTCTTGGTATCAGCGAAGCCGATTTAAAAAGCGAAGCGCAATTAAAACCGGAAATCCAGATAAAAGAAGCGCCGGTTCAGGTTATTGTTACGACCCCGGAGCCCACGGTAAGCGAGCCAGCGAAGTTGGCTGTGCGTCAATCGCAAGAGTGGGCTGAAAATCCCCATGCTTATCCAGCGCAAGGAAAAGATGGACGTATGGTTTTTACTTTCGGTGACTCTGCGCCGACCATTATTTGTGCTCCGCTCAGGGTTTGCGATATCGAGCTGGAGCCTGGGGAAACGATTCAAGGCGCACCGCATATTGGCGACTCCGTGAGATGGAAGATCGCACCCGCGGTTTCAGCCGAAGGAGATCAAAGAATTACTCATCTCATCATCAAGCCGACGGAGCCGGGCCTTGATACCAATTTAATGGTTCCGACTGATCGCCGCACCTATCATTTACGACTCGTTTCCAGCAGAGATAAATATCTTGCCCGTGTTGCGTTTGAGTATCCAGACAATAGTAATCAGACGTGGCAAAAGATGATGGCGCAACCCGCCAAGTCCGAGCGTAGCTCGCAATCCACCGCACCTCAATCCGACTTTCCCAATGTGGCGGTTGAACGCATTAATTTTGATTACAAAGTCGAGGTCGTCAGAGGAAAACCAAAGTTCAAGCCATTGCGCGTAATGGACGATGGCGCCCGCACATATATTTCAATGAACGATAACGTACCTGTCGAGGAAGCGCCCGTTCTGATTTTGATTGATCCTGATGGTAGCGAGCAGATGGTGAATTATCGATTGAAAGGCAATATCTACACTATTGATAGAATGACTGATAGATTTGCATTGATTTCCGGCACAGGTGTTGGGCAACAGCGTATCGAGGTTACCCGCGAAAAGAAATGCGCCAAACGTGGTTGGTTCGGAAGGTGCCTGGATGGATCGGAGTAAGCCATGACGACGAAAATCGAATCTCCCGATGGTTTGGAGTTGCGTGGCACCCCTAAGATCAGCGCCCGCTTAAACAAAAAGGCCGTCATGATCGCTGTGGCGGTAATGGTAGGCGTTTTTGTTTTTATCCTTTCCAATCTATCGACGCCACAAAAGGACATGACCAAGAATGTCGCCCCTGACAAGCCTCAGACGTTTACGCCAGCAACAGGGACCGCAAGCGCTTTAACGAGTGATGTTCCTGACCAGCCATTGCTTCTCCCGGCAGAGCCGCCGAGGATGCCACGGGAGAGCGCCCCGCCTCCCAATGCGGCTTCCACACAGAATGTGCCGACCTTAGCGGATCCAGGCTCTGCTGGCGCTCTTCCAGCAGCCACATCCACCTCCACATCTACATCCACATCGGCTGCGCGGCCTCCAGAGCAGAAAATGAATGCGTTTATGGCCGACACCGAACTCATTAAATTTGCCGAGCGTCAGGCGAAAGTCGAAGAGGAGATGGCGCCGAGAGAGACAATCTCAAATCAAAGCGCCAATAGACAGGCGGCGGCAGTTCGCGAAGACCCAGCTGTAAATAAAGATGACCCCAATCGCCAATCCCAAAAAGAAGCGTTTCTGGAACGAGGTGGGCGATCCAAGGGCGCTCATTTCCAGATAGTCCAACTAAATCCCCCTATTAACGAGTTTGAAATCAAAACCGGCACCGTTATTCCCGGTGTGATGATTACGCAGATTAATTCAGATCTTCCGGGCGAGATTGTCGGGCAGGTTTCGCAAAACATATTTGATAGCGCCACAGGGCAGCACTTGCTTATCCCGCAGGGAAGCAAGCTCTTCGGGCAATATCAGTCTTCTATAACGTTTGGACAATCGCGATTACTGGTCGTGTGGAATCGCATTATTTTTCCTAATGCGACGAGCATGGATTTGAGCGGTATGGCGGGGCATGACAAAGCGGGTACTGCGGGCATTGCCGATCGCGTCAATAATCACTATGTGCGGACATTTGGTTTTGCGCTTCTGACCTCGATATTCTCAGCAGCTTTTCAGCTTTCGCAACCCCAGGAGACCATTTCCAATGAGGCCTCACTGAGCAATAGACAGGTTGTCGGCGCTGCGGTGGGACAGCAAATGAGTCAACTTGGCATTGAGATCGCTAAGCGTAATTTGGGCGTGCAACCGACGATTGAGATTCGCAAGGGATCCAAGTTCACGGTTATGGTTAACAAGGACTTGGTGTTTCCGAGCGGTTATCAGCCATGAGTTAATGAGGGAGACTTAAACGAAAATGTCTCTGGATGATCTTGGCGCCCGTCAACAGCTTTCCACGCCTGGTGTTCATCACACTGGGCGTGGCGAACTAGTGCTGATTGCTCAGGAAGATGAGAAAATTTACGACGGCGTCGTTCGCTCTGCCCGTTATCCAACCATTATTGGCTCCATTGACGACGATCATTTGGTGATCGCGACGCAACGATTCAATAGCGTGGAGGTCGGCGTCCAAAGTCTGGCTCCAGAGCTTAAAGTCACCAATAGAAGGGGGCAGTTAGTGGACTATGTTGTAACAGTCCGAAAGGCTATGGGCGTCATCCACCCGCGACCTGTTACGGTCCGCGCGCAGACGGACGTGAAGGAGTATGACGGCGCTATATATTCCGCTTTGGCGCCGGTAATTAATGGCTTGGCGTTCGCGGATTCTGCGGTCGCCGTTCAGGAATTTGATAATCCAAATATAGGCAAAGGCAAAACGCTGACTCCAAAGGTCTGGATCAATGATGGGAGTGACGGCGGGAACTATGAAATCACTCTGGTTTCGATTCATGACGGCGAAATCATTTGGCCTTTGACGGGCGCTAAACCGGACACTCGAGAAATTCTCGCCAGCCAATTGGGCACTGATGATTTCGTGGTCATGACTTCAGATGGTCTAACGAACTTTACTGGTGAGATATGTTATGCCGATGATAAGAAAATCTACCTCAAACTCGAGGCGAGAAAACGCATGCTTTTAATTATCGAGATCGAGCGTATTGCTTGCGATCTGTTGGAGGCGGAAGTCGGTGAGCGATTGCATGTGGTTGTGAAGGGAAAGGCGGTGGAAGCCCGCGCTATTGGTCAGGCGGGCTTAACGCCTGGTCATGGTCGGCTCGGCCGGTAATTCGGCCCGATGAACGTTTTTTGGTGAGATGAAATTATGGATAAATATAGCGATTCGCTAAAGACCCCTTTGTACGATGTCCCCGATCAACCGGGGAATCCAGGGGGCATCTTATGGAAAGGTATTGGCGGCGGTATTTGTTTTTTAATGGCTTTGAGTTTGTTGTGCACCCAATATCTTGCTTTCCGATTTGGTTATCAAGATGCGCTAGGAGCTCCTCTGTTTAGTGTAGGAGGATTTAAGTTCTACATGATCTTCGACTGGGTCGAATGGTATGGGCGTTTTGGAAAATTAAAGAATCCAACCGTACAAAGCGCACTTTCTCAGGTGTTATGGTTGTTTGTCGCAAGTTTCACCGGGACCGTCGCTTTAATCTTCTACACCTTTAATAAGACCTTAAAAAGTATGGATAAGGGCGGCCAGCATATTCATGGCTCGGCGCACTGGGCAAGTCCTGAGGAGGTACAGCGAACGGGTTTAATCGGGACAGGCGTTGGCGTATACGTCGGCGCGTGGAAGCACCCCAAGACCGGAAAGGTCCACTACCTGCGGCATGACGGGCCAGAACACATCATGGCGTTCGCGCCGACCCGTTCTGGTAAGGGTGTTGGTTTGGTGCTTCCCACATTGCTTTCGTGGCCCCACAGCGTGGTTGTGTATGACATCAAGGGGGAAAACTGGGCGCTGACCGCTGGCTGGCGGCAGAAAGAAGCAAACAATCATGTGCTCAAGTTTGAACCCACTGCAATTGATGGATCAAGCATTCGCTACAACCCGATGGATTTGGTGCGGGTCTATACGGATAAAGAAGTGGCCGACGTGCAAAACATTATGAACATGATCGCCGATCCAGAGGGCAAGGGGTTAGCCGACCACTGGCAGAAGACTGGTCATGCTCTACTGGTCGGCACAGCGCTGCATGTTTTGTATGCGGAGTCGGACAAGTCTCTTTGTGGCGTGATCGGCTTCCTGAGTAATCCGGCGAGAACAATTCAAGACAGCCTGAATTATATGCTCAACACCGATCATGATATGGAAGGTGTCCGAGGCTGGGTAGATACCGAAGGCAATCCGACCTTTACGCACCCCGTGGTCGCCGCCGTAGCACGAGACATGCTTAATAAAGCAGAAGAGGAAATGTCGAGCGTTGTTTCTACCGCCGTGTCCTATTTGACTCTTTATCGTGATCCTATCGTCGCTAGAAATACGGCTTGCAGCGAGTTCATTATTAGTGACTTGATGAATGATGAGAGACCCGTCTCTCTCTATCTAGTGGTGCCGCCCTCCGATAAAGATAGACTGAAGCCTTTGATTCGGCTAGTGGTGAATCAGGTTATTCGTTCGCTAGTAGAAAAAATGGAGTTCAAAGATGGGCGTAGCGTAGCCTCATATAAGCATCGACTACTATTGTTGATCGATGAGTTTCCTAGTTTAGGTAAGCTCGATATCTTTGAAGAGTCCTTGGCGTTTATCGCCGGCTATGGTCTAAAAGCTTATCTCATTATTCAGGATATCTCACAGCTGCACACCGCTTACGGAAAAGATGAGAGTATTTTCTCGAATTGCCACCTTCGTATCGCGTATGCGCCTAACAAAGTTGAGACGGCGGAAATGCTTTCCAAAATGACTGGCAGCACCACAATTGTTAAGCAAAACAACTCATACTCGGGTAGTACGTTTGGCATTCTTAGCCAGGTTTCAGTTTCCACTGCTGAGACTCAACGGTCCCTATTAACGGCCGATGAAGTCATGCGATTGCCCGGCGCCCGAAAAGACGCTCAAGGCAATGTGGTGGAAGCGGGGGATATGTTGATTTTTATGGCGGGACAAACGCCGATTTATGG
>Ga0247823_10001449_pt1 | contig 19773 bp, 11 predicted proteins | sample 13C_PalmiticAcid_2_FD_192426 | JGI IMG/M metagenome (GOLD analysis project Ga0247823, IMG submission 192426) | Soil microbial communities from agricultural site in Penn Yan, New York, United States - 13C_PalmiticAcid_Day30 | ecosystem: Environmental > Terrestrial > Soil > Agricultural land... | reverse complement strand
ATCCCCAGGATCGCCGCGACGACGGCCCGGCCACGCCGCGGGTCGTCCCGGACGGCGACGACCTCGCGTACGTCATCTACACGTCCGGCTCGACCGGCGTCCCCAAGGGCGTCATGGTCGGCCACGCCGGGCTGAACGCGCTGTTCGCGCCGACCCCAGCCGGGCTGGACACCTCGGCGGACGACGTGTGGCTGTGCGCGCACTCGTTCTCGTTCGACTTCTCCGTCTGGGAGGTCTGGGGCGCGCTGACCACGGGCGCCCGGCTGGTGGTCGCCGACCAGGCCGACCTGGTCGACCCGGCCCGCCTGGCCCGGCTGGTGCGCGACGAGAACGTCTCGATGCTCAGCCAGACCCCTGGCTCGCTCTACCGGGTGCTGCCGCCCTACCTCGACCTGGTCGACGCCGGCACGTCCGCGCTGCGGCACGTGGTCTTGGGTGGGGAGGCGCTGAGCTGGTCGCGGGTGGCGGCGATCACCGCCGCCGCGCCGTGGCTGCCCACGGTGTTCGTCAACATGTACGGGATTACCGAGGGCACGATCCACGTCACGATCGCCGCGGTGCCCACCGCCGACCTCGGGTCCGCGCGGGAGGGGAACATCGGCGTCGCCCTGCCGTCCGGCCGGTGCTACGTGCTTGATGACAAGCGCAGGCCCGTGGGGATCACGGTGCCCGGCGAGCTGTACATCGGCGGCCCGCTGGTGGCCAAGGGCTACCTGGACAACCCCGGTCTGACCGCCGAGCGGTTCCTGTCGAACCCGTTCGGCGACGGCGTGATCTACAAGACCGGCGACGTGGTCAAGTGGAGCCCGGACGGCACCCTGGTCTACCTGGGCCGCAACGACAGCCAGGTGCAGGTGCGCGGCCACCGGGTGGAGTGCGGCGAGGTCGAGCGGGCCTTCCTGAGCCACCCGGCGGTCGAGTCGTGCGCGGTGGCCGCCGACGGCGACGAACTGGCCGCGTTCGTCTGCGGCGGGCTGGACCAAGACGCCGAACGGGACCTGCGCGCCCATGTCCGAGGCGTTCTGCCCGGCTACATGGTGCCGACCCGGATCGTCGTGGTCCCGGCGATCCCGCTGACCCAGCACGGCAAGGTCGACACCCGCCGCCTGCTCAGCGAGAACACCGCGACCGTCACCGCACCCGCCCCACTCAAGGGTTCCTCGCTGGAGGAGCGGATCCGGCGGATCTGGATGGACGTCCTGTCCACTTCGGACGTCGGACTGAACGACAACTTCTTCGATCTAGGCGGGCACAGCTTCGCCCTGATCACCATGCACGAGCGGATGGCCGCCGACGGTCTGGCGATCTCGGTGACCGACCTGTTCCGCTCCGGCACCGTCGCGGCCTGCGCCGCCCACTTCCGGCCCGCCGCCGCGCTGCCCGAGGCGCGCGTCGAGCAGCGCCGGGCGGGCCGACTGCAGCTGGCCGAGCGACGCAAGGGAAAGGGAGGTGGCGACCGTGGCTGAGGACATCGACGCGGGCCGGATCGCGATCGTCGGGATGGCGGTCCGGGTGCCGGGGGCGAACCGGGACCTTGACCTGTTCTGGCGCGATATCAGGGACGGTGTCGACTCGATCAGCTTCTTCGAGCGCGATGAACTGCTCGGCTGGGGCGTCCCAGCTGAGGTGGTCGACCAGCCCAACTTCGTTCCCGCGCGCGGGATCCTGCCCGACGCCGACCGGTTCGACGGGCGACTGTTCAGCTACTCGCCGCAGGACAGCGCGCTCATGGACCCGCAGCAGCGGGTGCTGCTGGAATGCGCCTGGAGCGCGCTGGAACACGCCGGGCTCTCCCCCATCGCCCAGGACGGCAACCGGACTGGCGTCTACGTGGGCACCGGCATGAACGTGTACCTCCTGGACAACCTGTGGCCCAACGAACGCGCGCTCAAGGCCGCGGGCGGGCTGCAGCTGGTCATCTCCAGCGACAAGGACTTCGCCGCCACCCGGATCGGCTACAAGCTCAACCTGCAGGGCCCGGCGCTGACGCTGCAGAGCGCGTGCTCGACCTCGCTGGTCGCGGTGCACCTGGCCTGCCAGAGCCTGCTCACCTACGACGCGGACATCGCCCTCGCGGGTGGCGCGACCATCGCACCGCCGACGCGGCGCGGGCACCTGCACGAGCCGGGCGGGATCTTCTCCCCCGACGGCCACTGCCGCACGTTCGACAGCCAGGCCGCGGGCACCGTCCCCGCCGATGGCGCGGGGATGGTCGTGCTGAAACGGCTTGAGGACGCGTTGCGCGACCACGACACGATCCACGCCGTCATCGCCGGTTCGGCGGTCAACAACGACGGCGCCCGCAAGGCCGGGTTCACCGCGCCCGGCCCGTCCGGGCAGGCCGCGGTGATCGCCGCCGCGCTGGAGGTCGCCGACGTCGACCCGGACACCATCGGGCTGATCGAGACCCACGGCACCGGCACCGCGCTGGGTGACCCGATCGAGGTCGCCGCGCTGCGCCAGGTGTTCGACACCGGCACCCCCGACCGGGCGCCGTGCGCGCTGACCGCGCTGAAGTCGGTCGTCGGGCACCTGGACACCGCGGCGGGCGTGGTCGGCGTGATCAAGACCGCGCTGGCCCTGCGCCACCGCACGATCCCGCCGGTGGCGCACTTCGACACCGCGAACCCCGCGCTCGGCCTGGCCGACTCGGTCTTCTCGGTGCCGTCCGCGGCTCGGCCGTGGGAACCGATCGACGGTGTGCGGCGCGCTGGGGTCAGCGCGTTCGGCATCGGCGGCACCAACGCCCACGTGGTGCTGGAGGAGGCGCCCACGCGCGGACCGGGTCGGCGCAGGAAGGTGGCCGAGCTGATCATGGTGTCGGCCAAGACCGAGCCCGCGGCGCGCGAGAGCCTGGCCAGGATCGCGGCCTTCGTCGGCGACGCCGCCCAGCACGAGCTGGCCGACATCGCCCACACCTTGCGCACCGGCCGCACCGAGCTGCCGTTCCGCGCTGCCTTCGTCACTGGCCAGGACCCGACGCGGGTTCCGGTGCGGGCGGGGATCACCGAGGGGAACGGCGTCGTCTTCGCCTTGACCGGCGCGGGTGAGCTGACCGGCAACCGGCCGAACTACGACGGCGACCCGGTGTACCGCGACGTCATCGACACCGGCGTCGGCGCGCTGCGGGCGAGCGGGATCGAGCTGGACGAGGAGGAGCGCAGGCGGGTCGAGCGGTTCCTGGCGTCGACCGCCCTCGCCGCCGCGCTGCGCGGCCACGGAGTGTCCCCGGACGCGGTGCTCGGCACCGGCATCGGCGCCGCCGCCGCGGCCTGCGCCGCGGGTGTGCTGACCGTCCCGGAAGGTCTCGGACTGGTCACCGGCACGATCCCGGACGCCCGGATCACCCCTCGGGCACCGCGCGTCCCGCTGTACTCGCCCACCGGTCAAGAGCTGACCGACGCCGAGGCGACCGATCTCGACCGGTTGCGCGCACTGCTCCACAGCCCTGCGGACTCGGCTCTCGCCGAGACCGTCGAACAGCTCAAGCCCGCGGCCTGGATCGAGATCGACACCGCCGTGACCGCGCACCTGCCGAGCGGCACCGCGGCCACCCCGACCGACCGGCACGCCCGGCTGCTGACCGCCGTCGGGGCGCTGTGGGAGCTGGGTATCGGCGGACCGTGGGCCCGAGTCCACGACATCTCCCGGGGCCGGGTACCGGTCCCCACCTACCCGTTCGCGGCCACGCGCCACTACATCGACGCGCCCGCCACCACAAACACGACAGTGAGGCAAGCCTGATGCAGGACACCAAGAGCAAGACCTGGGAAGCGGAGTTCGAGCAGCTCTGGATGGAGGTGCTCGGCGTCGACGAGGTCGACGAGAACGACGACTTCTTCGACTTCGGCGGCCACTCCCTCAGCGCGCTGCGGCTGAGCACGCTGATCCGCCAGGAACTCAACCTCGCGGTGATGTTCGGCCACGTGCTGGAGAACCCGCGCTACGCCGACCTGCGGGAGATCGCCCGCACCGCCCCGCAGGACCAGCCCGCGGCCGAGACGAAAGCAGTGTCCTAGTCCCATGTCGATCGCACCCGTGGCCGATCCGGTCACCTTCAGAGCCGACGACCTGGCGGCGTGGCTGCCGCTGGTCGCCGAAGTCCTCGCGATGGCAGAGGACGATGTGGCCGACGCCGTGCGCACCGAGTCGTTCGTCGCGCTGGGCGGCACGTCGCTGCAGGCCATCGGCCTGGTCGCGGCGGGTCAGCGGCGGCTGGGCCGGGACGCCGACATCGCCAGGGTGCTCTCGGCCGACCCGCTCGCCGACGCGCTGGCCGACGCGGCCGTGTTCGTCGACACCGCGCCGCTGCCCGCCGACCCGGACCGCGGGCCGAGCCATCGCGCGCTGCTGCCAGGGCAGAAGGCGATGCTCGCCGCGCACGTGCTCGGCCAGGATCTGCCGTACCACCTGATGTTCACCCTGGAGTCCGCCGCGCCACTGGAGCTCGGCCGGGTGCGGGCGGCGCTGACCGCGCTGGCCGCCCGGCACGAGTCGCTGCGCACGATGTTCACGCGGACTCCCCATGGCGTCGACCGGGTCGTACTGCCCGCGCCGCACCAGCCACGCCTGCTGTCGCAGACGCTGCCGTCGGCCGACGACGCTGTCCACACCGTGCACGACCTCTACGGTCGTGACAGCGCCGAGTCGCCGCACCCGTTCGACCGGCCGCCGGTGGTGTTCGTGCACACCACGGCGGGCGACCGCGACCTGCTGACCGTCCTGGTGCACCACGTGCTTATCGACGGCTGGGGCGTCGGCGTGCTGTGGCGCGACTTCGTCGACCTGTACGCGGGTGTGGGGAAGCCCGCCGCCGCGTCGCCGGAGTGGATCGGCACCCGGCTCGCCGCGGTGACCGCGTCCGGCGCGCTGGACGCGGCGCTGTCCAGGGTCGTCGCCCGGCTCGACGGCGCGCCGTCCATGGTCACCCTGCCGACCGACCTCCCGCCGGTCGCCGAGTCCGACGGCCGAGGCGCCCGGCTGGTGTTCACCCTGTCCGCCGAGTCCGCGGCGGCGGCCGAGGCGGTGGCCCGGCACAGTCAGGCGACCGTGACGTCCGTGCTGATGGCGGCTTGGGCGCTCACGGTGGCGCGGCGGGCCGGGACCGATGACCTCGTACTCGGCGTTCCCGCCTCCGGCCGGTTCGAGGCGGGCATGGCCGACATCGTCGGCCTGTGCACCCGGGTCGTGCCGGTGCGCTGCCGCGTCGATGACGACCTGACCGTCGGGGCCTACGTGCGGGACGCCTCCGCCGCCGTGGCCGCCGCGGTCGCCGACTCGGACCTGCCGTTCGAGCGCGTGGTCAGCGGCATGGACCTCAGCGGCGAAGTGGGCCGCAACCCGTTGGCCCAGGTGGGTTTCGCCGCCCACCACGAACTCGTTCCCGAGGTGCTGGGCGGGGGCACCTGGCGCGTACACGAAGGCCACTGCCACGGCAGCGTCTTCGACGCGCTGCTCTACCTCCAGTCGTGGTCCGACCGGCCCCGGTTGGCATTGGAGTACGCGACCTCGGTGGTGACCGCGGCCGACGCGGGCGAGTTGGTCGAGTCGTTCCAGGCGGTCCTCACGGAGTTCGCCCGCGACACCGCGACCCGGCTGGGCACGATCACCGGGCTGTCCTCTGGCCAGTCCAGGCGCCTGCGCGCGCTGGGGGCAGGCGGCTCGTTCGAGACTTCCGACGACCTGTGGAGCGCCTTCGCGCGGCACGCCGAGTCCACTCCGGACGCTCCGGCGGTGACCGATGGGGACCGCGCCCTGACCTACCGGGACCTGCACGATCGCGCCGCCGCGCAAGCCGCGCTGCTGCACGAGTGCGGGGTCGGCCCTGGCGACCGGGTGCTCCTCGAAGTCACCCGCTCGGCCGCCGAGGCCGTCGCCGTCCTGGCGATCCTGCGGCTGGGCGCGGCCTACGTCGCGGTGGACAAGTCGGCGACCGCACAGTGGCGGACCCACTTGGCCAAGGCGACCGCGCCCCGGGCCCGCCTCGGCGATGTCGCCGCGGCTCCCGAGTTCGCCGAGATCGCCGAATGCGCGCTGGTCGACCTCGACGCGCGCGGTTCCGCCGACCTGCCGTGCCCGATCGCCGATCCCAGCCGCGCCGCGTACGTCTCCTTCACCTCCGGCTCGACCGGCGTGCCCAAGGGGGTCGTCGTCCCGCACCGCGCGGTGCTCCGGCTCGCCGCCGACCCGGCGATGATCGCCGACGCCGCCGGGTCGCGGATGCTGCGGCTGGCCCCGCTGGCGTTCGACGCGTCCACTTTGGAACTGCTGGTCCCGCTGGCAGCGGGCAACGCGGTCACGGTCTACCCGGCGGGCGACCCGACGCCGAAGGACCTGACCGAGTTCCTGCGCACCGCACCGGTCACCCACGCGTGGCTGACGTCCGGCTTCTTCCACCTGGTCGCCGACCACCGGCCCGACGCGCTGCGCGGACTGCGCCAGGTGTTCACCGGCGGCGGCGTGGTCTCCCCCGCCCACGTGCGGCGGGTGCTGGAGCACTGCCCCGGTCTGCGCGTCACCAACGGCTACGGGCCGACGGAGAACACGACCTTCACCACCACGTTCCCGATCGACTCTGCCGCCGAGGTGCTCGACCCGCTGCCCATCGGCGGCCCGGTGCGCGGCACCGACCTCTACGTCGTCGACCCGGCGGGCAGGCTCGTCCCACCCGGCGCGGTCGGCGAGCTGCTGGCAGGCGGCGAGGGCCTCGCGGACGGCTACCTCCAAGACCCCGACCGCACCGCGGCGTCCTTCGGCACCCATGCCGCGCTCGGCAGGCGGGTCTACCGCACCGGCGACCTGGTCCGCTGGGGCACCGACGGGCGGCTGCGGTTCCTCGGCCGCAACGACCGGCAGGTCAAGATCGCCGGGCACCGGGTGGAACTGGTCGACATCGAGCGGCGGATCAAGGACCAGCCCGGCGTGCTCGACGCCGTGGTGTTCCTCGCCGACGCGGGCACGACCGCGGCCCGGCTGTGCGCGGCGGTCAAGGCCGTCGCCGACACGGACCCGCTGACCGCGGCCCGACAGGCCGTCGAGCCTGACCTCGCGCCCTACGCCCGGCCGCAGCGGTGGTTCACCGTCGCCGAGTTCCCGTTGGACCGCAACGGAAAGGTCGACCTGCACGCTCTCAGCGCACTGGCTACCGGACCATCCACAGTGGAACAGGCAGCACCGGTGACCGACCGGTCGGCCGCGCTGACCGACGTCGAGGACCTGGTGGCCGCGGCGTGGACCGAGGCGCTCGGCACCGACGACTTCGACGTCGACGAGGCGTTCTTCGATGTCGGCGGCGACAGCCTGAGCCTGGCCGTGGCCCGCAAACTGATCCAGCGCGGCCTCGGCGGACGGCCGCTGCCGCTCACCGACCTGTACCGATTCCCGACCGTGCGGGCGCTGGCCAAGCACCTGCACCTGCAGACCGCAGGGGTGACCGCATGACGCACGACATCGCGATAGTCGGAATGGCGGGCCGCTTCCCCGGCGCGGCGAACGTCGACGAGCTCTGGTCGGCCATCGCGGCCGGGCGGGTCACGATCGCCGAACTGACCCGCGGCGAGCTGATCGCCGCGGGCGTGGCGGAGAGTCAGCTCGACGACCCGGCCTACGTCCCAGCGCGGGGCACCGTGGCCGCCCCGGACCTGTTCGACGCGGAGTTCTTCGGCATCACGCCGCGGGAGGCCGCGATCATGGACCCGCAGCACCGGCTGCTGCTGCAGACCGCGTGGGAGGCGCTGGAGTCGGGCAACCTCGCCGGTGAGGAGCCCTTCGGCCGGGTCGGCGTGTTCGCGGGCGCGGGCTTCAACTACTACCTGCTCAACCATGTGCTCGCGCAGCCGGGACTGGTCGACACCCACGGCCTGCTCTCGGTCGTGCTCGGCAACGAGAAGGACCACCTCGCCGCGAAGGTCGCCTACCGGCTCAACCTCGGCGGGCCCGCGGTGACCGTGCAGACGGCGTGCTCGACCTCGCTGGTCGCGGTACATCTGGCCTGCCAGAGCCTGCGCACGGGCGACTCGGACGTCGCGCTGGCGGGCGGGGCCTGTGTCGCGGTGCCGCAGCAAGCCGGATACCTCTACGAGCCCAAGGGAATCACCTCGCCCGACGGCGCGTGCCGCCCGTTCGACGCGGACGCCAACGGCACCGTGCCGGGCAACGGCGTCGCGATGGTCGTGCTCAAGCGCCTCGCCGACGCGGTCCGCGACGGCGACACGGTCCACGCGGTGATCAAGGGTTCGGCGATCAACAACGACGGCGGCGCCAAGGTCGGCTACACCGCGCCGGGCATCACCGGCCAGATCGACGTGCTGACCCGCGCCTACCGGGACGCGGGCGTCGAGCCCGCGACCATCGGCTACATCGAGGCGCACGGCACGGCGACGGAGATGGGCGACGCGATCGAGCTGTCGGCGCTCAGCGAGGTGTTCGCGGGCGCCGACCAGCCCTGTTTCCTCGGCTCGGTCAAGGCGAACATCGGTCACCTTGACGCGGCCGCGGGCGTATCGGGCCTGATCAAGGCCGCGCTGGCGCTGCGCCACCGGCAGCTCCCGCCGCTGGCCGGGCTCAAGCAGGCCCGTCCGGAGCTGCTCGACGGGTCCACCCCGTTCACCGTCGACGCGGTCGGCCGCGAGTGGGAGGTCGCCGACGGCGGCGTGCGCCGGGCGGCGGTCAGCTCGTTCGGCCTCGGCGGCACCAACGCCCACGTCGTCCTGGAGGAGCACGTGCCCGCCCCGGTCGCGGAGCCCGCCGACGGACCGCGAGGTGCGCTGCTGACCCTGTCGGCGCGCACGCCCGAGGCGCTGCGCGCGGCGGCCGACCAGTTGGCCGAGCACCTGCGCGTCCGGCCCGACCTCGACGTGCGCGACGTGGCCATGACCCTGCAGTCCCACCGCAGGCACTTCACCCACCGGCTCGCCGTCTCGGCCGACGACGTGCCCGCCGCCCTGGACAAGCTGCGCGCGGCCAAGGGCCGCGAACCGCTGCGCCGGGCCAAGATCGTGTTCCTGCTGCCCGGCCAGGGCGCGGAGTTCGCGGGCATGGCCAAGGGGCCCTACGACCGCTACCCGTCGTTCCGCGCCGACATCGACCGCGGCGCGGACTTCCTGCGGGAGTCGCTCGGGATCGACCTGCGCGACGTGCTGGTCGGCGACGATCCGGACAACCTGGTCCACCGCACCGACATCACTCAGCCCGCTCTCGTCCTGTACGAGTACGCCTTGGGCAAGCTGCTGCTGCTGTGCGGCATCCGACCCGCCGCCCTCATCGGCCACTCGGTCGGCGAGTACGCCGCGGCCTGCCTCGCCGACGAACTCGACCTGGAGGACGCCCTGCGGCTGGTCGGCGCCCGCGGCAGGCTCATGCAGCACGCGCCGGAGGGCGGGATGTCCGTGGTCATGGCGAGCGAGGCGGCGGTCCGCGCGCACCTCACCGAGTTCCCCGAACTCGACGTCGCCGCGGTCAACGCGCCCGAGGTCACCGTCGTGGCGGGTCCGGTCGACCAGCTCGACGGGCTGCGCGCCCGGCTGGACGAGGTGGGCGTCACCCACCGCACAATGCCCGCGACCCGCGCGTTCCACTCGCGGATGATGGCCGACGCGGCCGACGAACTCGGGCGGGTGGCCGCCGAGGTCACCCACCGGTCCCGGTCCTACGCGGTGATCAGCAGCGTCACCGGCAGGCTGCTGCCGCGCGGGCAGGTCCGCGAGGCGGCGTACTGGCCGGAGCAGCTGCGCAGCCCGGTGCGCTACCAGGACGCTGTCGCGACCGCGGCGGACCTGAACACGGTGGTGTTCGTCGAGGTCGGCCCCGGCACCGCCCTGACGGGCATGACCAGGCAGATCCAGCAGGCCGAAGGCAAGACCGTCATCGCGACCCAGCCGCGGCGCACCGCCCGCGCGGGCGGCTGCGATGTGCTCACCACCGCCGGGACACTGTGGACACTCGGGGTGGACGTGGACTGGCAGGCGACCCGGGCGGGCCGGGGGGCGGCCCGGGTCGCGCTGCCTACCTACCCCTTCGCCCGCACCCGGCACTGGCTCGACGTCGAGCCCGCCGAGGCGGCGCCCGAGGCGCCTGAGCCGGTGGTCGACTCGGTACTGGACCGGGTGCTGGAGCTGTGGCGGTCACTGCTGGGCGGCACGGAGATCACCGCCGACACCGGGTTCTTCGAGGTGGGCGGCGAGTCGCTGCTGTTCATCCGGATGGTGTCGCAGGTGCGGCGCAAGTTCGGCGTCGCGGTGTCGATCGCCGACCTCAGCGCGGCCCCGACGCCACGCACGCTCGCGGCGCTCATCCAGAACGGGGAAGGAACATGACGTTGACCGACCAGAGGACAACGGCGGCTGTCGCGGCCATGCTGGCGCACCGCCTGGAGCGGCTCGACGCGGTGACGGTCGGGCTGCCCGACGGCGCGGTGACGGTGTCAGTCGACGCGGAGAGCACGCTGGAGTCGGTGGTGTGCCAACTCGACGGTGTGCGCACGTCGGCCTCTCCTGATGTCGTGGTGACCGACCGGGCTGAGTTCCGATTCGACTGGCCGGGCGCGGCCCACACCGCGGAACGGCTGCTGACCCTCGCCCAGGGGCTCGCCGACGGCCTGCCGCTGGGCAAGTGCGCCGTCGTCGGCCCGGCCGAGCGCCAGGTCCTGCTGGGGTTCAACCCGGATCCGACCCCCGCGCCGCGAACGCCGGTGCACGAACTGATCTGCCGCCAGGCCGCCCGCACTCCGGACGCCGTGGCGCTGCGCGGCGACGGCGTGGACCGGACTTACCAGCGGCTTCTCGACGAGGCCGCGCTCATCGCCGGTCGACTGCGCGCCGAGGGTGTCAGGCCGGGGTCGGTGGTGGGTCTGTGCACGGAACGCAGCGCGGAGATGGTGGTCGCGGTGCTGGCCGTGCTGCTGGCGGGCGCGGCGTATCTGCCGTTGGACCCGACCAACCCACGCGCTCGCCTCGACGGGATGCTCGACGCGGCGGACGCGGCGATGGTACTGGTGAGCCCCGGCGCCGCTTCGGTGTTCGACGGCGAATGCCCGGTCCCGGTGCGCGGCCTCGACGGCGGCGCCGCCGACGCGAACCCGGTCGACTGGCGCGACTATGTGGCGCCGCCGGAGGTGGTCGACGGGCTGTCGTACGTCATCTTCACCTCCGGTTCGACGGGACAGCCCAAGGGCGTGCAGATGACCCACCTCAGCCTGGCCAACCGGCTGGCCTGGATGCAGGCCGCGTATGGGCTGGGCGACGACGACGTCGTGCTGCAGAAGACGCCGTACACCTTCGACGTCTCGGTGTGGGAACTGCTGTGGGCCTTCACCACGGGCGCCCGCCTGGTCGTCGCGCCCGCCGAGGCGCACCGCGACCCACAGGAGCTGATGGAGATCATCGTCGGCGAGGGCGTCACCACCGTCCACTTCGTCCCGTCGATGCTCGCGCTGTTCGTGGCCGAGGACGGCGTCGACCGCTGCGACTCACTGCGCCGCGTGATCTGCAGCGGTGAGGCACTTCCGCCCAAGATCGTGAACAAGCTGACCTCCACACTGTCCACTGTGGAGGTGCACAACCTCTACGGACCGACCGAGGCCGCGATCGACGTGACCGCGTGGCCGTGCAGGCGCCCGGAGCCCGAGAGCGGTGTGCCGATCGGCGTGCCGATCACCAACGTGCTCGCGCTCGTGCTCGATGAGGACGGGGACCTCGCTCCCCTTGGCACACCGGGCGAGCTGGTGCTCGGCGGCCACTGCCTGGCCCGAGGCTACGCCGCCCGCCCCGACCTCACCGCGGAGCGGTTCGTGCGGACCGCGGTCACTGGCCAGCCCCAACGGGTCTATCGCACCGGGGACCTGGTGTGGTGGTCCCCGGAAGGCCATCTCAACTACGTCGGCCGGATCGACACCCAGGTCAAGATCCGCGGGCAGCGCGTCGAACTGAGCGAGATCGAGGCAGTGCTCAACACCCATCCGCTGATCGCCAACTCGGTCGTCCTCCTGCGCACCGACCTTGGCGCGAACCCGACTCTGGTCGGCTACGTGGTCGCCGAACTAGGCGAAGTCGTGGACGATGAGGCGTTGCGCGCGCATTTGGGCGCACAGCTGCCCGACTACATGGTGCCCACGCGCTATGTGCGGCTCGCCGAGTTGCCCGCCACCGCCAATGGAAAGGTCGACCGCAAAGCGCTCCCGGCACCCGAGGCGCGGATCCGCCGTCGCGTGGCCAGGTGACGAAAGTGCGGTGTATCAACCGATACGGTCGACGCATCTGATTGGCATGAGACGAACCACGATTTCCGCTCTCCTGTCCCTGTCCACACTCGCCGCCCTGTCGGTCCCCGCGCAGGCTGAGCCGAACCGGCACTGCGTGGTGTCCCTGGCGGACAACACCACCAAGTGCCACAACAGTTTTCAGGCCGCCATCAGCGCCGCGACCGGCGGGCGGGTGACCCTGACCGCGAACACCCCGGCGGCCGCGGCGGCCGACCCGGCGTTCGCGTCGGCGCTCGACCGCGCCGCGGGCACCATGGCGGCGCAGGCCTCGACCGTGATCGGCATCGAGTACTCCAGCGACGACTACGAAGGCTCGAGCCTGATCTACAGCGCTCCGTGGGGGTGTGACGGGGACAAGGACGTCGCCTACCCGGACTGGTGGGTCAACGAACTCCCGGCCTGGTGGAACGACGAGATCGAGTCCTTCCGGACCTACGCCGGGTGCGCGGCCCTGCACTTCTGGGACAGCTACCGAAACGGCTCGTGGCTGGGCTACTGGTACAGCTGGGGCGACCTGCACTGGATGAACAACGAGGCCAGCTCGATCGCCTGGAGCTGACCGCCGATGTGCCCGCCCCGGCCCGGACGCGGCCCGGGGCGGGCACGACCAGCTACCTCGGCTCGTGGCCGCCAGTCGCGGCGAGATAGCGCAGGCCGCGCTTGAGGTACGCGCGCGGGTTGGTGTCGAGATGCGCCGCCCAGTCCGGGCGATGTTCCCCGCGCATCCAGGCATAGCGGGCCAGGCCGTACCCGAACATCGGCTCGGTCAGGTATCCGAGTCGGGACGTGGACTCCCGACCGCCGTCGCGGCGCACGTCGAAGGACGCGTTCGCGGTGAACACGCCGAGTCCAAGGTAGACGGTGAGCAGGTCGGTAAGCGGCTCGTGGTCCCCACGCTCAGCGTCGATCCGATCGTCATCGAGCCGAGCGTGGCCGAGTTCGTGTGCGATGGTCGCCACCAGCTGCTCCGGGGTCGCGGCCATAGCGCTGTCGATCCCGATGACCGGCCGCCCGTTCACCCGCCGGTAGTGCCCTGCGACCGACTCCGACGTATAGGTCAGGCCCGCGGCCGCGGCGAGGTCCTTCTCTTCCGTACCACCGTAGATCTCCAGGTCGAGCCGATCCCGACCCACCCCGGCGTATCGGCACACCTGAGCGACCACCCTCGGGATGTCGCGCGCGGTCCACGGCCGCGCCCCGGGGAAGAAGTCGACTGTGGGCAGGACGACAGCCTGATGGAGCGGACCGGCGCCGAACACCTTCCGGAACCAGGCCATCGACGAATCGATCCATCGCTGTTCCCTCGCGTCGACCGGGCAGCGCGCGGCGAACAACCCCATGTGAGTCTCCTGTCAGGCCCGACGCAGGGTCAGCGTGGTCCACGCGCCGAGGTGGACACGGTCGCCATCGGTGATCGGGATGGGCAGGTTCGGCTGCACCGGAGTACGGCTGTCGTTGAGGAACATGCCGTTCTTCGACTCGCCTGCCATCAGAAGCCAGCCGTCCTTGCGGCTGATCAACCACCCGTGCTGGTGGCCGATCCCCGGGTCCGACCCCGGCCCGCCGAGGTCGATCTCCGGGTCCACGTCGAGCGCCCGGCTGCGCCTGCCGATCAGCAGCCGTGCGCTGCGCAGTTGGATGCGGCGGTCGCGTGTCCCCTCGGGGAACGCCACGGTCTCGGCCGCGGGCAGCCCGTTGGCCTGGACGAAGTCGTAGTACCGGCGATCGGCGGAGACCACGGCGAACCAGGTGCCCTCCGGCCGCGCCTGCACCGACGGCGCCGCGGGTTGGTGGCCTGCCGGGACGGTCATCACCGACCGCACCGCCGCCATTTCCTCAGCGACACCGCCCGACGCCGGGTGGACCTTGACCGAGCCGCTCGCCGCGTCCAGCACGTCGACCACGTCGGCGAGCACCTTGAGGGTGTCGCGGTGGCCGGACTCGTCCGCCAGTCGCACCGCCCGCCCCAGCAGACGTTCCGCACCGTCCAGGTCGCCCGCCGCGCGGGCGGCGAGGCCGTCCTGGATGGCCTCGGCCAGCTCGACCTGGCCGGTGTAGTGGGCGACCTGCGGGTTGATCTTGGTGGACTTGGCCAGGTCGACGGTCCACTCGGCCAGGATCTCGCCGGAGCCGTACACCACGTCGCCGACCGCCACGCTGACGTGCGCGGCGACCATCTCGCCCTCCCCCGGTATCCCCGCGGGCACCCGCACCGAGACCTGGTAGTACCTGGTCTCGTCGCCCCACGACCCGGTCGGGAAGTCGGTGGTCCACTCGTCGACCGCTACACCGCGGTCGGTCAGCTCGGAGATCCTGGGGTGTACCAACCGAACCGCGGTCAGGTCACTGTCGTCGGGAGTCCACAACCGCAGCCGCACATCCGCGGCCGCCTTGCCCATCACCGCCTCGGTGAGCCTGCGGAACTCGGCGGGCAGGTCGGCCGGGTCGGGCAGGCCGTCGGCGCTGCCGAGCAGGGTCTCAGCGATCGCGAGCAGCGTGTCGGCTTCCCAGCCGTCGCCGACGCCCCGGCTGTCACAGACGAAGTGGCCCGCGCACTGGTCGAGGATCTCGGCGAAGCGCTCGGGGGTCTCGTCGACGTTCTGCCCGTCGGTGAGCAGGATGCCGTGCCTGATGTCGGTGCCCGCCGAGGCCAGCAGCCGGTCGCCGAGCAACAGCCACTTGCCGATCGCGGTGCTGCCCGTGACCCGCAGCCGCTGCAACGCCTGCTTGGCCTCCGCCCGGGTCCTCTGGCTCGCGGTGACCAGCTTCTGCTCGGTCGGATACGCCATCCAGGCATGCGAAGCGCCCGCCACGACGGCGAACCGGGTGCCGTCGCGCAGCGCGTCGATGGCCACCGCCGCCGCCCGCTTGGCCTGGACCAGCTTGGCGCCCTCCATCGAGTACGAGCAGTCCAGCATGATCACTTGCGCGACCGACGGCGCCTTCTTCATCCCGACACCGCGGCAGCGGACCGACACCACCGCGTCCATCACCTCGCCGCCGCTGGGCAGGTACCTGTTCTGGTCGACGTGGACCTCGAAGTCCAACTCGGTCACGGTCGTTCCTCCCTCAGAACCACGTGCGCGGCCGAACCCGGTTCGCCTGCCGCACGAGATCGGTCTTCGTCTCCCGGTCCTCGGTGACGGTCGCGAGATCGCGGTAGGCCTTCTCCAGCCCGAACCGCAGCGCGCGCTCGTCGAGGTCGCGGCCGAGCACCTGGCCGGACCGGTCGACCGCGTCGGGCCCGCCGACCCAGAGCAGCGCCGCGGTGAGCACCTCGATCGACATCCTGGCCTCGCGCTCGAGGTCCATCCGCAGGCGCTGCAGCCGGTCGGACGCGTCGTGCAGGTCCTCCTTGGCCAGATCGTCGGCCAGCCGAGCCCGGATCGCGGCCACCTGGGCAAGCACGTGCTGGCTTGAGCTGCCCGGCACCTGGTCGAGCACCTTGACCGCGTCGGCCAGGTCGCCGCGTCGACCCGACACCCTGGCCAGCCCGAACGCGGCGCTGACGTACTGGTCGTCGGTGCGCCACACCCGCCCGTACAGCTCACCCGCGGGCCGGTCGTCGCCGTCCCACTCGGTCGCGGCGGCCAGCGCCAGCTTCGGTGGCAGCTCGCCGGGCAGCGCGTCGTAGACCGCCTCGAACCGCTCCCGCGCGGCGCCGGAGTCGCCCGAAGCCATCGCCGCGACGCCGCGGTACCAGGTCAGCCGCCAGTCGACCGGGTCGATCTCGGCATAGGCGTCGAGTTCGGCGGTCGCGCCGGTCACGTCGCCGTCGGCGAGCCGGGTGCCCGCGAGCTGCAGGTAGCCCGCGCCGGGGTCGCCTGGATCGACCAGCGGAGTCGCGAGCGCGCTCGGCACCGCGGACCAGTCGACGTCGTCGGTCGCCTCGCCTGGGCCCACGGTGCCCGCGTCGGTGCCGAAGGTGTGCCGCTCCACGCCGAACATCCGCGACGTCGTGCGCCTCGGCTTGCGGTCGGCGGCGGCCAGCACCTCGGTCAGCACGCCTTCCAACTGCCCGCGCATCTCCCCCGCCGAGCCGAACCGCTGGTCCGGGTCGGGGTGGGTGGCCCGGCGCAGCAGCCGGTAGAACGACTCCTCCTTGGCCAGCAGCGGGATGGCGTGGCGCTCGGGGAGCTGTTCGCGGAAGGTGTCGGTGAAGCCGACGAAGTTGAAGCTCAGCACGGCGAGCGTGCGGCCGACGGTGTAGATGTCCGACGCCACGGTCGGGTGCGCGCGCCGCTCGATCTCCGGTGCCCAGTAGCCGGGCGTGCCGTACACCGCCCCGCCCGCCCGGTCGGCCCGCACGACCGCGCCGAGGTCGATCAGCTTCAGCTCGGTCCCGGTGTGCAGCGCGTTGTCCGGCTTGAGGTCGCAGTACAGCAGGTCCCGGTCGTGCAGGTATCCCAGCGCGGACAGCAGTTCGATGCCGTAGGCGAGCACGTGCGGCAGCGGCAGCGGCCCGACCTCGCGGAACCGCTCGTACAGCGACTGCCCGTTGATGTACTCCATCACCAGGTAACCCACGTCGGCGCCGGTGGTCGGGTCGGGCAGCCGGACGAAGTCGTGGATCTTGACGATGTTCTGGTGGTCCATCTCGGTGAGGAACCGGCGCTCGTTCTCCGCCGCGGCGATGGCGTCCGGGTCCGCGGTGTCGATCAGTCCTTTGAGGACAACCCACCGTTCGGCGTCGCCGTCGCTGAGGTTGAGGTGCCTGGCGAGGTAGATCCACCCGAGCCCGCCGTGTGCGATGCAGCCCTGGATCTCATAGCGGTCGATCACCTGGCCGGGCGCCAGCGCGGGCGCGGTCTGGCGCACGTGCGGGTCGGGCAGCAGGGCCGAGCGCGGGTCACGCGACGGCACCACCGGCAGGTCGACGAGCTGGCCGGGCCGGGTCGTGGTGCGGCGCCGCGTCGACCCTGGTGGGCGGACCGTGGTGGGGCGCGGGACCGGCGCGGCGGTCACCGGGGTCGCGCTCACCGGCGGTGGCGCGGCCGTCGGGGCGGCCGAAGGCGTTGCCGGGCGGCGCTTTCCGCACTTGGTGCAGGCACCGTGCGGGCCGTAGTTCCCGGTGCAGCCGGGCCGAACGCAGTCACTCACGCCGGGGTGTCCTCTCCCTCGATAACCGCGTTCTGGAAGTCGTCGACCGCGCGGCCCGCCGCGGCCAGGTCGCACGGCTTTGTCCACAGCAGACTCTCGGCGCGCTCGTACTTGGCGATGATGTGCGGCTTCTCGGAGATCTTGAGCCGCACGGCGATCGCTTGGAAGCCACGGAGCCTGCCGCGTTCGCGGTCCCGCAGCTCAAGCGGCGCCAGCGCCGCCGCCCGCACCCGCCTGGTCTCGGCCAGCGCGGCGGCGGTGTCGCGGGCCACGGCGTCCAGGTCCGGATCCGACCCGCTGAGCCGGGCGCGCAGCGCGGCCGCCGCCAGCGCCAACGCCGGGAGTTCCGGCCGGACGATCTTGTCGAGAGCGAGCGCGTAGTCCGCCGCGGTGCGCGCCTCGGCCGCGGCCAAGTCCTCGATGTCGGTCCGCAGCGCCGACAGCCGCCGATACAGCCAGTTCGCCGGGTTGTGCGCGAGCGCCAAGTCCCCCACCGTGTCCATCCGGCTGGCGCTGGGCTCCGGCTTGGCCGCTCTGGCCAGGACGGCCTTGAGCTGACGGTAGATGATCTCCAGCGTGAGCAGGGCGGGTTCGTTGGCGATCCCGTCCCGCAGGATCTTCACCAGCTCACCGGTGAACAGCGTGTGGTCCTCGCCCGGCGGAGCCATCGCCGCCTCGTTCTCCCCCACCGCGGCCAGGACGAAGATGCCCTCCACGTCCACGCTGCCCACCAGCACGTCCGCCGGCCGACCCATCGCCCCGGTGATCGCCCGGCCCGCGAAGCAGCAGTCGAGTACCAGCACCCTGGTCCGCGCCGCCGCGTCGCGCAGTGTGCGGCGCAGCCGGGCGCACGGCACCGCCGAACTGCCCAGCAGCCGCGTATTGGTGTCCTGGACCGTCAGGTAGAGCTCGCTGTTCTCCCGCCAGTTCACCTCGCCGTGCCCGGCGTAGTAGACGAGCAGCATGTCCTCGGCCTCAGCGGCCGCGGTGTGGATCGCCTCATCGACGGCGACCGGCGTGCGCGGGTTGGACAGCACCACGCAGTGCTCGTCGGGCAGACCCGTGCCGTGCGGCGAGGTGAGCAGGTCGCGCAGGCCCGCCAGGTTGCCCGCGACGGACGGCAGCGGGCTCAGCGTCGGGTCGGTGTAGCTGTCGACGCCGATCAGCACGGCCCGCGACCGGGCCGGGTCGGGCAGCCGGGCCATCAGCCGTCCTTGTCCCCGGGGCGGTCGTCATCGAGCAGCTCGCGCAGGATCGGCTCGATCTGGTCGGGCTTGACCCGGCCGTCCAACTCGACCGTGCGGTCGCCGCGGCGGACCTTGATCCGCACCCGCGACCGGCGGGCGGCCAGCCAGGTCCCGACCGAGGCGATCAGCGCCGTCACCGCGCCGCCGTCGTCCAGGGCCACGACCAGCGCGTCGGTCAGCGTCCCCATCTTGCCTTCGCCGACGTCGCGCCGCTCGACGTCGACCTTGCCGCGCAGCCGCTTGTCCCGGCCGAGCCAGTCGAGCAGGTCGGCCAGGTCCTCGGCGGGCTTGTCGCCGTCGGCGATCTCGATGTACGCCATTCGTTCTCCCCTACTGGTAGCGCGGTTCCGGCTGGGTGGCCGGTCCGAGCACGTCGTTAAGCCACTCGCGGTAGAGCCGCGCCCAGGTGCCGTCGGCGCGCATCCGCTCCAGCACCGCGTTGACGAACCGCACCAGTTCCGGCGCCCCGTCGTGGGCGAGCGCGATGGCGCTGAACTCGTCGGCGAGCGGCGGCTCGTCGAGCAGCCGGGTGCCCCGGTCCTGCTTGAGGAACCCGGCGAGGATGTTGCCCCCGGTCGACACGGCGTCGATCTGCCGCTGCTGGAGCATGACCACGCAGTCGCCGATGTTGTTGGCCCCGACCACGACCAGCCCGGCCGGGTGCGCGGCCAGCCTGGGCAGCTGCGTGCTCGCCAACGACGCGCACACCCGTTTGCCCTTGAGGTCGGTGATCGTGCGGGCGGGCGAGTCGCGCAGCACCAGCACCCGCTGCCCGCCGCTGCCGTACGCGGCGGAGAAGGTGACCTCGGACCGCCGCTCGCACGTCATCGTCATGCTGGCGATCACCAGGTCGACGTCGCCGCGGCCGAGCGCGTCCTTGCGCTCGCTCGGGTTGAGCACGCGGAACTGGATCCGGCCGGGGTCGCGGTCGCCGAAGATCGACGCGGCGAGTTCCCAGGCGATGTCGGCCTCGAACCCGCGGATGCGCCGCTCGTATGGATCCCAGTAGCTGAGCAGGTAGTAGTTCGGGCCGACGCCGACGATCAGCCTGCCCCGGTTCTGGATCTCGGCCATCCGGGTGCCCGCGGGCATTCGCGCGGGCGCGGGCAGTGGGTCCGGCCGCAGGCTGGCCTGCTCGTCGCAGGCCGGGGCCGGGGTGGGCGTCGTGGT
>Ga0247823_10001448_pt1 | contig 19775 bp, 20 predicted proteins | sample 13C_PalmiticAcid_2_FD_192426 | JGI IMG/M metagenome (GOLD analysis project Ga0247823, IMG submission 192426) | Soil microbial communities from agricultural site in Penn Yan, New York, United States - 13C_PalmiticAcid_Day30 | ecosystem: Environmental > Terrestrial > Soil > Agricultural land... | reverse complement strand
ACCAGGGACAACGCACGTGCACGACGCGCCGGCGCGACGCCGTCGGTCGCTGCGAATCGGAACGACTGCACCACGGCGGCGTAACCTCCGCCGAAGAAGGTCGCAAGACAGAGCAGCCAGAACGACCCCTGCATGACCGCAAGCATCGCCAGCAGACCGGTAAGCACGCCTGCCGCAGTACCCGTAAGGAATGCGGCACGCCGCCCACGCCGTCGGGCGATCACCCCCACTGGAAGGATGCAGGCGGCCATGCCGACCACGTAGATGGAAATCGGCAAGGTCGCCAGTACGGGAGCGGGCGCGAGCGCATTCCCGACGATCGCGCCGGTGGCGAAAATGACCACCGAGTTCGCACCCGCGAGCGCTTGCGCGATGGCCAACCGCCATAGGTTGCCGCGCTGGTCGTATTCGGAAAGTACGGAACGGAGGTCGTGCGTAAGGGCCGCGCTATCGGTCGTCATCGATTATTCGCTATGGTGAGGGTCTTGCGCCGGCTGGGCGGATCAGCTTCGTGGCTGTCCGCCAACGGTCAATACCATCCGGAAGTTGATCTGGCCGGATTTCATTTTCCGGTAGGCCTCATTGGCGCTTTCCAGCGGCATCGTTTCGATCAGAGGCTTCACCCCCGCAAGCACGCTGAAATCCAGGGTCTTTTCGGTTTCATAGGGCGTCCCGGTGATCGATCCCATCACGCTGCGTTCGCCGACGACCAGCTGGCCCATCGACACCGGCAGCGGATCCTTGCCGGTGCCCAGCACGACCAGTCGCCCTCGTGGCGCCAGACCCGGCATCAGTGCGGACACGGTGGCCGAATGGCCGATGGTGGTCACGATGGCTTGCGCACCGCCCATGCTCCGGAGCCGGGCTGCCGCGTCTTCGCGGGCGGTATCGACGTAGACGTGTGCGCCCAGTGCCAGCGCGGTCTCGGCAATGTCGTCACCGCGCCCCAGCGCCACGACCCGAAAGCCCATTCTCCGCGCGTACTGCACGGCCATGTGCCCCAAGCCGCCGATGCCCAGTATCGCCACCGTGTCGCCGGCCTGCGCTCCGCTCTTCTTGAGCGCGTTGAAGGTCGCGATGCCCGCGCACAGGATCGGCGCGGCTTCCTCCGAATCCAGTTCGTCCGGTATCGACACCAGCCCGGTGGCACGCGCTAGCATCATTTCCGCGTAGCCGCCGTCGCAGGACGCACCGACGAAGGGCTGGTTCTGGCAGAGCTGGAAGTGCCCCTGCCGGCATTGAGCGCATTCGTTGCAATGGCCGCCAAGCCGGCCCACGCCGACCCGCTGGCCCAGCGTCCAGATCGAAGGCGTGTGTGCGCCAATCGCGACGATGTGGCCGACGACCTCGTGACCGGGCACGCGTGGTGGCGTCAACGTTGGATCGGCGCGTTCGATATCGCCGATATCGGCGCCGCAAATGCCGCAGGCCTCGACCGCGATGAGCATTTCACCGATACCCGGTGTAGGCGTTTTGCGCTCCACCCACTCAAGAACGCCGGACTGGCCTACCTGCATGGCGCGGTATGTGGATTTCATCATCGTTGCTCCAGGGAAACGGGTCTTGCCGACTCGCTGACATCAGCCCATAGCGGCAATGCCTTCACACCCAAGTCCGCCGCTTCAACGGCGCCGGCGAGGTAGCCGGGAAACTGGTGCGACCATTCGGAGGCAATGCCTGTCAGGCGACCGCTCCACAGGCCCGACGCCGCTGTAGCTGCGAGCGCCCCCGAAGAATGAGTGGCGCCCTCCTGGTCGGAAGCGGTCGCCGTGTAGGGATCAAGCGCCCAATCCTTCAGCGATTCCGCCATCGGCGCCGCCGCCTGCGGGCCGAACAGCCGCGCGAGCTGGGCGCGGCAGTGCGCCCGCAAGACATCCTCGGCCACGTTCTTGCGAATGCGGGCAGGGATTGCGAAGAAGCCGAACAGGGCGGCGCTTCCACCCGGCATGGAGGCATCATGGATCTCGCCGAGCGGACCATGTGTGCTTCGGGCCTCGCCGGACAAACCCTGTTTTCGCCAGAATGCCGTGTCGTAGATGGCGACGTATTTGGCGTGGGGTGCCATCCATGTCGGTTGACTTCGCCATTGCGCCCTCAGCGGCTCCGGCAAAGGCGGCGAGAACGCGATACTGCTCTCGACCACGCGTGGCGGAACAGCCAGAAGCACATGATCGGCGCGAACATGAAGAACGCGACCGATGGGATCGATTCCCCCCACCACGACATGGGAATCCTGGGCACTCAGTCCGCGTACTTTCATGCCAGTGACGATCCGGGTTGCACCTATCCTCTGGCGTAACGCCTCGATCAGTGCACCCATTCCTCCGATCACCCGCATCGAGGCTGGCGAGCTGGCGTACCCGCCCATCCGCACTGCAGGCTCATTCGCCGAGTGCTCCACCATCATGTCCCCAGTCTCGAACTGCACGAAGCGCCGAAGTCCCAGATCGCTAACCAGCCGGCCCAACTCCGGCTGGAAATCGGGCCAGAACCATGTCGGCCCCAGATCGAAGCGATCAAACGCCTTGATTGCGCGCACAGACTGGCGTTCCGGAGCGGAAACCGATGCGATCCGGCCGCCCAGTGCGTCTCGCGCCTCGATCAGCACATAGTCGCGAAAACCCCTCTGCTCCAGAAGAAAGGCGGCATATAGACCGGCCAGACCTCCGCCCACGATGGCGACGCGCACGGATTGCATGACTATTTCTCCGCTGTGGGGTCGATCAGGTGACCGGTCTTGAGATAGAGGGTGGCGCCGCGAACGCCGGCGGTAAATGCCGGATACTCGCCCGCAGGCAGGCGGATCCAGCTTCCACGGGGATGGGTCTTGCCATCCGCCAACACGTCGCCGGTCAGCACGAACAGCTCCGCACCTTCGATCGCATGGGTGAATAAGGCTTCGTTCGGTGACAGGCGCTGCAGACACACTCGCTCGGTGTCGCTCAGGAACAACGGGCAAACCTCGCGACCATCCGTGCGATGCCACGACGCCGGGTCGTGCGTATCGATGCGCACGCGGTGTTGTTCGCGCGGCGCCATCTGTCCGAGCTTGACGAAGATGATCGCGCCCGCGTGGCTGAAGGGATGGTGGCCCGACCCCGGCGGATTGCGCAGATACCATCCCGCTGGGTAATGCCCGCCTTCTTCGGAGAAAGTGCCGGACAGAACAAGAATTTCCTCGCCCCCCGGATGTTGGTGGCGCGGAAAACGGGAATCTCGGGCGTATCGCACGATACTGGTCGCTCGCGCTTTCTCCGCGCCCTGCCGGTACAGCATCGCACGCTCGACGCCGCCTTGCGGCGAGTTCACCCATTGATACTGATCAGGCGTGACGCTGACTGGTCCCGTGAAATCGGCATTGACGAGCACGTAAGTTCTCCAGCTATCCATGTGGAGAGACCGGATCACCGAAGATCTGCGGCCGGCTCTCCAGATCGAACCATTCAGGCAGGCAATTGCGCGTGGGCTTCGAGGACGCGCGCCGAGTAGGTGAGTGCAGCACCGGCATTCAAGGCGATCGCCGTACCCAGTGCCTCAGAGATTTCCTCCAGGGTGGCGCCTGCCTCGACGGCCTTCTTCGTATGAACGGAAATACAGCCGTCGCAACGTGTGGTAACCGCCACAGCCAGAGCGATCAGCTCGTGGATCTTCGGATCCAGATGGCCGGTCTTCTTGAAAGCGTTGTCGAGCGCGACCACGCCGCGAATCGCGTCGGGGTTTTGCTTGGAGAAGTCGCCCACGCGTTCCAGCAGGGAATCGCGGTAGGTGTTCCAGTCTTGCATCATGAGAGTGTCTCCAGCGGAGAAAAATGGCCGGGCGCTGTGCCGGCGCTCGGCGATGGCGTTATGCGACTTGGTAGATACGTAAGTCCGGGGCCGCATCCAGCAGCGGCTTGAGACCCCCAACCACGTCGGCGGTGAACAACTCGCTATCGAGGTAGGCGTTCGCGTTCTCCTGGCTGTCGAAGCCGTGCAGTACCTGTACGTCTTCGTCGCGCACCAGCAGTTCTTTCGACTTCGCGCCGGCAATGGTGTTGAGAAAGGGCGCCTTGTACTTCTGGTAGATCGCCGCAGCCGCAGGGCGATTGGCGTTGGCGATCTTGAGCGTGACCTGTAGGAAGACCATGTCATTTCTCCTTGTTTGCTAACTGAGCACCAACCTCCCTCTCGCCGTCGTCAACCGACTGCGAGACCTCGATAGTTGGTGTTGATTGGTAGGCGCGAGACAGCGTCTCGCACTCCACGGGCTTAGTTGCGACCGGCCATCACGCCGCCATCCACGTCCCAGATCGAGCCGGTGATCCAGCTTGCCTTGTCCGAGAGCAGGAAGGTGATCACCTCGGCCACATCCTGCGGGGTACCGACGCGGCCGATCGGATGGAAGTTGTTGAAACCCTGCAGCGCGCTGTGCACCTCGGCCTTCGGGATGAAGCCTTCGTAGATCGGCGTCTGCACCACTGCCGGCGACACCGCGTTGACGCGGATGCCCTTCGGCGCCAGCTCCATAGCCAGGTGCTGGGTCAGCGAGTGCAGTCCGGCCTTGGCCATGGAGTAGGCCGACGATGGCGTCGCTGCAATGGCCTGCTTGGCCCACATCGAACCGATGTTGACGAAAGCACCCGGGCGCCCCTTGGCGACCAAGTTCGCAGCGACCTTCTGTGTGACGAAAAAGAACGCCTTGTTCAATTTCATGTACTGGTCGTAATCGGCGTCCTGATGCTCCAGGAACGGCTTCGGGAAGAACACGCCCGCCGCATTGACCAGCAAGTCGATGTCCGGATGCTGTTCGTCGATCGCCTGAAGCAGCGACGTCAGCCCCGAGTCGCTGGACAGATCGGCCGTGAGCGCCGCGACCGGGCCCAGCGCGGCCAGCTCGGCGCGTGCCTCCCCGGTCTTGTCCGCCCGGTGGCCCACGATAACCGCGCTGCCGCCCTCGGCGAGAACCATCCGGGCCGCCTGCAGACCCATGCCGCTGGTGCCGCCGACGACCAGCAGCTTCTTGCCCTTGAATTGATTGTTCATGGTGGATCCTCTGTAAGCTGAAAGAAAAACTATTTATGAACCGGGCCAATGGCCTCCGGCGCCAGCCGAGGTCATACTTGCTGGCCTTCGACATGGGCCAATTCTTCGCCTGCTTGTTTGCGGCGGCAAACGAGATAAAGTGTCACTAATTGATAGAAAATCTTTAACGATATGAAGTCGCCGGTTCATCTGAATGCCCTGCGTGCTTTCGAGGCCAGCGCTCGCCACCAGAGCTTTTCCGCGGCGGCGGCCGAGCTGCACGTCACGCCGGCCGCGGTCGGCCAACTCGTGCGCACGCTGGAGGACTGGCTGGGGACCCCGCTGTTCCATCGCGGCACCAGCGGCAAGGCACGCCTGATTCCCACGGAGGCGGCCGAGCGTGCGCTGCCGGACATTCGTGCCGGTTTCGATCGGCTAGCGGTGGGCCTCGAACGACTCAAGGAAGAGGCGACAAGCGGCGTGTTGACGGTCACTGTCAGTCCCGCGTTTGCCGCGAAGTGGCTGCTGCCGCGCATCGACAGGTTCCAAGCAGCGTGCCCGGATACGGATGTGCGCCTGGAAACCAGCCTCAAGCCGGTCGACTTTGTTGCCCAGCGTGTGGATATCGGCGTGCGCTACGGCACCGGCAACTGGCCAGGTCTCGCAGCGGAAAAGCTGTTGGATGAGGAGATCTATCCGGCATGCTCACCGGAGCTGCTGCGAGAGCCGGGGCGTTTGCAAACGCCAAGCGACTTGGCGAAAGAAACCCTGATCCATGACCTGTCGATGGAAAGCCATGCGGGATTCCCCTCCTGGAGTGCGTGGCTGCAGCGGGCAGGCGTCACCGACGTGACCGCCACACGCGGCATGAAGATCAACAATTCCGCGGCGGTACTGCAGGCAGCAATTGAAGGGCACGGCATCGCCCTCGCACGTAGCGTGATGGCGCAGGCCGATCTTGCGGCGGGCCGACTGGTACGTTTGTTTCCGGAAGTCGAATTCCATTCCGCATTGGCGTACTACGTCGTCTATCGCCCGGAATGCTCCAGCCTTCCGAGGCTAGTAGCGTTTCGCGATTGGCTGCTTGGAGAGGCCGCGCCGTAGGAATACAGTGGTAAACACAACGAGATTTCCCTATGACCGCTTTGGGTCGGAAGCGGACATCGAGAATGCGTAGCCTGTAGCACGTCCCTTCATGAGCCTTTCCTCATGAACGTGGGACTGGCTGCCTGCCATGCGGATCCGCCTGCTTTCCTATCGCCTCAATGCACCCGTAGTCTTCGCCCAAGCCGTCGATACTGATGCCGAGCAGGGAGCACCCTCAGACGTGCACTGAAGAAGAACCCGTGCATCCACTTATACTATGAGCGACGGCGCGTTGCAGCTCCTTAACAACGCCGCGGATGCCAAGCTTTGCTGCGTCCAGAATATATTCAAAGGTCAAACACTTCTGGCTTAACGCTCGCGTGGGGTAAGCACAACTTCTTCGAGTCTCCGCTGTCGAACTGAACATTCGCAACGACAACACGCAACCTGACTACATGTCCGAGGCGGAGGCGTACACCAAGATGCTGACGAATGAGAATCCATTTTATTCGGGCATGTCAAAGCGCTCCATCTACTACATGCAGGAGTCAAATCGCCAAGTTGGTTTTGGTGCGCTTACCCCGCAGAATCAGCAGCGCGCCCTCAATGGTCAATGGGATTGCTCGATTGGAGGAGGTTGCCCGTGAAGAATTTTCTGACCCTAGGCATGTTGCTGTTTTTCTCGGGCTGGTGCTCCGCGACCGAGGCAAGCGACCCCGAGCTGACTGCCGAAATCAGGGAGACCTCGAAGGGCTACCGGCTGACTTTTGTCAACGTGTCCGAGAGAACGCTTCACCTGCCGAATGTGTATCTGTCAGATGCACATCGGAGTGGCTATTGGTTGTTCCTGTATGAGCCAGACACAAAGAAGCTCATTCAGGGCTTCGCGAGCGTATTGCCGATTCCCGGGAAGGAGTTGCCACTTTTGGCGGTAGCGCCCGGGAGCAAGGTAGAGAAGGAATTTGAGAAGGATGACTTGCTCGGGTACTTCATGTATGTCCCCAAGTGCTACTACCTGGTTGTGGTCTATCGATGGCCAAGCCATCCCGAAGCCGGCTTCTCAAAGCCATCGAAGCCTCTCTATCAGTGCGGGGAAGAAATGAGGGACTCCCTAATAGACGGCCCGTAATGCCCGCCTAGCCAGAGGCTGTCCATGAAAAGTTTTGTCAGCTTGGCATTGGCGTTAATGCTGGTGGCGCCAAGCTTCTCAGATTCAGCTCAAAAAGCCGAGCCCACTATCAGCGCTTCGATTACTGAGAAGGGTGACCAATACCGTTTAACCTTCACCAACATTTCGGACCGGACGCTCGACCTACCGGATGTTTACGTCTCCGGTTCCCATCGCGGCGGCTATTGGTTGTTTCTCTACGACCCGAAGGAGAAAAAGATTCAGCAGGGAGGCGCAAGCGTCCACATTGCACCTGGCATGGAGGCTTTGCCACGCAAGCCCGTCTGGCCTGGACAGAAGGTGGAGAAGGAGATCGAGAAGAAGTATCTCCTTGAATATTTCATGTACTTGCCGAAGTGCTATTTCCTTGTGGTCCAGTATCGGTGGCCGGACCATCCCGAAGTGGGCTTTTCAATGCCATCGAAGGCGCTATATCAGTGCGGCAATGAAATTCAAGGTCCACGAGTAGACGACCCTTAGTAGTACTAATCGGTCTAGCGATGGTGTCCCCACATGGCAACACCCGTCCCCCCAAGCACGCGGCCTGCCCTGTGCACCGGAAAGTAACACTCGTGCTCGTCACCGAGTGACGGAGGCACACGGGCCGCGCGACGTCCAGTGCATGAGCTCGCTACGTCGGGTTATTTAACCGGGCCGGCCTGAAGGATTCTGACACAGCCCCCGGGGAGGCCTTTAACCAAGTTGCCATTCCTATCGCAGCCCACCCCACCGCCGGTCGCGCGCAGCTGGGCACAATATAGAACAGCTTCCGGTGAGGTCTCCATGAAGGCTACAAGGTCGAAATAGTGCTCACGTTCGTAGTTGTCCAGGGTTTCCACGGCCCGCTTTCCGCAAAGCGCTTGCCGAACACGAACGTCCGTCGTTAGCCGCGCGGCGCTGGCACATCGGATTGACGACACGTCGGAGGGAGGTTCATTCATCGCATGCCTCGTTCGCTTTCCGTTTGGAGCGTTACACATCCAGGATGTTGTCCATATTAACGCCTTAGCATCGCAACTTTAGGCCGTACGCGGAATCTGACCCATTTTTCCAGTCTAGAACTGGAGGGTCCAGTGGCATTCACTAAGCAGTTGGATGGTTCTCTTCGTGGTGACCGCCCGACGGCCGCCGGTTGCTCCTCACTTCCTTGGTGGGGGTTAGTGAGGTCAGCGAGACAATGGCCTGAAACTCACTCAGATAGTCCGCACGGTGCTGGGAGAGCCATCGCACCACCCGTGGTTTTCCGAGCAGTGCATTCAAATAGGTTTGCGCCACGGTCAAGCACAAGTTGTCGTCGCCAAAGCTATCTTCCACAAAACGGGTCCGACGTTGGGTGGCTTCCAGTTCCCGCTCCAGCCGGGCAATCTGTTCCCGCGTTCCCTCGGCTGCGGATTTGCCAGGCCGCGGCACCAGCAGCTGTTCATCGGGCGTGGCGGCCAGGATGGATCGGGCGAAGCTCGAACTGTAGTTGTTTTGTCCCACAATTAGCTCCGCTGCTTGTATTTGGCGCATTGGTTTCATCCGCTTGAGGAGATTGATTAGCACCATTGTGCAATGTTGCTTGTCTGCCAATAGCGCAATGGCTTCCGGGCAAAGCCCTTCCAGCAAGCGAAATCTCTGATGTATGGTGGTAACGGAAAGGTTGAGTGCGGTTGCAAGACGTTCTTCAGGAACTCCGCGCTCGACTGCACGCACAATCATCCGATGTTCCTGTACGACCGAAAGGCGATTGATTCGCTTGTTATAGGTATAGGCCTCATCATCGGTTGCCACTAGACACTCAACCTCCTGCACTCCCAGATCCTTGAGCACTTCTAACCGGAGTTGACCGTCGAGCAGATAGTACGCCCCGGACTTTCTGGTATCGGGAATGATTACTGGAAGTTCGACTAAGCCCACCGTCTGCACCGAGGCTGCAATCTGTCGATACTTCTGGCTATGCTTAATAGTTGGACGCAATGGCTTGAGTGGCACAATGGCCGAAGTCGGGACAATCCGACTGACGCCTTCAAAGCGCGCACTCCCGGCCGACGCGGGCGGCCGGTTCATGAGCGGCCTCCTGGAGCCATTCGATCAGCCAACGCCCGCGGGAGCGTGTGTATACCTTCACTACGCAGCAACGCAACGAAACGCTTATCCATGCGCAGGTCGTGCAAAGCCCGAACGACGAACAGCAGCCGGTTTTGGGTGATGTCTGCCTTTTTCACCAATAGCTGTTGCTTCTCTACTTCGCGTTCGTAGATGCGCTTTAGTTGCTCGACGGTCAACTTGCGGTTGATGCCCTTACGCCCCATGGCAGCAGATTGGGTCGACTTGCCACGGCGAGCGCGCTGCTCCAACAAGCGGCGCACGACACCCAGCTTCTTGCCGCGTAGCGTTCCCTGTGTATAGGCCTCTGCCAGCAGTTGCTGAGTACCGGCATCATCACTGCGCGCTATCTGCGCCGCTAGGCTGATCGGCAACAGCCCGGTTTCCACGGCGGCCACCAACCGGTCTTCACCCCGCTCAAGCAATACCACGATCATGCTGACCCAGGAGGCCGTGGTCCCAATTTTCTCGGCGATCTGCCGCTCGTTGTAGCCCCGCTTGTGAAGGAATTGAATCTCTCGCATGGTCTCGATCGCCGGGTGCTGCCGCCTGGCTACGTTCTCCACTAGACTCATCACCATACAGTCAGCTTCTTCGGCCTCCACAACTAGGGCGGGAATCTCGGCAAGGCCCAGCGACAGGAATGCCTCCAGCCTGCCTTGCCCGCAGACCAGGTCGTAATCGTAATCTGCCCCGGCGCTGATGCGTCGGCTGACAGTGATAGGACGCTTGAGTCCGATCGCGGCGATGTTGTCGATAATCTCCCGGTGCAACTGGCGATTGCGCGTGCGGGGATTGAGTACGTGGATCCGGTCGGTTGGAATCATAAGGATGGTGCGCATGACGGCCTCCCACTGTTAGGCGGCGATTGGGAACGGCACCCGCTTGGCCAAGTTGAAGAGCGGATCCAGCGTGTCAAAGCGATACGCGTCCAGACCCAAGCCATTGTCCTCCTCGGCCAAGTGCACCGGGCGCAGCGGCAGGTCAATACGGGGGAACAGGTAGTAGTCCAGAATATGGCGCTGATCCGCGGCCATCCGAATCGCCACGGTTATATCCGGGCACAAGCTTGTGTCAAACCGGATTCGCCAACGGTAGGCCCCTCCGGAAGTACGTAGGCAACGAGCCAGCACGACAGAGACCGTAAATTCGCCGTTGATCGTCAGCAGGTCAGTGCGTTCGTCCTGAAGAGCTAGGCCACCGGCACCGCTCAGTCCGTCCATGACCGCCGCCAGCACCTCCGGCAGTTGGGCGCGCAGCTGGCGATTGATATCCAGATACTGGTAATCGCGATGTGGCTGAAAGCCGACCAAGGCATAGGCACGGATCAGTCCGCCAAAGCGGGTTCGATAGGAGCTGCTGGAAGGCATGTCCTCCTGTTCATCAATCAGCAATCCAGAGAGCACACCCGCTTGGATATACAACTCCCGTAGGCGCTCCAGCATCGCGGCATCATCCAGACGCTGTGAACGCGCTGAAATGATAGCGTTGGCTTGGGAGAACAAGTCCGGCGGGACAATCGGCTCGAAGGCACCATCGCCGCGGACCCACATCTGCCGGGGATTACGCACCCGCTTTTGCTTGAGCTTGAATGAGGTCCGGTTATAAACGTTATGCCCGGCATACTTGTCGTTAATCAGGATCTGGTGCACCGTTCCTCGAGTCCACGGACGACCTCGGTCATTCAGAATGCCGGCGGCGTTGAGCGACTCGGCAATTTCATGTTCGGTGCGTCGCCGATGCACGAACCACTCGTAAATCTGCTGGACGGTGGCCACCTCTTCGGCTGGCCCCGGGGTGAGGATGACTCGGTCGGTCTGCAGGCTCTTGCGCTCGCCCGGGTGCAGCTCTCCCTTGGCCTGTCGATGCTCATCCAGCAACAACCGCCGGAGGCCATAACCTGCAGCACCCCCTTGGCGAAAACCCAGTTCGATCAGCCGGCACTGGCCCATGAACACCTTGGTTGACAGCTCCCGGCTGTACTCGGCCGCCATCACCCGCTTGGCACTCTTGAAGAACGTCGCGATAGGACTGCCGTCGTTAGCAAACGGTTCGGCGCAATAGTGGACCTCAATGCCGGCGCGTCGGCACAGGTACTCGTAATAGGCGCTTTCGTCTGCATCCTGGAAGCGCCCCCAGCGGCTGATGTCATAGACCAGGATGGCTTCAAATCCAGGATGACCCGACTGAACGTCCTGAATCAGCTGTTTGAGAGCATCACGCCCCTCCAGACGCAATCCACTCTTGCCGGCATCGGCATAAGTCCGCTCGAGACTCATTCCGTGCTCGGCGGCGTATTTTTCGATCGTGTCCTGCTGATTCTCAGTCGAATAGCGCTGATGGTCGGTCGACATGCGCACGTATTGCGCGACCGGAATCAGGCCGCCGGAGCTGCGTTCGGCTAGACCACGCCACCTGCCCATTGCCGGCGCCTGCGCTGGGGAGAGATGCCCTGTCTACACAAAATGTTGTAAATTGTCAAACAATTCAGACCGTTAGCATCTCGATTACGCAGGTTGGCGCGCCGGCCGGCGCCGCGGGGCGGCTGACGGGGCCACCAGTGTCAACAGGGCCTCGCGCTGAGGCGAGGGTAGTTGACGAAAAGCCTGCAGCAGGCGCAATTCCTGCGGCAGTAACGTACCGGGTGGTTCTTCCGATACCAAGGCCCAAGGGTGGCAAGCCAAAGCCTGACCCAGGCGGCATAGCCAATCAACCGTCAAGCGCCGACGACCGGCTTCCAGGTGGCTGATTTGCTGGTTGGTTGTGCCGGCCAAATGGGCCAGCGCCTCCAAGGAAAGTCCGCGGGCTTCGCGCAGCGCTCGAATTCGGTTGCTCACGCATGAAACAATGAGTGGGTGCTGCATACACCTTAGCAGGTCACGGCTTCGCTCACTGCAATCTGGGGCTCAGACACTCGCGCATTCTCCCTGGTTCGGTAGCGGCCAAAGCAAAGACGCTGCAACCAGCTGCCCTAGGGCTGGTACACCGCTCGCTCACAACCGACGCATCACCTAGCTTTCGTCCCAAACCTCGATGGCCAACCACTCGTCCATTGCACAAGCTTGGATGGCATCGCGATCGAACCGGCTACGTCGGTGCGACATGGGCCCGGCCACAATGTCGCCCTCTCCCACTACCCAGATGTCCCTAGCATGTGGCGGCCCGGCAAGCAGCACCGGACAGATGTACTTCGCTTGGGCCGTATAGCGATTGGGATAGCCGTAATTGTTCCAGACTGTCTGTCCATGACTTTCACGAAGCAAAGCCTCAATCCAGTCCATCCCGGCACTGCCGGTTTGCCAAGCAGCCAATAGTGGACCATTCCACGTAGTACTCGTAGCCGGCGTGAACAGGTCGATGCGCTTGCGATTGACCCGAAACATCCATCCGATCACCGGACACCTCCGCGAACCAGCGTTCGTATCCCACCTGGTCAAGTGGCAATAGTAAATATGTTACCTCGACCGGGCGGTTGTCATTCGGAAAAGACAGGAACTCGACCAACACTGTGCCCCTGGTCCACGAGATGTGGCCGACCGCCCTTCCCACTCTCGAACCTTCAGAGGGCGGACCAATGGATTCACGAGCGTTTCCCGCTTGATACACGGCGCTTTACGTTCGCTCGTGCTTGGTTATCCTCGAACTGAAGCAAACGCTTGAGAATGCGGTCCCGCAGGCGCCCAACGATATGGCGCTCGCCGATGGCCTCGCGCTCGTTATCGGGAAGCTCGCGGATATCCGCTGGCAACTCGGTGGTTTGATGACGGATGTGAATGGGCCTCTGCAACCAGTGCGGCAATCTATCCTTATGAAACCATGCTGAGGGGCCTCGCCAAGGAAACCCTCGTAACCAAACATGAAAGTGGGCCGGATCCATGGCGTCGGCGCTATTCTGGCGAACCATCACAAACGGAAACTCTTCATCTGACCTGAGTGCGTCCAGAGCGTAGGTATACGTGGTGCCAACGCATAGTTCGAGAATCAGAAAACGATGCAGTTCCGGTGAACGGCGTTCAAAGCAATCGCTACCCTCTGTAGTGATGAGGCGTGCGGACCACGGCATCGGGTAAGGCTGCGTCCGGACATACTCGATGATGGCCTCAAACGCTGCACGTGTACGTGCAAATAACTTCCGTGGGTCCTCGGCGGGTTTGGAGAACCCGGCCGGCCGAGCGGCCAAGACCGCCGCATCTTGAAGGCCTTGGGTGGCCATCGAAATGCCTTCCAGCACCTGGTTGGGATCCGGCAGGACCAATGAGACCAAGCGCGTGTCTTCTGCTTCCTCGAGTTCCCGCGCCACAGTGACCGGCATCGCCTCAGCTGCCACATCGGTAAATCGCAAGCCCTTAAAGGTGCCGATGCGTCTGCCTGCGCCGCCGCCCCGACGATCCGAAACCAGCGAGACGTGAGCGTCCTGATCGAGCAGCTGAGGTCCTTGACGCAGCAACGTCGGAGGCTGATCTTGCACGTCTCCCTTTTGCTTACGGCCCCTTGCCACCGTCTGGAATGAGGTGAATGGAAGGGGGACGTTAGCGCGATGTAGATGCAGAACCAGCCAACGTTCCCGACCATCCCTTGACTTCAATTCTCGCCCCCTGAAAGTCCAAGGCGCTGGTTCCCGATGAGGGGGATGAATCAAGGGCAGATGTTTTCTTTTTGGCTCGAGTGATCGTTTCCAGAACATCATTGCCTGAGTTCGCGCATAAGGGTCAAATAGCAGCCGCGAAAACGCCTTGGCAACCGGCTCGGTAACCCCGGGGGCAAGGTGATAGGTGACTTGGCCATCCACACACTGCGTGCCAGGTAACCAGGGAAGGCTCGTCCCATAATCCGAATCGACATCTAGCATGCCGGCGAGTACGGCTGGCACAACCAAAGGGTCAAACAAATAAAAGGCTTGCAGGACTTGCCACCCGGGTACGACGAGGTCGATTCCTTCTGTCGTGGAGACTAACCAACAGCTCGCCGTCGTATGCAAACCGTGCAGTGAGTACTCGTCGTCAGTAAACGCGCGCGGGGGAGGCGGTGCGCTGTTGGTGGTTCGACGCGTGGCATCGTAAGTAACGGCGTATCTTGCTGACGCCGGGAGGACCGTCAACGTCTGGAGGCGCTCTCGCTGATCGTCGTAGCCAATGCATCGACCGTCAAGCCACCGGGATTGCACCCCATAGAGTCCAAGCTCCTCGATGTTGCGATAGAGGGACTTGATGCGCGGTCGTTTGCCTAGTGGCAGATCTTCAATGAAGAATACATTGACTTCCAACTCCGAGGCCGCATGTTCCGGACGCCTAGTGTTGCCCAGCCACAGCACCCGCCAGCGTCCCCGCCCAACATCTGGGTGATCAATCCTCGCCCACATCATGTCCTCCTTACGAGTCGAGCTTACGAAGCCCGCTCGCGGGAGGGTGTCAGGGAAAGCCTGACAGGCCCCAGCTTGCGTTATCTGCGAGACAGGTTCGGGTGGGGTCGCTCCAGCGTCGCCAGCGCCATTTCCAGCCAGTCTGGCTGAGCGCTAGAGCGCCGGTCGTCGAAATGTGATCGGTAGATCCGGTGTTCCCGCGCAGCGGCTACAAAGCCGTGAGGCCAGTCTTCCAACGTCCGCCGCAGCGCGTCCATCGCGAACATGCGCACGGGCAGGCGCCAATACTCAATGCCTTGGGTGGAGCGGCGCGGTCGCTTCCGACGCATAGGGAGAGGCATTAGGTCCACTAGCCCTTCGCTGTGAGCGGGGGTCCATAGCCCCCGGCAGAGCGACCGCAATCCCCCGAAAAGCGCTAGCGCCGACACCTTGCCGCCAAGCCAAGGCGTGCTTCCCACCCTCCACGCACTCTCCAGGCGAGATTGGAACCGCATGGCGGCGCTTTTGGCATGTTGGCCGAGATCTGCCAACGGCCTCTGGCAGACCGGGCACACCCATCCCCGTGCTAACAGCGGAAACAGGCGATGAATGGACACCGGACTGGCGCAACCCGAGCAAGCGTCCTGCAAGAGAATTCCGTGGCGCCGGCACACCGTCATCCAGGCAAACCGCCAGCTCAAGCGAAAATAGGCGTTGGGCTCCGCCAGGCACCGTGGGCAGAACTGCTGACCGAAGGCCGCCCGGCGCCTGCCTCGGACACCTAAAGGAAGGATCCAGGGCAGCAGCCCTCGGGTCGTGTGCGTGGCAAAAAGCCGTCCCTGTGCATTGAGCATGATACTTTTCTGCAGACGCACCAAGGGCTCCCCTGTTGCCAGCATGGCACTGGCCAGCATCGCCACATCGGCATACCGGTCCACGTCACGGTCCCAACTTGGGCGCTCACCTAGCACATGCCGGCAATAGGTATGGTCGGACACTCCGTTGGCCAGCGCGCCACGGTGCAGCCAGGAAGAAAACGCCTCGTCGGTCTGCAGACGAGGATGCGCACACCAGGTGCCGCCCCCCCAGTTCATCAGGCTGACATCGGACGGCGCTGCTGCCGGCGTTGGGATGGCGGCACGTAGTCCAATGACCGCAGCAGGCTTTCGTCAATACGCTCTACCTCTGAACGCAGGGCCACCTCCACAGCCTTGCACAACAGCAGGTTCATTTCGCCCAGCAGTCCTTCGCTTAGCTCCAGAACCAAAGCCGCTACCCGCTTTTCCTGCAAAGGCGACTTTTCACGCAATGGCATCGTGGCCTGGAAGGCGGCCATCAATCGCCGGAACTCGGCATCCAGCCGCCAAGTCGGCATCCACACCGGGTGCAGACGATTGGCCAGTTGCTCGTCCTTGGAAACCGCCACGTGCGCCTCCGATGTGCCAATGGCTACAATCGGAATTTGCAGCGTATTTCCCAAATGCTTGACTACTTCTAGGACCAAGCGCCGGCGATCATTTCGCGTGCTGAGCACGGCCTGAAACTCATCGAAGATCAGCATCCGCGTTCCAACGATATCTAGTACCGTGCGCACCTGCCGAGCCTTAACGCTGACGGGGTCCTTGGTTCGGGAAGGCTGCCGTAGCGCCATCAAGATTTCGTCATAGATGCGCGCCTCATCTGGATTGGGCGGCACCTCAATACGCAAGACGGGCACTCGGGGCGCATCACCCTCCAAGTTAGGGTCCAGCGGATGACGACTCAGGAACTCCAGTCCTAACGACGTTTTCCCGCTGTTGGAGTCGCCCAGCAGAAGCATGCCGGGCATCCGATGCGTGGGGGGATGCTCCAGCAGCGTCTTCATGCGTTGGAGAATGCTTTCGGCTGCCGTGTAGTTGAACCACTTTGGGCGTTGCATGTACTGCAATCGGGCCGGCGCCGGCAATGCAGCGACGTCCCTGACTTCAGGCAGCAGATGTTCGAAATCGCTCATGCGCCCAGCTTGATGGCATGAGGCGCCACATCTGCCATGTCATCCCCCCAGCCCTCGTCGATGACCACTACCGGGGCCAGTGCCTCGCCGGACTGTGCGGCCTCCAATCCCTTCCGTCGCTTGCGCTCGCGCTGCTTCTGCATCGCCATGCGCGCCTTCACGGTGCTCGCCTGGGCATCTTCCTTCAAGCGGGTCAGCCGCTCATAGGTAGCAAAGATAAGTTCCTCGTCCACCTCGGCCTGGCCTTCGCGCTTGAGCTGCGCACGGACCTCACGCAGTTCCCAGAGCGTCATGTGGGGCCATGCCAGATTTCGGTAAGGCACCGGATAATACCGATCCGTATCCGGGTCCAGGAACCACACCACGCTGATATCGCGGGGGTCCCTGCGTACCACAAAGGAGCGCGGCTTGCCTGTCTTGGGATCTCGTCGACCGATCCAAGGGTCGAGTACCGGATCGTAGTAACGGATTCCGTCCAGCGCCAGGCCGTAGGACTGAACGGTACGCTGAATGATAGGCATGAAATCAAGGCGTAAGCGCTTGGGATCCAATATGGGCGCCGGCAAGCCTCGAGCCGGAAGCTCGCCATCGCCTAGAACGCCAGCTTCGAACTGCCGCAGCGGCGGGCGGCCCAGCGCCGAATGCCGGTCAGCGTGGTAAACGCCGCAGATGTATTCGGCGATATAGCGTTCGCACTCGGAAAACGTCATCACCGCTTCCTCATGCGGCTTGTAGCGCCCTCTTGCCGCGGCATTAGCGAACGTTGTGCCGGGCAAAGTCTGCACTTCCGCGTTCGTCGTGCCGATCAGTCGCTCGATATGGCCTCCCCAATGTGGAGTCGCGACCATGCGCCATTCCAACCGGAAGCCATAGGCTGTAGCCGCGCGCTCCAGCATTGAGCCATGAAACTCTTTACCGTTGTCCGCATGCACCGTGTCGGGTCGTCCATATATGGGCCATGGGGCGGGAATCCCGAGTTTGGCCAACCACCCGTCCTTGTTAAGCATGGCATGCACCATGCACATGCCTACTGACACTTCGCTAGGCTTATCCAGCGATAGGTAGAAACCTGCGATGCAACGGGAGTACACGTCGATGGCTACGGTCAACCAGGGACGGCCAATATGGCGACGATAAACGTCATCCACGATGACGACGTCCAGCGGTGTATGGTCAATCTGCCACACGGCGTTGGGCCAGTCCGCACCTTCAAATTTTCCGGGACGTGCGTCAAAGCGGTCTTGGGCGGCCTTGCGCCCAAGGCGTTTCTCCACGACCTGGCGCTCGGAAAGCTGTGCGATGCGTCGTCGCAACGTACTCTCATTGGGCGGAGTAACATCCATGCGACGGCAACGCATGCGAACGTCCCGCATGACCCGTGATGGCTTCAGACGCTGCTGCGTGAGAAACAACTCCTGGATGGACTGGGCCAAAATGGCCTCCACTTCCGGCCGCAACCGGCTCTTGCCGCGTCCACCTGAAGGCTTTTGCGGTGCCAGAGAAGTAATCGACCCGGTCTGCTTGAGGCGACGCAACCAACGGTAGACCGTACAAACGTCCACCCCGAGCTGCTTGCCCGCCTCAGCTACCAAGGCCTTGGCTGGCCGGTCCATGCTTGCTAATGGACTGAGCAATGCGGCGCGTCTCTGAGCCTCAGCCCAAGCCTCCTCGCTCAGGGATTCAAACCCGGAACTTTCAATTTGCTCGGAGGCTGCCTGTTCCTCAGGCTCCTGCAACGCTTCGATCAACTGACGCACTTCCAGTCGCACCAGGCGGCCGTCCTCGGCCTCGGCCAGGACTGTCGCAAGATCCAGGAAGTGGCGCAGTTGGTAGTTCGTGCCAGCCACGTGGACGGTGGACCCGACCGTCAAGGGCTTGAGGACCTTAGCCATCGCGCCAGATCACCGAATTCATGGTCAGCTTGGTGCCCAGATCCGCCAAAATAAGCCGGCTTGCCACAAGCCGCCACAGCGACGTGGCGAGTCGACCGCGCACCCAAGGGTCAGTGGAACACGCCAGGAGCAGCTCTGCGGGGGTGGTCTCCCCCACAACCTCGATGGCGTGGAGCAGTTGCATCGCATCCTGCGTATTGGGTGGGTCGCGCAGATACGGCAGGAGGAATTTGGCATTGAATAGCGCCGGTGTCCGGATCCGGTCCTCAGTCACCACGCGGAACTTCCACCCTTGGTCGCGAGCGAACCGTGTCGCTGCCCGATATCGAGGACGCAGTTCATCCCACCGGCGCCTCAGTTCCTCCCGGTACTTCACTTCATAGAGGATCTGCTCGACGTCCTCCGGCCCCCTCCCGGCCCCTACCCAACGAACCAGAACGTCCGGGACATACGGGCGCCCGCCAGGCACCGGGATCTGGATGGGCTGGGGGTCCCAGCCCAGCACATCATTGTTGAATTCCAAGAGCGCAAAAAAGTCCCGCTCCAAAGAGGACTCGAAGCGTGCAGAAGCTCCTTCGGACAGTTTCAGGCTAGGGATAAGGCCGGTCAGCGCACGGCGACCAAGGCCGATTTTTCGGGCGGGAGGCAAGCGGCGTGGGAACCCGGTGGCGTCACTAGGAGGGAATTCGAAGGTAGTGTTATCGACTTCGACAGGCAGTTGCAACCGCTTCGCTGACATTGCCCGTCTCCAAGGCCCAAGTAACCGTCGCTAGGGTGGCAACAACTTTGGAAAATTGCATGGGAGGCGGCACCGAACCGCGTCCGGGCGAGATCTCCCTGGCCCACAACGGCGTGCTGTTCCTCGACGAATTGCCCGAGTGGGACCGACGCGCGCTGGAAGTGCTGCGGGAGCCCCTGGAGTCCGGCACGGTGTCCATCTCGCGCGCGGCACGCAGCGCCGAGTTTCCCGCGCGCTTCCAGCTCGTCGCGGCGATGAATCCCTGCCCGTGCGGTTGGGCCGGCGACAACAGCGGGCGTTGCCGCTGCTCCAGCGATGTCGTGCAGCGGTATCGCGGCCGCATTTCCGGCCCGTTGCTGGACCGCATCGATCTGCATGTGGAGGTGCCGCGCCTGCCGCCGAGGGAATTGCGTCCGGATGCGCCACCGGGCGAGACCAGCGCGCAGGTGCGGGTGCGGGTGGAACAGGCGC
>Ga0247823_10001447_pt1 | contig 19778 bp, 17 predicted proteins | sample 13C_PalmiticAcid_2_FD_192426 | JGI IMG/M metagenome (GOLD analysis project Ga0247823, IMG submission 192426) | Soil microbial communities from agricultural site in Penn Yan, New York, United States - 13C_PalmiticAcid_Day30 | ecosystem: Environmental > Terrestrial > Soil > Agricultural land... | reverse complement strand
GTCTTGAGGCGCTTGATCGACTGCGAGATGGTCTTCCAGTTGGTGAGCATGCCGCCCAGCCAGCGGTGGTTGACGAAGTGCTGGTTCGACTTGCGCGCTGCGTCGGCAATGGCTTCCTGCGCCTGGCGCTTGGTGCCGACGAACAGCACCTTGCCGCCGGCGGCGACGGTCGACGACACGAACTCGAGCGCGCGCGCGAAGAGCGGCACGGTCTGCGACAGGTCGATGATGTGGACGCCGTTGCGCTCGCCAAAGATGTAGGGCTTCATCTTCGGGTTCCAGCGGTGAGTCTGGTGGCCGAAATGCGCGCCCGATTCGAGCAGCTGCTGCATGGAGACGACAGGTGCCGCCATAGGGATAACTCCTTCCGGTTGATCCTCTGGGAAGCGAGTGACCGATGGACCCAAAGGCCCGCGGCACCGGGATATGATGCTTCCCATGTGGGGTTGAGGCGGCGCCCTTAGCCGAGGCCGCGACAGATTGCAATGCCGTGCCCCGATCATAGTCCGGATCGGAATGTCCGCGCCGCAATTGGTATTGTATTGCCAATGCAATGGTATTGTATATGTTCCATTGAGAACGCCGCGATCATGCCGGCGAGTCAGCATTGGGAGGGGAATCTTGGCGCGTGCAGATGCGGCGCCGGCGAGTGTAATCGCGCCGGCCAAGAACCACTATGTCATTCTCGACGGCCTGCGTGGCGTCGCTGCGCTGATGGTCCTGCTCATGCACCTGTTTGAGGGGCATACCGGCGGCGATCTGCACAAGATGATCATCAACCACGGCTATCTCGCGGTGGATTTCTTCTTCCTGCTCTCGGGCTTCGTCGTTGCCTACGCCTATGACGATCGCTGGGGCGGGATGACCCAGTGGGAATTCTACAAGCGCCGCCTCATCCGGCTTCAGCCGATGGTGATCCTCGGCTCGATCGTCGGCGCCGCATTGTTCGTGTTCCAGATCGATCCCTTCTACCCGCTCGCCGCGGGCGCCTCGCTCTGGCAGGTGCTGCTGCTGATGGTGATCGGCTTCACGCTGATCCCCGTTCTCCCGTCCATGGACGTGCGTGGCTGGGGTGAGACCTTCCCGCTCAACGGGCCGGCCTGGTCGCTCTTCTTCGAATATTGCGCGAACATCCTCTACGCGATCGGCCTGTACAAGCTGTCGAACCGCTGGCTCGGCGTACTCGTCGCCATTGCGGGGGCGGCGCTGTTCCACCTCGCGGTGTTCGGGGAGCGCGGCGATCTGGTCGGCGGTTGGACGCTAACCGGGGAGGGACTCTATATCGGCTTCGTCCGATTGCTCTTCCCGTTCTTCGCGGGCGTACTGATGATGCGGCTCGGGATGAAGATCCGCGTCAAGGGCGCGTTCTGGGCGAGCAGCCTGCTATTGATCGTCGCGCTCTCCCTGCCCCGCTTCGGCGGAACCGCGAACCTCTGGATGAACGGCCTCTACGAAGCGCTCTGCGTGCTCGTGATCTTCCCGCTGGTCGTCGCGATCGGTGCGGGGCAGCAACAGATGGACGGCGTGTCGCTGCGCATCGCGCGCTTCTTCGGCGACCTCTCCTATCCGCTCTACATCACCCATTATCCGTTCGTGTACATCTACATGGCGTGGATCGTGACCGGGAAGCCGTCGACGAATGAAGCGATCCTGGGCGGGATCGCGGTCGCCGCCGCCTCCATCGCCCTCGCCTATGTCAGCCTCAAGCTCTACGACCTGCCGGTCCGCCGCTGGCTGGGCAAACGCCTGCTGACGCGGGGGGCGTAGCTGCATGGATGTTCCGGCCGCTGTGCGAGCGGCCGGAACATGAGAACAAAAAGAGATTGACATTCGGAACGATAGTGGAACATACAGGGCTCACACGGCGGACATGAGACATGCGCCGCCTGGGAGGTTCATATGACCGCACTGCTCGTCGCCCTGCTTTTCACCATCGCCATCACGGCTTCGATCTGGTCGATGTGGATCACGATTGCGCCGCGCCTCGACTATATGCGCGCATTGATCACCGGCGATACGATCCCGGCACTCGCACCTGCCGCAGCCCCGCGGGTTCGTCCGATCCGTTCCGCTACGATCATGCCGGCAGGCACGGGACAGTTCCGCGCGGCCGCCTGATCGCGCTAGGCGGTGTAGCGCATGGCGATCTGCGCCTCTTGCCGAAGGCCCTCCGCGCTATCAGCTTGACCAAGACGCTCTAGGTCATCAGCCGCTTCGAGGCGCCGCTGAATTTCCGTGTCGATGACAACGCTGATCACGTCGAGGGATAAAGTGCGCCGGGCGGCTTCAGGGCCTTCTTCGCCAAACTGCATCTGGAAGGATACAGGGCGATCCTGATCCGCCGGCAATGCCTCGGCATTGTCGATTGCAGCGAGCAGGCTGCGGATAACGCCCGTTTCCAGCGATTGCCGCGCGCGCATGCTGGCCAGCAGGTCAGCCCGTAGCCGTTCCTTTATTCGATTGGCTGCAGTCGGCATCGGCGCACTAGACCGAAGGTGACGACGCCCGCCCTCGCCGGTATGCCCGCACGCTGAACGGAAGCGTCGCCAGATAGCCCACGCACAGCACCGTCAGCGTCTGCCACGGTGCTGTGACCAATGCGGCGAGCAGGATCGCCAGCACCACCAGCGCCTCGAACCGCACATTGCGCCGCAAGCGCAGCGACTTCCACGAATAGGTGGCAATGCTGGAGACCATCAGCAGCCCGACAAACGCCACCCAGGGCGTGACGATCCAGGGTGAGCGCGCCAGTTCCTCGCCGCTCCACAGCCATATATAGAGCGGCAGCATCGCCAGGGCGGCGCCTGCCGGCGCCGGGATGCCGGTCAGATATCCGGCCAGCTTGCGTGGCTGCTCGGTATCGATCTGCGCGTTGAACCGCGCCAGCCGCAGCGCGCAGAACACCGCATAGAGCAACGCGACGATCCAGCCCACCTTGGGGACATGCATCAGCGCCCAGAGGTACAGGATCAGCGCCGGCGCCACGCCGAACGAGATCGCGTCGGACAGGCTGTCCAACTCCGCGCCGAACTTGCTCTCGCCGCGGATCATCCGCGCGATCTGGCCATCGATGCCATCGAGCGCAGCGGCGAGCATGATCATCATCACCGCGCGCTCCCAATCCTGTGCGATCGCGAAGCGCACGCCGGTCAAACCCGAGCAGAGCGCCAGTGCGGTGATCGCGTTGGGGGCGATGGTGCGCAGCGGGATGCCGCGCCGCAGGGGCCGCGGCTTCACACTCACTGCGCGACGCCCTCCGCGGCGATCGCGCCCTTGCGGCCGACCACGGTTTCGCCCGCGACACAGCGCTGGCCCAGCGCGACCTGCGGCGCATAATCATCGGGCAGGAACACATCGACTCGGCTGCCGAAGCGGATCAGACCGATACGCTGCCCGGCCGCGACCATGTCGCCGGGCTTGACGAAGGTCACGATGCGCCGCGCGACGAGACCGGCAATCTGGGTGAAACCGACGCGCAGGCCATCCCGCGTCTCGACCACGAAATGCTGGCGCTCATTTTCCTCACTCGCCTTGTCGAGGTCGGCGTTGAGGAACTTGCCGGCGATATAGACGACCTGACGGATCGTGCCCGCAACGGGGGTGCGGTTGATGTGCACGTCGAACACGCTCATGAAGATCGAAACGCGCACGCGCGTCTCTTCGTTCAGCCCGTCCGGACCGGCGATCTCGCGCGGCACCGGCACGCGCTCGATCATCGTGACCAGCCCGTCGGCGGGCGAAATGATCTGCCCCTCCGCCTGCGGCGTCACCCGGATCGGATCGCGGAAGAAGGCGGCGACCCAGATCGTCACACCGATCAGCAGAAAGCCCAGTTCATCCCAGATGGCGAACAGGAACAGCAACGTGACCGCGGCCGAGATCAGGACGTATTTGCGCCCTTCGGGGTGCACGGCGGGCCAGCGCCATTTGACCGGAGGGTTGCCGGTGGGCGGCTTTTCTAGTGAAGGCATGGGCGGGCTTTAGCCGGGTTCGCCTCCCCCTGACAATCGTCCGCCGCATATTGTCTGTGGGCGACTTGCAATGTTGGATTCCGCCTGCTGTGCTCGCGCTGCGGAGATGTGTGTCGATCGTTCCGCCATGGAATGCGCGCTTGTCACGGCGAAAAAAACATGCCGTTCGCGTCAGCATTGTCAACTAACTGAACGATCTCGTACAGTTATTGCCGCCACCCTTGATCCCCCCGCCCCTTCCTCCTAGACGCACCGCCAAACCTCCCTCACGAACAGGAAAGCGAGCATGGCGAAGATCAAGGTCAAGAACCCGGTCGTCGAGATCGACGGCGACGAGATGACGCGGATCATCTGGGAATGGATCCGTGAGCGCCTGATCAAGCCGTACCTCGACATCGACCTCAAATATTACGACCTCGGCGTCGAGAAGCGCGACGAGACCAACGACCAGATCACCATCGATGCCGCCAACGCCATCAAGGAGTTCGGCGTCGGCGTGAAGTGCGCGACGATCACCCCGGACGAGCAGCGCGTCGAGGAGTTCAACCTCAAGGAGATGTGGAAGTCGCCCAACGGCACGATCCGCAACATCCTGGGCGGCGTCGTCTTCCGCGAGCCGATCGTGATCTCGAACGTCCCCCGCCTCATCCCCGGCTGGACCAAGCCGATCGTCGTCGGCCGTCACGCGTTCGGCGACCAGTATCGCGCGACCGACTTCAAGGTGCCCGGCGCCGGCAAGCTGCGCCTCGTCTTCGAGGGCGAGGATGGCCAGGTCATCGACCGCGAAGTGTTCAACTTCCCGGGTTCGGGCGTCGCGATGGCGATGTACAACCTCGACGATTCGATCCGCGATTTCGCGCGCGCCTCGTTCAACTACGGCCTCAACCTGAAGTGGCCGGTGTACCTGTCGACCAAGAACACCATCCTCAAAGCCTATGACGGCCGCTTCAAGGACCTGTTCCAGGAAGTGTTCGAGACCGAGGGCTTCGCCGAGAAGTTCAAGGAAGCCGGCATCGTCTATGAGCATCGCCTGATCGACGACATGGTCGCCTCGGCGCTCAAGTGGAGCGGCGAGTTCGTGTGGGCCTGCAAGAACTATGACGGCGACGTCCAGTCGGACCAGGTCGCGCAGGGCTTCGGCTCGCTGGGTCTCATGACCTCGGTCCTGCTCTCGCCCGACGGCAAGACCGTCGAGGCCGAAGCGGCGCACGGTACGGTCACCCGCCACTATCGCCAGCATCAGCAGGGCAAGGCGACCTCGACCAACCCGATCGCCTCGATCTTCGCATGGACCGGCGGCCTCAAGTTCCGCGGCAAGTTCGACGACACGCCCGAGGTGGTGAAGTTCGCCGAGACGCTGGAGCGGGTCTGCATCGAGACCGTCGAGAGCGGCAAGATGACGAAGGATCTCGCGCTGCTGATCGGCCCGGAACAGCCCTGGATGACCACGGAGCAGTTCTTCGAGGCGATCCGTCAGAACCTCGAAGCCGAAATGGCCAGCTGGAACTGATCGCAAACAGCCTTCGCTGATTTCCAGACATCCCGGCTGGACCGGGTCGCAAGGTGCAACCGCCCTGTGACCCGTTCGCGCCGGGATGTTTCGTTCCGGCATCGTGACAATTTGCGCGGCGGCGGCCCCTGCACTAGCGTTGGGCCATGCCCTTCCAGCTGCCGTCCGGCTCAGCCCTTGTTGCCGCGATTGCGGTGACGATCGCATCGCCAGCGATCGCCGCCGCAACGCAGCCTCCGGTCGCCGCCGCCAACCGCGCGACGACTGAGCTTCTTCTCGAGGAAATGCGAAACAGCCGCATTCCGGGCCTCCAGGTCGCGGTCGTGCGCGATGGCCGTCTGGTGTTCGAAGGTGCCTGGGGCGTCGGGGATATCGAAACCGGCGCGCCGGTCACGTCCGATACGATCTTCCCCTTCAATTCGATGACCAAGGCGTTCACCGGGGTCGCCGCGATGCAGCTGGTCGCCACTGGAAAGCTCGACCTTTCGGCGCCGGTCTCCCGCTACCTCCCGGACCTCCCCGTCGGGTGGCGTGCGATCACGATACGCCAGCTGCTGACCCACAGCTCGGGCCTTCCGGATATCGTCGACCCGGATTCCGGCGCGCTCATCGGCGCGGGCGGCGAGGAAGCTGCCTGGACCGCGATTACCGCGCTTCCGCTCGTCTCCGCCCCGGGCACACGCAGCAGCTACAACCAGACCAACTATGTTCTGCTCGGCCGCATCGTCGACCGGCTCGCTCAACAGCCCTTTACGGCCTTCTTCCGCAACCGCCAGTTTGCGCCGGCCGGGATGCGTCGCACCGGCTTTGGCGACATCCGCGACTGGGCGCCGGGGAAGGCAAAATCCTATCGCTTCAATCGCCCTACGCTCAGCAGCCCTGGCACATTGGAGCGCGCCGACGTCGAGTTTCCACCGATGACCCGCACCGCTGCGGGGATGGAAGGCACGGCCGGTGACATGGCGCGCTGGATCGTCGCGGTGCTTGACGGGCGGCTGGTGGAGCGCGCGTTGTTGCCCACGATGTGGACACCCGCGGTACTTGCCGATGGGACGGAGACGCTACGCGCGATCGGCTGGGTGACGGACAAGCGCGCCATGAACCGTTGGGTTGGTCAGTCAGGCGGGAATCGCGGCGCATTCGCGGTCTACCCCGACGACAATGTGGCGGTGGTCGTACTCACCAATTTGCAGGGCGCCTCGCCTGAGCTGCTTCTGGATCGGGTCGCGGCGAACTACGTGCGGGGCTTCGTGTTACCCCCGGTCACACGGCTGCGCGCGGAGGTGCAGAAACGCGGTTTCGACCAGTTGGGCGCGATCGCGGCGGAATTACGCCATGCCGATCCGGCGATCACCTTTCCCGAAAGACAACTGAGCGATTGGGGATATCGGATGCTCCGCTCTGCCCGGCCGCAGCAGGCTTTGGCGATTTTCACCCTGGCTGCCTCGCTCTACCCGGACAGCGCAAATGCTGCCGAGAATATCGGCTATGTCCATTCCTTGAAGGGGGAGGTTCCCGCCGCAATCGCCGCCTACCGGCGCGCGCTGGCGCTCGCTCCGTCGAACGAGAAGCTGGCCAGTGCACTGAAGGCGTTGGAGCAGCGTTGAATCGATAGCATCCCGGCCCCGAAAAAACGGAGCGTCCCGCCGATGACAAATCATTCCGCGCCCGGCTAAGAGTGCTGCATGGCGCTAGATCTGACCAACCACACGTTCAGCGATACTCTGGTGATCCTGGGGGCTGCCGGATTGGTCATCCCCGCCTTCACCCGCTTCCGGATCAGCCCGGTGATCGGCTTCATCCTGGTCGGCGCACTGGTGGGCCCCGCAGGCCTTGGGCAGCTCGTACCGCAGCTGCCATGGCTCTACTATGTCACGATCACCGATCCCCATTCGATCGAGCCCTTTGCCGAGTTCGGGATCATCCTGCTGCTGTTTTCGATCGGCCTTGAACTCTCCTTCCGGCGACTATGGACGATGCGCGCCCTGGTGTTCGGCGTTGGCGCTGCCGAACTGCTCGGCGCGGCCTTGCTGGTCGGTGCGGGCCTTTATTTCCTCGGCCAGAGTTGGGCCGGCGCACTCGGTCTCGGCCTCGCGCTTGCCCTTTCCTCCACCGCGCTCGTCCTGCCGATCGCTGGCACCACCAGCGCTGTCGGCCGCTCAGCCTTCGCGATGCTGCTGTTCGAGGACCTGGCGCTGGTGCCGATCATCTTCCTGCTCGGCGCTCTCGCTCCGGCTGCAGGAGATGTCGGAGTCGGTGAGTTGGCCGTCGTACTTGGCCGCAGCGCGATCGTGGTGGCGATCCTGTACGTCGGCGGACGTCTCTACCTTCCTCGACTGTTCGCGCAGGCGGCACGCACCAAATCGCCCGAACTGTTCCTCGCAGCCAGCCTGTTGGTCGTAATCGTCGCCAGTATGGCCACCACTGCAGTCGGTCTGTCGCCCATCGTTGGCGCGCTGCTCGCGGGCCTGCTGATCGCCGAGACCGAGTATCACAGCGAGGTCGAGGTCATCACCGCTCCCTTCAAGGGACTCGCGCTCGGCGTCTTCCTGATTACCGTCGGAATGCGGCTGGACCTGCGCATGGTGATGCACGACTGGTCGCTGCTGCTCGCCGCGATTTTGGGCGTGATGGGGGTCAAGGTCATGGTCACCATGGTCCTCCTCAAGCTTTCGGGCGCGCGCACCGGCACCGCGGCTGAGGCGGGCGTGCTGATGGCCAGCCCTTCGGAGACCACGCTGATCGTGCTCGGTGTTGCAGCGACAGCGGGGCTGATCCTGCCCTCGACAGCCGCTTTCTGGACCACGGTTACTGCGATCGGCCTGACCGTGACCCCATTGCTCGCCAAGGCCGGAAGCTTCGCGTCCCGCAAGCTGGAGGAACGCGATCTGGACGGGGACGTCGCGGCAAACCCCGAAATCGTGCCGGGCGGCACCGTCATCATCGGTTTTGGCCGTGTCGGCCGCACCGTTGCCGACATGCTGAAGGCGCACGGCAAGCCCTACATCGCTGTGGATGCCGATATCGATGGCGTCGCCGCTGCCCGGCGTGATGGCTATACGGTCATGTTCGGCGACGTTGCGCGCAGCGAGCTGGTGGACCGGCTCAACCTCGGCCATGCCGACGCGCTGATCTTGACGATGGACGATCCGGTTCTCACCGTCCGGCTCACGCGCCGGGTGCGCAGCTGGGTTCCTACCATCCCGATCATCGCCCGCGCACGCGACACTGCGCATGCGGCCGAACTCTACAAGGCCGGGGCCACCGACGCGGTCCCCGAAACGCTCGAAAGCTCGCTCCAGCTCGCCGAAGCGGTGCTGGTCGATCTCGGTGTCGCGGTCGGCCCGGTCATCGCCTCGATCCACGAGAAGCGCGATGAGATGCGCAAGACGATCAAGGAAACTGCGGGGCTCGAACGCGAGCCCCGCCTGCGCCGGGTACGGAAAGAGGCTGAGACCTAAGCCATCCGCGCCCGGACCACGCGCTCCAGCACCGCTAGCGGCATTGCGCCCTTGCGCAGCACCTCGTGGAACTGGCGCGGATCCCAATTGGCGCCCGCCTTGGCCTTTGCCTCCTCGCGCAGGCGCACCCACATGGTGTGGCCGATCTTGTAGCTGCACGCCTGGCCGGGCCAGACGGTATAGCGGTCGATTTCGCCCTGGCTGCGGCCGCGCGCGATGCCGGTGATGCCGATGAGATAGTCGGTCGCCTTCTCGCGGCTCCAGCGCTTGGCATGCATCCCGCTGTCGACCACGAGGCGCGTGGCGCGGAACAGCAGCGACTGGAGATAGCCGACCTGCCCCAGCGGATCGTTCTCGAACATCCCCATCTCATCGGCGAGTTGTTCGGTGTAGAGCGCCCAGCCCTCACTATAGCCGCTGAACCCGCCGCGCCGGCGGATCAGCGGAATGTCGGGCGATTCGAGCGCCAACATCACCTGCAGATGATGCCCCGGCACCGCCTCGTGATGCGTCAGCGTGGCGAGGCCGAACTTGGGTCGGTCGAACGTGTCGCGCAGGTTGATGTAGTAGATACCCGGACGTGAACCATCGAGCGTCGCTGCCTGATAATAGCCGCCCGGCGCGCCCGCCTGAATCGACGGCGGCACGCGGCGGACCTCGACCGGCGCCTTGGGAAGGGTTGCGAACTGCTCGGGCAGGCGCGGCTCCATCGCGCGGATCTGCTTGTTGAGCTCGGCGAGCAGCGCAGCACGCCCCTCGTCGGTGTTCGGGAAGAGCTGATCGGGCCGTTCGTTGAGCGCCACCAGCCGTGCGCCGACCGTGCCCTCGCTGATCCCCTGCGCCTTCAGGATCGTATCGATCCGCGCGCTGATCTCGGCGACCTGCTCGAGACCGAGCTTGTGGATCTCGTCCCCGGTCATCCGCACCGTCGTCGCAGCCTCAGCCGCGGCGGCATAATAGGCCTCGCCATCAGGCAGCCGCCAGACACCCGCATCATGCGTCGCCTTGCCGCGTAGCTCGGTGACGAGCGCACGCTGGCGGTCGAGCGCGGGGAAGACCTTCTCCGTCACGATCCTGGCGGCTTCCGCTGCGCGCTCGGGCGGCAGGTTCGCAGCCTTGAGCTTCGCCGCATAGCCGGTCACCAGCCCGGTTTCCGCGGCCGGCTTGTCGCGCAGCGCCGCGAACTGCTTGAGCGTCGTGTCGAGGATATAGTCGGGCGCGAACACGCCGCGTGCCGCATCCGCCCGCTGGCGCGCAGTTTCCTGATCGATCACCGTCGCGAACGCGCCAAGCCGCGCCAGATAGGCGTCGGCATCCACGGCATCCTTCACGCGATGCTGGGTATCGAGGAAGTCGGGTACCTCGCGATAGGCGCCACTCAGCTGGCTCAGCCGGAACGGCACGAACCGACCGCCGCTGTCGCCATAGGTGAACTGCTCACGCCCGGCGACACTGCGCTCGAGCTGATAGGCGACCACATCCTGATCGAGCCGGGCATCCTCACCCAGCGTCTCGGACGCGAAGCCCCGCACCGCGGCCAATTCGCGCTTCGAACGGGCCAGGTCGCGCGCATCGTCCGCCGGCGAGCGCCCCGAAAGCTGTGATTTCAGCGCCGCATTCTTGCCCGTGTCGAGCCCGAGCGAGGTTGCGCCTTCCGGGTTCTCTGCCAGTCGGTCGTTGAAGATCGTGTCGAGCAGCGCGCGGAACCTGACGTCCCCGGCACCGCCTGCAGGCTTCGCCTGGCGAGCGGCAACCGGCAGCGCGGCGACCAGCGCCGCAGCGCCAGCCGAACCAACAAACGAACGGCGGCGCATCGACATCGGGTCTTTCACTCCTTCAAATCAGTTGTTGAGCGCGGGCACCTGGCGAACGCATGCGGCCAGTGCCGCGCTGGTCGCGCCGTCCTGCGCCCGCAGTCGCGCTTCGGCAGCGGTACCATCGCGCGCGACTTCGGCCTCGACCACCTTGGCAGTCTTGCCCGCGGCGCGCCCGGCATCGGACGCGGCCATGCCCCAGAAGATCGTGTGATCGAACAGCGCCGATTCCTGCGGCGTGCCCTTGCCGATCTTGGCAGCGGCATTGGTCAGCGCGGCGCAGCGAAGCGCCTCGGGATAGGGGGGTACTTTCCCCTGCGCCGAAGCGCCGGGGCTTATGAACAGGACCGCAGCGGCAGCAGCGATCAGGAAAACACGGTCAGGCAGCTTCTTTCTCCTCGGCAAGTGCCCCCTTCACGGCATCGATCGCGGCCGGGCCGTTTTCGCCCTCCGGTCCGCCACCCTGCGCCATGTCCGGGCGCCCGCCGCCGCCCTGCCCGCCCAGCGCGGCAACACCGCGCTTGACGAGTTCAACGGCGCTCAGGCTTCCGGTCAGGTCGTCGGTGACGCCGACCGCAATCGCTGCACGCCCTTCATTTACCGCGACAAAAGCTACCACACCTGAACCGATCCGGCCCTTCGCCTCATCCACGGCGCCACGCAGCGCCTTCGGATCGAGCCCGTCGAGGATCTGGCCGACAAAGTTGACGCCGCCGACCTGTTCCGGACCGGCGGGGGCCGCAGCGCCGCCACCGCCAAGCGCGAGTGCCTTCTTGGCCTCCCCCAGCTCCTTCTCGAGCTTCCGGCGCTCATCGACCAAGGCCGCGATGCGTCCGGGCACCTCGTCCGGCGAGGTCTTGAGCGTCGCCGCAACCTCGCGCAGCTTGGCATCGCGATCGGCGAGCCACAGCCGTGCCGCTTCGCCGGTGAGCGCCTCGATCCGGCGCACGCCGCTCGACACCGCGCTTTCGCTCACGATCTTGAAGATCGCGATATCGCCGGTGGCGCGGACATGGGTGCCGCCGCAAAGTTCGACGGAATAGCGCTTGTCCGTCACACGGCCCATCGAGAGGACGCGCACCTCGTCGCCATATTTCTCGCCGAACAGCGCCAGCGCGCCTGCAGCGACCGCGTCGTCCGGTGTCATCAGGCGCGTGCTGACCGCCTCGTTCGCACGGATTTCGGCGTTCACCTCAGCTTCGATGTCCGCAATCTCCTGAGCGCTCAGTGCCGAGGGGTGCGAGAAGTCGAAGCGCAGCCGGTCGGGCGCCACCAGACTGCCCTTCTGCGTGACATGCCCACCCAGACGGTTGCGGAGCGCCGCATGCAGCAGGTGCGTTGCCGAGTGATTGGCGCGGATCGCGTCGCGGCGAGCGACGTCGATCGCCAGCTTCACCGTATCGCCGACCGCCAGTTCGCCGCTTTCGATCGTCGCGTGATGCGCATGGAGGCGACCCAGCGGCTTGCTGGTGTCGCTCACCGCCGCCGTCACCTTGTCGCCGCTGATCACGCCCGCGTCGCCCATCTGGCCGCCGCTTTCGCCATAGAAGGGGGTCTGGTTGGTGAGGATGAAGACCTCGTCGCCCTGCCCCGCCTTCTCGACCCGCGCACCGTCCCTGACGATCGCGACTACCTGGCCCTCGCCATCGGTCGCGGCGTAGCCGGTGAACTCGGTACCGCCCAGTTCCTCGGCGATGTCGAACCAGACATCGTCCGAAGCCTTGGCGCCACTGCCCTTCCACGCGGCGCGAGCAGCAGCCTTCTGCTGGGCCATCGCCGCATCAAAACCGTCGCGATCGACCGCCATGCCCTGCGGGCGCAACGCGTCCTCGGTCAGGTCATAGGGGAAGCCGAACGTGTCATAGAGCTTGAACGCGGTCTCGCCAGACAGGGTGTCGCCCTCGCCCATCCCCGAAGTCGCCTCGTCGAGCAGCTTGAGACCGTTCGCCAGCGTCTGGCGGAAACGCGTCTCCTCCTGCAGCAACGTCGCTTCGATCAGCGGCTGCGCGCGCACCAGCTCGGGATAGGCCCCGCCCATCTCGGCCACCAGCGACGGCACCATCCGGTACATCAGCGGCTCTTTCGCGCCCAGGATATGGGCGTGGCGCATCGCGCGGCGCATGATGCGGCGGAGCACATAGCCGCGGCCTTCGTTTGCCGGCAGCACGCCGTCCGCGACGAGGAAACCGGCCGAGCGCAGGTGATCGGCGATCACCCGATGGCTCGCCTGATGCTCGCCGGTGGTCGATGCGCCGGTCAACGCGCCGCTCTCGGCGATCAGCGCCTTGAAGACGTCGATGTCGTAATTGTCGTGGACGCCCTGAAGCACCGCCGCGACACGCTCCAGCCCCATGCCGGTGTCGATGCTGGGCTTGGGCAGCTCGCTGACGATTTCGTCATTCTCCTGCAGATACTGCATGAAGACGAGGTTCCAGATCTCGACGAAGCGGTCGCCATCCTCTTCCGGGCTGCCCGGAGGGCCGCCCCAGATATGGTCGCCATGGTCGTAGAAGATTTCCGAGCACGGTCCGCACGGCCCGTCCGACCCCATCGCCCAGAAATTGTCCTTGGTGGCGATGCGGATGATCCGCTCCTCGGGCAGGCCCGCGATCTTCCTCCACAGATCGAACGCCTGATCGTCGGTATGATAGACGGTCGCGGTCAGCTTTTCGGGCGACAGGCCCCATTCCCTGGTCAGCAGCGTCCACGCATGCGTGATCGCCTGCTCCTTGAAATAGTCGCCGAACGAGAAGTTGCCGAGCATCTCGAAGAAGGTGTGGTGGCGCGCGGTGTAGCCGACATTGTCGAGATCATTGTGCTTGCCGCCCGCGCGGACGCACTTCTGGCTGCTCGCAGCGGTCGAATAAGGGCGCGTTTCCAGGCCCGTGAAGACGTTCTTGAACGGCACCATGCCGGCATTGACGAACATCAGCGTCGGATCGTTGTGCGGCACCAGCGGCGCCGAAGGCACGCGCGCATGCCCCTGCCCTTCGAAATAGTCGAGGAAGCTGCGGCGAATATCGTTGGTCGAGGTCATCGCGCCGACTTAGGGGCGCGCGGCGCTTCGCTCAAGCGAAACACTTCGATCAGCGCGATTGGGACAGTTTCGCCAGCGCCGCGACCCCGCGCGGACTGATCCGATAGCCGGTTTCGAGCGAGATTGTCAGACCGCGATTCTTGAGCTCGCGCACCCGCGCCTTGAACCGGTCGCGCGGTATTCCCAGCGGACCCGCGATATCCGCGGCGCGCACTTCCGGAGCTTGTTCGATCGCCTTCAGGATCGGGAGCGCCCAGTCGATCCGCGTCAACCAGGCCAGAATGTCCGGCTCTACGCCGGTTTGTTCGCGAAGCGCCTCCCTGGGGTCGTCGTCGATCCCGGCCAGTTCGATACGGTAGAGTTCGCCCGCGCGAGCGGTGAGCTCACCCAGCAGTGCAGCAAGATCCGGATAGCCTGCCGCACGTGCATCCCCGGCGTTGATCGCCTCCATATCGATCCGCTCGACCCGGCCGAACCGAACGACGCCATGGGCGGTACGCTGGGTGCCGCCGGTCGTTGCGGCCGGACTTCGCCACCGCCGAAACGCCAGGGTGATACCGCCGCTCGCGATCCCCTCCAGCGTTTCGCGGCGGAACAGCATCGGTCAGATCCGGTCGATCGCAGGCTGGGGTTCGGAAAAATAGCGCGGCCCCGTCTTGGTCATATGGAAGCAATCCTCCAGCCGCACGCCGAACTTGCCAGGCAGGTAGATGCCGGGCTCGTTCGAGAAGCACATGCCCGCGGCGAGCTTCGTCATTTCGCCCCGGACCAGATTGATCGGCTCATGCCCGTCCATCCCGATCCCGTGCCCGGTGCGATGCGACAGGCCCGGCAACCTATAGTCCGGCCCGTAGCCAAGCGAGGTGTAGTAGCGGCGCACCGCGTCATCCACCGCGCCCGCCGGCGTGCCGATCTGCGCGGCGGCGAAGGCGATTTCCTGTCCGCGCCGCATCTCTCCCCACACCTTGCGTTGCTCGGCGGTCGCATCGCCGTGCACGAAAGTGCGCGAGATGTCGCTTTCATAGCCATGGACCCGCGCACCACAGTCCATCAGCACCACCTCGCCCTTCACCACCCGCTGCGGCTTGCCGGTACCGTGCGGATAGGCCGACGCCTCGCCCAGCAGGATCAGGTTGAACGCCACCTCGCCGCCCAGCTTGCGCGTCGCGGCGCTCATCAGCGCGGCGATGTCCTGCGGCGTCATTCCTGCCTGAACCTGCGGGTGCGTCCAGCGATAGGCGGCGATCGTCACGTCGGCGGCCTTCTGCATCAGCGCGATCTCGGCCGGGGTCTTGATCATCCGGCAACCGCGCACGACCGAATTGGCGGAAACGATCAGCCGCGCGTCACCGATCGCCTGTGCGAGCCCCGTCACCGCAAAGTGGCGCACCGTCTCCTCGATACCGATGCGGTGGTTGTGCAACTTCTTCTCGCGCAACCAGCTCGCGATGACCGCGAACGGGCTCTCATGCTCCTGCCACACGCGCACCTGCGCCGGAACGCCAAGCGATTCGCGGACCGACGGCTCCTCGAAGAAGGGCGTGACGATCATCGGATCGCCCTCCACCGGGATGACGGCCGCGGTCAGCCGCTCGCTGCGGCCCCAGCGTACTCCGGTGAAATAGAGCAGGCTCGCCCCTGGCTCGATCAGCACCGCACCGATGCCATTGGCCTTCATCAGTGCCTGCGCCCGCGCGAGCCGCGCGCGACGCTCTTCCGGACCGATCGGGACCGCATCCGCGGTGATATTTTTTAGATCCGCGGCGGAGGGGAGCTCCGCCTGCAGGACTCTAGCATGAGCAACAAGGGGGGCCGCAGCGGCAGCGGCGAGAAGCGATCGGCGGGAGAAGATCATGGTCGCCAGCGATACGGCTCTTGACCCGCGCGCCGCAATCCCCTGTCTAGGCGCCGCAACGAGGGGAGCCCAATGGCCAAGAAACTGACGACATTCATCCTGATCGCGCTGGTATTGGGCGCGATCGTGGGCCTGGGGCTCCATTACGGCATCCACCAGAGCTATGGCGCCGATTCGGCCGGCGCCGAGACGCAGCTCAAGAAGGTTGCCGAGTATTTCTCGATCGTCACCGCGATCTTCCTGAACCTGATCAAGATGATCATCGCGCCGCTGGTCTTCGCTACCCTTGTTGCCGGCATCGCGCATATGGGCGACACCGCGGCGCTGGGTCGCGTCGGCGGACGCGCGGTCGGGTGGTTCATCTGCGCCAGCCTCGTGTCGCTCACCCTCGGCCTGATCCTCGTCAACCTGTTCCAGCCCGGCGTCGGCCTCAACTTCCCGTTGCCCCCGGTGGACGCGACCAGCGGGGTCGACAAGGTTGCCTTCAACCTCAAGGACTTCTTCACCCACGTTTTCCCCAAATCGGGGATCGAGGCGATGGCAAAGAACGAGATCCTTCAGATCGTCGTCTTCTCGCTGTTCATCGGCGTCGCGATCACCGCGGTCGGCGAAAAGGCCAAGCCGCTGGTCAGCGCGGTCGAGGCGCTGGTCCATGTGATGCTGCAGGTGACCAATTACGTCATGCGCTTCGCTCCGGTCGCGGTGTTCGCGGCGGTGGCGGCGACGCTGGCGGAGCGAGGCCCGGCGATCATCGGCAACCTCGCTTACTTCATGGGCACCTTCTACCTCGGCATGCTGATCCTGTGGGCGCTGCTGATCGGCATCTGCTATCTGATCGTCGGCAAGCGCACCACGCTGCTGGTCCGCTACATCCGCGATCCGCTGCTCCTCGCCTTCTCGACCGCCTCGTCCGAAGCCGCCTATCCGCGCACGCTGGAAGCGCTCGACCGTTTCGGCGTGCCGCCGCGCATCGCCAGCTTCGTGCTGCCGCTGGGCTACAGCTTCAACCTCGACGGCTCGATGATCTACATGACCTTCGCGACGATCTTCATCGCGCAGGCCTATGGCATCGACCTGACCCTGGGTCAGGAAATCACGATGCTGCTGGTGCTGATGGTCACCAGCAAGGGCATCGCCGGCGTGCCGCGCGCTAGCCTTGTCGTCATCGCCGCCACGCTCGGTTTCTTCGATATTCCTGAGGCTGGACTGCTCCTCATCCTCGGCATCGACCATTTCCTCGACATGGGCCGCTCGGCGACCAACGTCGTCGGCAATGCAGTGGCGAGCGCCGTGGTCGCGAAATGGGAAGGCGGGCGCCTCGATCCGATCGAGCCCGCCGATGTCGAACCGCCGCATGCTCCCACCGGCGGCGGACCCGCCGAAGATGTGCAGAGCTTCAGCGAGGTCGGCGAGCACCCGCCGCGGCATCAGGCATAGGCATAGGGACCGCCGGCCTCGAGCGCGGCCTGATAGGCAGGCCGCGCATGGACCTTGGCCAGCCATGCGATCGTCGCCCGGCGTGAGGCATCCAGCCCCGCCCGGTTGCGCGCGGCCTCCAACGGAAAGCTCATCATCACATCCGCCGCGCTGAAATCGTCACCGGCGAACCAGTCATGCTCTGAGAGGTGCGCCTCGACATAGTCGAGGTGTACGTCGATCATCGGCTGGATCTTCTTCTGCGCGGTCTTGCCGAGCAGCGGCACACGTCCGAGCACCAGCTTGACCAGCAGCGGCGGCATCAGCGAGCCTTCGGCATAATGCAGGAAGTGCCGGTAGAGCAGCACCGCGTCGCGATGCGCGGGCGGGCCCAGCCGCCCATCGGCCTTCTCCACCAGATACTCGATGATTGCGCCGGTTTCCGCGATGGTACGGCCAAGGCCGCCATCGGCTTCGTCATCGACGATCACCGGCGACTTGCCGAGCGGATGTACCGCGCGGAGCTCTGGCGGAGCGAGCATCGTCGCCTTGTTCCGCTCATAGCGCTCGATCCGATAGGGCAGGCCAAGCTCTTCGAGCAGCCACAACACCCGCTGCGAACGCGAGTTTTCCAGGTGGTGGACGGTGATCATCGGCCGGTCATCCTCGCTGACATTGCATAAGGCTGCACTGTCGGCGAAGGGATGACCAGTATCAAATCAGGCGAGCAGCACCTGCGCGCTTCCCGCATCGCCGGTGTCCGCAGCGACGTCGCGGTTCAACCCGGCCTTGCCGCCCGGATGACTTCAGGAACCGCCGGCTGTCTCGACACCGATCAGTTCGACGGTGAACAACAGGGTCGCGCGGCCGGGGATTGGCCCTCTCCCATTCGGTCCGTACGCCAGCTCCTGCGGGATGGCGAACTCGACCTTGTCGCCGATGCCCATCAGCTGAACGCCTTCCTGCCAGCCCTTGATGACGCGGTTGAGCGGAAAGGTCGCGGGCTGGCCACGCTTCACCGAGCTGTCGAACTCGACGCCATCGCTGAACGTGCCGGTATAGTGCACTGTCACGCGATCGAGCGGGCCGGGGCGTTGCCCGCTGCCATCCCCCGCAATGCGGCGCCAGCGCAGCCCGCTCGGGGTCACATACCAGCCCTTCGCACCATGCCGTTCTGCCAGCGCAAGCATCTGGCGGTTCTGCCACGCGACGTTCTGCGAATAGTCTGTCTGAGGAACGTCCTGCGCAGTTGCAACGCCCGCGGCTGCCATGATCGCGCAGCCCATCAGTAGCGATTTCGAGATACCCCGCACCAAGTCCACTCTCCCCTTGTTCGCACGCCGTTTGCCGGCACAGCTATCTGATCGCTCGGCCGTTCCCAAGCCGAAAGACCCGGCGCGTGGGCGCCGGGTCTTCCGATGGGAAGCTAGTCCCGTGACCGCCGCCGCTCGTCACGATACGGCGCGGCCCAATCCTGTCTTCGCGGACGCTTCATCCGCCCGAAGTTGACCAAGGTTACCCGGAACGACGCGCAAATTGTCACCTTCGTCGGTTTCGTCACTCTTCCGGACCGTCGTCCTCGGCATCCGGGCCGGTCATCATCTCTTCGGCGACCTGCTCGGTGCGGCTGCGGATCGCGGTCTCGAGCCGGTTGCAGACCTCCGGATTCTCCTTGAGGAAGGTCTTCGCGTTCTCACGGCCCTGGCCGATGCGGATGCTGTCATAGCTGAACCAGGCGCCCGACTTCTCGACCAGGCCGGCCTTGACGCCGAGATCGAGGATCTCGCCGATCTTCGAGATCCCCTCGCCATACATGATGTCGAATTCGACCTGCTTGAACGGCGGGGCGACCTTGTTCTTCACCACCTTCACGCGGGTCGCGTTGCCGACGATGTCGTCGCGGTCCTTGATCTGGCCGGTGCGGCGGATATCGAGGCGGACCGAGGCGTAGAACTTCAGCGCGTTGCCGCCGGTCGTGGTCTCCGGGTTGCCGTACATCACGCCGATCTTCATGCGCAGCTGGTTGATGAAGATCACCATGCAGCGCGAGCGGCTGATCGAACCGGTTAGCTTGCGCAGCGACTGCGACATCAGACGCGCCTGCAGGCCGACATGGCTGTCGCCCATCTCGCCCTCGATTTCCGCGCGCGGAACCAGCGCGGCGACCGAGTCGACCACCAGCACATCGATCGCGTTCGAGCGCACCAGCGTGTCAACGATCTCGAGCGCCTGTTCGCCGGTATCCGGCTGCGAGACGATCAGTTCGTCGATGTTGACGCCCAGCTTCTTGGCATAGACCGGGTCGAGCGCATGCTCGGCATCGACGAACGCGGCGACGCCACCCGTCCGCTGCGCCTCGGCGATCACATGGAGCGCCAGCGTGGTCTTGCCCGAGCTTTCCGGGCCATAGACCTCGATCACGCGGCCGCGCGGCAGCCCGCCCACGCCGAGCGCGATGTCGAGCCCGAGCGAACCGGTCGAGATCGCCTCGACCTGCATCGTCTCCTTCGAGCCGAGCCGCATTGCCGAACCCTTGCCGAACGCGCGGTCGATCTGCGCGAGTGCGGCGTCGAGCGCCTTCTGTTTGTCCGAAGAAATCGCCATGTTTCCGTCGATCACCTTGAGGGAAGCTGCCATCCGAAGTCTCCGTCGCTAGAGGCTTTACGCCCTGCCTTCAACAGGCCTGTCATCACATTGTTGACGGTTGCGTATAG
>Ga0247823_10001446_pt1 | contig 19779 bp, 20 predicted proteins | sample 13C_PalmiticAcid_2_FD_192426 | JGI IMG/M metagenome (GOLD analysis project Ga0247823, IMG submission 192426) | Soil microbial communities from agricultural site in Penn Yan, New York, United States - 13C_PalmiticAcid_Day30 | ecosystem: Environmental > Terrestrial > Soil > Agricultural land... | reverse complement strand
ACGAGGTCGGCCGCTTCGCTGGCCGTGCTGTCGAGGACCTGGCTCATGGTGTCAACGGGATCGGATCAATCGTTGTCGCCCGGCACGAAACGCGGGTCGACTTCTATGGGCTCCTGCTCCTGCTGGCGCAGTGCCTCGATGTGTTCGTACGCCTTCTGCACCAGCCGCTCGCAGCCCTCGCGCGTCAGCGCCGAGATCTCGAACACGGGGCCCTTGTAGCGCAAGCGCCGCACGATGTCGCGCACGCGCTCCTCGCGCTCTTCGGCGGGCAGCATGTCCACCTTGTTGAGTACCAGCCAGCGCGGCTTGGCGTGGAGCGCCGGGTCGAACTTCTTGAGTTCGGCCACGATCGCCTTCGCCTGCGTCACCGGATCGATGGCCTCGTCAAAGGGCGCAGCATCCACCAGATGCAGCAGCAGGCGCGTGCGCTGCAAGTGGCGCAGGAACTGGTGCCCGAGGCCCGCTCCCTCAGAGGCGCCCTCGATCAGCCCGGGCACGTCCGCCACCACGAAACTCTTCTCGGGACCCACGCGCACCACACCCAGGTTGGGGTGCAGCGTGGTGAAGGGGTAGTCTGCGATCTTCGGCCGGGCATTCGAGACGGCCGCAATGAGCGTCGATTTGCCAGCGTTGGGCATGCCCAGCAAGCCCACATCGGCCAGCACCTTGAGTTCCAGCTTGAGCGTCTTGCGCTCACCGGGCCAACCGGGCGTCTTCTGCCGCGGCGCGCGGTTGGTGGAGCTCTTGTAATGCATGTTGCCAAAGCCGCCATCGCCGCCCTTGGCCACCATCACCCGCTCGCCGGGCTGAAGCAACTCGCACACCACCTGATCCGACTCGGCGTCGCTCACGATGGTGCCGACCGGCACCTTCAGCACCACGTCGTCGCCCTTGACCCCGAACATGTCGGAGCCCTTGCCGTGCTCACCGCGCTGCGCCTCGAAGCGGCGGGTATACCGAAAGTCAACCAGGGTGTTCAGGCTCGCGTCGGCAACCATGATCACATGGCCGCCCCGTCCGCCATCCCCGCCATCCGGGCCACCGAACTCCTTGTACTTCTCGTGCCGGAACGACGCGCACCCGTTCCCGCCATCGCCGGCGGCGACGTCGATGGTGGCTTCGTCAACGAATTTCATGGAGTGCCAATGCTAGCTGAGGGCAACAAAAAGGCCCGCGTGCGCGGGCCTCTTACGCGAGGATCGGCGGGATCAGGCCGGGGTGACGCTGACCACGTGACGACCCAGGGCACCCTTGACCGCGAACTGCACGTGGCCGTCTGCGGTGGCGAACAAGGTGTGGTCCTTGCCGACGCCCACGTTGGTGCCGGGGTGGAACTTGGTGCCGCGCTGACGCACGATGATCGAACCGGCCGAGACCAGTTCACCGCCGAACGCCTTCACGCCGAGCATCTTGGGCTTGGAGTCGCGCCCGTTGCGGGTAGAGCCGCCGCCTTTTTTCTGTGCCATCTTGCTGCTCCTTAGCCCGAAATCGACGCGATTTCGATTTCAGTGAAATTCTGCCGGTGACCCTGGCGCTTCTGGTAGTGCTTGCGACGACGCATCTTGAAGATGCGCACCTTGTCGTGACGACCGTGCGCCACCACCTTGACCGTGACCGATGCGCCGGAGACCAAGGGAGTGCCCACTTTCAGTTCGGTGCCGTTGCCGACAGCCAGAACCTCATCAAACACGATCTCTTGGCCCACATCCGCAGCAATCTGTTCTACTTTGATTTTTTCGCCGGCAGCCACGCGATATTGCTTGCCACCGGTTTTTATGACCGCGTACATAGGAACCTCTTGAAGTTGGCCTTGCAGCACCTGGCATAGACAGCCGGCAATCCACGAAGGCTATCGGCAGACGGATTTCCGCCGAACCGAAGATTATAGCCATGGGGGCCGCGTCAGGCAAATCGACCCGTGCACCCTACTCACTCGCGCGCAAAGCCCCCAGGCTGGCTTCCTATAATCCGGCGCCCCCTCGCCTCCGACCACCGGCCCTCACTTGTCCCTTGCCTTGCCGACGAACAACCCGCTCGAACTGATCCGCGCCGACATGGCCGCGGTTGACCGGGTGATCCACGAGCGACTGACCACCGACGTGCCCCTGGTACGCGAAGTCGCCCAGTACATCATCTCGGCGGGCGGCAAACGCCTGCGCCCGGCCCTGCTGCTGCTGGTCAGTGGCGCCCTGTCGTGCGACCACCCGCACCGGCACACGCTGGCCGCCGTGGTGGAGTTCATCCATACAGCCACACTGCTGCACGATGACGTGGTCGATGAATCGACCCTGCGTCGTGGCCGGCCCACGGCCAATCAGACGTTCGGCAACGCCGCCAGCGTGCTGGTGGGCGACTTCCTCTATTCGCGCGCCTTCCAGATGATGGTGGACGTCAATCACATGCGAGTAATGGAGGTTCTGTCGGACGCCACCAACGTGATTGCCGAGGGAGAGGTGCTGCAGCTCATGACCATGCGCGACGCTTCGATCGACGAAGCGTCCTACCTGCGGGTGATCCGCTCCAAGACGGCCAAGCTGTTCGAGGCCAGCGCGCGGCTGGCACCGATCCTGGCGCAAGCCAACCCGGCCGTCGAGCAGGCCTGCGCCACGTATGGGCAAGCCCTGGGTACTGCATTCCAGGTCATTGACGACGTGCTCGATTACGAAGGCAGTGCCGACGAACTGGGCAAGAACCTGGGTGACGACCTGCGCGAAGGCAAAGTCACCCTGCCCATCATCTGCGCCCTGCGCGCGGGTGATGACAGCCAGCGCGCCCTGATTCGCGACGCCATCGAGCATGGCCGGATCGAGAACCTGTCGGACATCCAGCGCGTCATCCTCAGCACCGGCGCCCTGGACACCGCACGCGCCGCCGCGCAAGCCGAAGCGCGGCGTGCCCTAGATGCCGCGGCGACTCTGCCACCCAATTCGCATCGAGAGGCTTTGCTACAATTGGCGGCTGCACTGCTAGAGCGTCGCTCTTGAAGTTCACGGCTCTGGCGCCGTCATCAGCCAAGGGATCCAGCGGATCCATACGGGGTGTAGCTTAGCCTGGTAGAGCGCTACGTTCGGGACGTAGAGGCCGGAGGTTCGAATCCTCTCACCCCGACCATCACTTGGTCACATCAGCGATCCGTTCGCGGGACACACCACACGCGATGTCCACGCGTCATGGATACAACGTCAATCGACGTGAGCCCCTGTTTTCCGGATAACTGGCGTCAATTGTGGCGTCCAAGTTGTTGATTTCCGTTAGATTACGCAGATATGGCGTCAGTTGATACGGTGAACCAGGACAGTCCGTCCATGGCCCTTCCCGGGCTTGGACGTGCGCTCGTGTCGGCCGGCAAGCTCAATCAGCGAGCGGCCGAGGACCTGTACCGCAAGGCGCAAAGCAGCCGCACCAGTTTCATCGCCGAACTGACGGGCTCCGGTGCGGTGTCCCCGACCGATCTGGCTCACACCATGTCGGTGGCTTTTGCCGCGCCCCTGCTCGATCTCGACGCGATTGACGTTCAACGCCTGCCTGCCGGCCTGCTCGATGCCAAGATCTGTTCGGACTTTCGCATCGTCGTCCTCAGCAAGCGAAACAACCGCCTGATCGTCGCCACAGCCGATCCGTCCGATCAACAAGCCGCCGAAAAGATCAAGTTCGCCACGCAAATGGGCGTGGATTGGGTCATCGCCGAGTTCGACAAGCTCAGCCGGCTGGTCGAGGCGCAGACCAAGTCCGTCAGCGAGGCGATGGAAAACATCGTCGGCGACGTCGAATTCGATGAGCTGGCCACCGAGGCCGTCACCACCGATGCTGCTGAGAAAGCCAGCGAGGTCGATGACGCGCCGGTCGTCAAATTCCTCCACAAGATGCTGATCGACGCGTTCAACATGCGCGCGTCCGACTTGCACTTCGAGCCCTACGAGCACCAGTACCGCGTGCGTTTCCGCATCGACGGCGAACTGCGTGAAATTGCTTCGCCACCGATCGTCATCAAGGACAAGCTGGCGTCGCGGATCAAGGTCATCTCCCGGATGGACATCTCCGAGAAGCGGGTCCCCCAGGACGGGCGAATGAAGCTCAAGGTGGGGCCGGACCGTGTGATCGATTTCCGCGTCAGCACCCTGCCCACGCTCTTCGGCGAAAAGATCGTGATTCGTATCCTCGATCCGAGCCAGGCCAAGATGGGCATCGATGCCCTGGGCTACGAACCGGAAGAGAAGGAGCGCCTGATGGACGCCATCCAGCGTCCCTATGGCATGGTGCTCGTCACGGGTCCGACGGGCTCGGGCAAAACGGTGTCGCTCTACACCTGCCTGAACATCCTGAACAAGCCGGGCGTGAACATCTCGACGGCCGAAGACCCGTCCGAGATCAACTTGCCTGGTGTCAATCAGGTGAACATGAATGAGAAGGCTGGCCTGACCTTTGCGGTCGCGCTCAAGGCCTTCCTTCGCCAGGATCCAGACGTGATCATGGTTGGTGAGATCCGCGATCTGGAAACCGCCGACATCGCGATCAAGGCCGCACAGACCGGCCACATGGTGATGTCGACGCTGCACACCAACGACGCGCCGACGACGCTCACACGGATGATGAACATGGGCATCCCCACGTTCAACATCGCGTCCAGCGTGATCCTCATCACCGCGCAGCGGCTGGCGCGGCGCCTGTGCCCCAATTGCAAGGCACCGCTGGACGTGCCCCGCAAGGCCCTGCTCGAAGCTGGCTACAAGCCCGAGGAGCTGGATGGCACCTGGACGCCGTACAAACCGGTGGGTTGCTCCGCCTGCAACAACGGCTACAAGGGGCGCGTCGGCATCTACCAGGTGATGCCGATCTCCGAGGAGATCCAGCGCATCATTCTGCGCGGTGGCACCTCGCTGGACATCGCCCAGCAAGCCAGCAAGGAAGGCGTGCGCTCGCTGCGAGAGTCCGGCCTGCTCAAAGTCAAGCTGGGACATACCTCGCTCGAGGAAGTGCTCAGCGTGACGAACGAATGATCACCCGCTCACCCACAGCTCCCTGAGGAATTCCATGGCCACCGTCGCAAGCAAGAGCGTCAAGGACTTCGTGTTCGAATGGGAAGGAAAGGACCGCAACGGCAAGGCGGTGCGCGGCGAGACTCGGGCGCAAGGCGAAAACCAGGTCACCGCCACGCTGCGTCGGCAAGGCATCATCCCGGTCAAGATCAAGAAGCGGCGCACCTCCTCCGGCAAGCGGATCAAGCCAAAGGACATCGCGATCTTCACGCGCCAGTTGGCCACGATGATGAAGGCGGGCGTGCCCTTGCTGCAGTCGTTCGACATTGTCGGCCGCGGCAACCCCAACCCCAACGTCACGCGCCTGCTAAACGACATTCGAGCCGACGTGGAAACCGGTACCTCGCTGAGTGCGGCCTTTCGCAAGCACCCGATGTACTTCGACAGCCTCTATTGCAACCTGATCGAGGCCGGCGAAGCGGCCGGTATTCTGGAGGATCTGCTCGACCGCCTCGCCACCTACATGGAGAAAACCGAGGCGCTGAAGTCGAAGATCAAGTCGGCCCTGATGTACCCGACGGCGGTGATCATCGTGGCCTTCGTGGTGGTGGCCATCATCATGATCTTCGTGATACCTTCCTTCAAAGAGGTGTTCTCCTCGTTCGGCGCCGACCTGCCGGCCCCCACGCTGTTCGTGATCGCCATGAGCGAGTTCTTCGTGCAGTACTGGTGGCTGATCTTCGGCGGCCTGGGTGGTGGAATCTACTTCTTCATGCAAGCCTGGAAGCGCAACGAGAAGGTGCAGCGCTTCATGGATCGCCTGCTGCTCAAGCTGCCCATCTTCGGCGAACTGATCGAGAAGTCGGTGGTGGCCCGCTGGACCCGCACACTCGCCACGATGTTCGGCGCGGGCGTTCCGCTGGTCGAGGCACTCGACTCCGTGGGGGGCGCGTCAGGCAACTCGGTCTACGCCATTGCCACGGAAAAGATCCAGCAGGAAGTCTCGACTGGTGTAAGCCTCACCACGGCCATGACCAACGTGAACATCTTTCCGTCCATGGTGTTGCAGATGTGCGCGATCGGCGAAGAGTCGGGCTCGATCGACCACATGCTGAGCAAGGCCGCCGACTTCTACGAAGCTGAAGTGGACGACATGGTGGCCGGCATCTCCAGCCTGATGGAGCCAATCATCATCGTGGTGTTGGGTACCGTGATCGGCGGCATCGTCGTGTCGATGTACCTGCCGATCTTCAAACTCGGCCAGGTGGTCTGATGCCGGAATGGGTTACGGGCGCGCCCGCAGTGGCGCTGCTGGGCGTGCTCGGCTTGCTGGTGGGCAGCTTCCTGAATGTCGTCATCCACCGCCTGCCCAAGATGATGGAGCGGCAGTGGACCGCCGAGTGCGCCGAGCTGCAAGGCAAGGTCGAAGAAGCCGAAGCACCGACCGAGCGCTACAACCTGGTGGTGCCGCGATCGGCCTGCCCCCACTGCGGCCACGTCATTCGCTGGTACGAAAACATTCCCGTGCTGAGCTACCTTGCCTTGCGCGGGCGATGCAGCCAATGCCGCGCCGGCATCGGGCTACGCTATCCCCTGATCGAGCTCGCCACCGGTATCCTGTTCGCCTGGGTTGGCTGGCGCTGGGGATTCACGCCCACCGGACTGGCCTGGTGCGGCTTTGCCGCGGCCGTTGTGGCACTGGCCTGCATCGACTGGGACACCACGCTGCTGCCAGACGACATCACGTTGCCACTGCTGTGGGCCGGCATCGTGGCGGCCGCCCTTGATCTGACGTCAACCCGCCTGCCCGACGCGGTGTGGGGCGCCGTCGGCGGCTACCTCTCGTTGTGGCTCATCTACTGGGCCTTCAAGCTGCTCACCGGCAAGGAAGGCATGGGCTACGGCGACTTCAAGTTGTTCGCAGCCTTTGGGGCCTGGTTCGGCTGGCAGGCGCTGGTGCCCATCATTCTGATGGCCTCAGTGATCGGCGCGGTCATCGGCATCGGCATCAAGCTGGTGGGCCGCTTGCGCGAAGGGGGCTATGTGCCTTTCGGCCCTTTCCTCGCGCTGGGCGGGCTTACCGCCATGGCCTTCGGTCCCGCGGCCATCTTGGCCGCCGTCGGCCTATGAATGTGGCAGAGCCGGTGCGGCGCATCGGCCTCACGGGTGGCATCGGCAGCGGGAAAAGCACGGTCGGCGCGCGCCTGCAAGCACTCGGCGCGGACCTCATCGATGCGGACGCCATCTCCCGCGCCAGCACGGCGGCGGGCGGCGCGGCGATTCCCGCCGTGCTCGAAAGCTTCGGCCCCACCTTCATCAGCAACGACGGTGCGCTGGACCGGACCCGCATGCGCGAGCGGGTGTTCGCCGACCCCAGCGCCCGCCAAACGCTGGAAGCCATCGTTCACCCCATCGTGGCGCACGACATCGCGCGTCGCGTTGCGCAAAGCAACAAGGCTTGCATTGTGTTCGACGTGCCCTTGCTCGCCGAATCGCCACGCTGGCGCCCCCAGCTGGACCTCGTGGTCGTCGTGGACTGCAGCGAGGCCACCCAACGCCGACGCGTGCATGCCCGCAGCGGCTGGGACGACACCGTGATCGACGGCGTGCTGCGCAGCCAGAGCACACGCGCCCTGCGCCTGATGGCGGCCGACGCGGTCATCTTCAACGATGAAGACGATCTCGACCGTTTGCATCGCCTGGTTGACCGGCTATCGACAAGCTTCGGGCTATGATCCTGCAACGCGCGGCCACCATGGCCACGCACCCAGCGAGCCCGTGATCCTCTACGAATACCCTTTCAACGAACGCATCCGCACCTACCTGCGGCTCGAGCAGCTTTTCAAGCGGCTGGCCGTGCTGGTGCCGCGCGAGCATCCACTGGATCACCACTACGCGATCCAGACGTTGTTTGAGATCATGGATGTGGCCTCCCGCGCCGACATGAAGTCGGACGTGCTCAAGGACCTTGATCGGCAGAAGCAGTCCCTGGCGGGGTTTCGAGGCAATCCGGCCATCTCCGAAGCGGCGCTCGACACTGTGATCAGCCAGCTCGACGCCTGTTTTTCGCAGATCGCCGACGTGCCAGGCAAGCCTGGCCAGAGCCTGACCGAGAACGACTGGCTGATGGCCATCCGCAGCCGCATCGGCATTCCCGGTGGCACCTGCGAATTCGATCTGCCCGCCTATTTCCATTGGCAGCACCTCGACACCGCGCAGCGCCAAGCCGCCCTGGGTGATTGGTCCCGCACGCTGGCGCCCTTGGCCGAAGCGTTGGTGCTGCTGTTGAAGATGATGCGTGAGACGGGCGCGCCGCAAAAGGTCGTCTCCACTGGTGGGCATTTCCAGCAGAACCTGCCCCAAGGCCGCACCTTTCAACTGCTGCGGCTGCGGATCGACCCTTCGGCCGGCCTGATCCCCGAAATCAGCGGCAACCGGCTCATGTTCTCGGTGCGGCTGATGCGCTTGGGCGAGGACCACCGGCTGCACCCCTCGGGCGAGGACGCCAGCTTCGAACTCGCGCTGTGCGCCTGAGGCGATGATGCAAGCGACCGACAGTCGCATCGTGCGCTGCCCCGCCTGCGGCGGCGACAGCGTCTATGCACCCAGCAACCGCTGGCGGCCATTCTGCAGCGAGCGCTGCAAGCAGGGCGACCTGGGTGCCTGGGCCAGCGAGCAGTACGCCTTGCCCGACAAGGGCGCACCCACCGACGACTGGGACGCCGAGCCGCGCTGAGCGCGACGCTGCCTCAGGCGGCGTGGGCCTCTTCCTGCAGCCAGCGCAGCACGGGCACGGTGCCGGGCAACACCGGCTCACATTGCACCGGCAAGCGCTCCCAGCGGCTGTCTTGCCCTTCGTGCATCTGTAACTCGCCGGACCACTCGCGCACCTTGCAAAAGTGCAGGCGCACCAACCCATGTGGGTAATCGACCAATTGGGTCCGCCAGACAGGAGCCGGGCCGATGGTCAGGCCGATTTCTTCCTGCAGCTCACGCCGCAGCGCCTGCTCCACGGTTTCGCCCGCTTCGAGCTTGCCACCGGGGAATTCCCAGTAGCCCGCGTAGACCTTGCCCGTGGGGCGCGAGGTGAGCAGGAAACGCCCCTCGCCATCGATGAGCACGCCAACCGCCACGTCCGTCGCGCTTTTCGCGGCGGCCGCTTCGCGTCCACCATCCACCACGAGAACGTCAGCCGTCATGCCTCGCCGCCGTGGGAGCCAGCGTAGTCGCGTGCGAACTGGTAGGCCACGCGCCCGCTGCGCGAGCCGCGTTCCAGCGCCCACACCAGGGCCTGCGGCCTGGCCGCGTCGATCGCCGGCTGCGCCACGCCGAAGGACGATAGCCACTGCGCGACGATCGCCAGGTACTCGTCCTGGCTGAAAGGGTAGAAGCTGATCCACAAGCCGAAGCGCTCGGACAGCGAAATCTTTTCCTCGACCACTTCACCCGGATGCACCTCGCCGTCCGCTGTGTGGGTGTACGTGAGGTTCTCCTTCATGTACTCGGGCAGCAGGTGGCGGCGGTTGCTGGTGGCGTAGATCAGCACGTTGGCGCTCGAGGCCGACACCGAGCCGTCGAGGATGGACTTGAGCGCCTTGTAACCGGGCTCGCCGTCCTCGAAGCTCAAGTCGTCGCAGTAGACGATGAATTTCTCGGGCCGGTCAGCCACCACGTCGACGATGTCGGGCAGGTCTACCAGATCGGCCTTGTCGACCTCGATCAGGCGCAAGCCCTGGTCGGCGTAGGCGTTGAGGCAGGCCTTGACCAGCGAGGACTTACCCGTGCCGCGCGCGCCTGTCAGCAGCACGTTGTTGGCCGGCAGGCCCTTCACGAAGTGCTCGGTGTTGCGCTGGATGCGCTCTTTCTGCGGCTCCACTTCCTTCAGGTCGCTCAGCGCGATGTTGGCCACGTGGCGCACGGGTTCCAGCAGGCCATGACCGTTGCTGCGCTTGCGGTAACGAAAGGCGTGCGAAGCCGCCCAGTCCGGCGCAGACAGCGGCTGCGGGAGAACGGCCTCGATGCGGTCGATCAGGGCTTCGGCGCGCTGCAGCAAACGCTCGAAAGAGGGGTTCATGAGCGGTAGTCGGCGTTGATGGTGACGTACTCGTGGCTGAAGTCGCAGGTCCAGACGGTCTCGCTGGCCGAGCCACGGCCCAGGCCTATGCACACCTCGATCTCGGCCGGCTTCATGACGCGCTGGCCGTCTTCCTCGCGGTACTTCGGGTGGCGGCCACCGCGCGTGACCACGTGCACATCGCCCAGCCACAGGTCGATGCCGCTCACGTCCAGGTCGTCGATGCCTGAGTAGCCCACCGCCGCCAGGATACGGCCGAGATTGGGGTCGCTCGCGAAGAAGGCCGTCTTGACCAGCGGCGAGTGCGCCACCGAGTAGGCCGCGCGCAGGCACTCCGCCGCGTCGCGCCCGCCTTCCACGCGGATGGTGATGAACTTGGTCGCGCCTTCACCATCGCGCACGATGGCGTGGGCCAGGCGCTGGGCCAGCGGCGTGAGTGCCTCGAGCAGCGCGCGCCCTGCCGGGCTGGACAAGTCGCTGACCGGCGAATTCCCCGCCTGGCCCGTGGCGATCACCACGAAGGAATCGTTGGTGCTGGTGTCGCCATCGACCGTGACGCGGTTGAACGAGACATCGGCCAGCCGGCGAGCCAACTCGTTCATCAACTCGGGCACCACGGCCGCGTCGGTGGCCAGGAACCCCAACATGGTGGCCATGTTGGGCCGGATCATGCCGGCGCCTTTGGCGATGCCGGTGGCGCGCACCGCGTGACCATCGAGTTCGAACGACACGCTGGCCGCCTTGGGCAGGGTGTCCGTCGTCATGATGCCCTGCGCCACGGCCAGCCACTGCGCACCCGAATCGTGCTGCGCCGTGGCCGCGTTGGTCAGCGCCGCCGGCAAGCCACCGAGCAGGCGGTCCATGGGCAGAGGCTCCATGATCACGCCGGTGGAGAACGGCAGCACCTGCTCATGGTGCAGGCCGAGCGATCGCGCCAGCGCGGTGCAGGTCTGGCGCGCGTCGGCCAAGCCACTCTCGCCGGTGCCCGCATTGGCATTGCCGGTGTTGATCACCAGGGCGCGCACGCCCTGCCCGCAGGCCATGTGCTCGCGGCACACCTGCACCGGCGCCGCCGCGTAGCGGTTGCGCGTGAACACCGCTCCCACCGCGCTGCCTTCATCCAGCAGAAAAACCGACAGGTCCTTGCGGTTGGCCTTGCGGATGCCGGCTTCGGCAACCCCGATGCGCACGCCCGCGATGGGCAGCAAGTCGGCCACGACGGGACTGGAGAGTTGGACAGGCATGGAGGGGATCTCGGATCGGGAATCGGACGACCGGCCAATGCGCCGGTCACTCAGTCGAGCTTGCCGTGGCAGTGCTTGTATTTCTTGCCACTGCCGCAGGGGCAGGGGTCGTTGCGGCCCACGCGCGGCATCTCGCCGGCCATCGCTTGCGCGACGGCGGCCTCGGGGCGGGTCTCGGCCTCGCCGGTCTCGGTGGGCGCCGTGTAGGTCACGTTGCTGATGGCCTCGGCACGCTCTTCCAACTGCTCGGCCGCCTGCGAGATCTGCTCGGCCGACTGCACGCGGACGTTCATGAGGATGCGCGTGACATCGTTCTTCACCGAGTCCAGCAGTTGGCCGAACAACAGGAAGGCTTCGCGCTTGTACTCCTGCTTGGGCTGCTTCTGTGCGTAGCCGCGCAGATGGATGCCCTGGCGCAGGTAATCCAGCGCAGCGATGTGCTCACGCCACTGTGAATCGATGGTCTGCAGCAGCACCACGCGTTCGAACGAGGTGAAGTTCTGCTCGCCAACCTGGTCGACCTTGGCAACGAACGCGGCCTTGGCGGCCTCGCGCACGCGCTCGGCGATGTCTTCGGCCTCGACCGCCTCGGACTCGGCCACCCAGCTCGCCAGCGGCAGTTCCACCGCCCACTCCTCGCGCAGTGTCTTCTCGAGTGCGGGCAGATCCCACTGCTCCTCCACGCTTTCCTCAGGCACGAACTGGTGCACGAGGTCGGTCATGGCGCCATCGCGCAGGGCGTCGATCTGCGCGCGCAGTTCCTGCGCGTCGAGGATGTCGTTGCGCTGCTGGTAGATGACCTTGCGCTGATCATTGGAGACGTCGTCGTACTCCAGCAGTTGCTTGCGGATGTCGAAGTTGCGCGCCTCCACCTTGCGCTGCGCGCTCTCGATGCTGCGGGTGACGATGCCGGCCTCGATCGCCTCGCCCTCGGGCATCTTCAGACGGTCCATGATGGCGCGCACGCGGTCGCCCGCGAAGATGCGCATCAGCGGATCGTCCAGGCTCAGGTAGAAGCGGCTGGAGCCGGGGTCGCCCTGGCGGCCCGAACGGCCGCGCAACTGGTTGTCAATGCGACGCGATTCGTGGCGTTCGGTGGCGATGATGCGCAGACCACCCAGCGCCACCACCTTTTCGTGGTCGGCCTGCCACTGCCCGCGCAGCGTCTCGGCGCGCGACGCGCGGGTGCCTTCGTCCAGCGCCGGGTCGGCCATCACGGCCTCGACCATCTTCTCCAGGTTGCCGCCCAGCACGATGTCGGTGCCGCGGCCCGCCATGTTGGTGGCGATGGTGATGGCGCCCGGGCGGCCCGCCTGCGCAATGATGTCCGCTTCGCGCGCGTGCTGCTTGGCGTTGAGCACCTGGTGCGGCAGCTTCGCGGCCTCGAGCAGCTGCGCGATGATTTCGGAGTTTTCGATCGACGAGGTGCCCACCAGCACGGGCTGGCCACGCTCGTGGCATTCGCGAATGTCGGCAATCGCGGCGTCGTACTTTTCCTTGGTGGTCTTGTAGACGCGGTCGAGCTGGTCCTGGCGCTTGCTGGGTCGGTTCGGCGGAATCACCACCGTCTCCAGACCATAGATTTCCTGGAATTCGTAGGCCTCGGTGTCGGCCGTGCCGGTCATGCCCGACAGCTTGCCGTACAGGCGGAAATAATTCTGGAAGGTGATGGACGCCAGCGTCTGGTTCTCGGGCTGGATGCCCACGCCCTCCTTCGCCTCCACCGCCTGGTGCAGGCCGTCGCTCCAACGGCGCCCGGCCATCAGGCGGCCGGTGAACTCGTCGACAATCACGATCTCGCCGTTCTGGTTGACGTAGTGCTGGTCGCGGTGGAACAGATGGTGCGCCTTGAGCGAGGTCACCAGGTGGTGCAGCAGCGCGATGTTCGACGGGTCGTACAGCGAGGCCCCCTCGGGCAGCAGGCCAGCCCTGGACAGCAGGGCCTCGGCGTTCTCATGCCCCTGTTCGGTGAGATGCACCGAGCGCGCCTTCTCGTCGAGCGTGAAGTCGCCCGGCTTGATGACGCCTTCGCCCGTGCGCGGGTCGGCCTCACCCTCCTGACGGCTGAGGTGCGGCACGAGCTGGTTGATCGCCACGTAGACGGCCGTCTGGTCTTCGGCCTGGCCGCTGATGATCAGCGGCGTGCGGGCCTCATCGATCAGGATGGAGTCCACCTCGTCGACGATCGCGAAGTTCAACCGGCGCTGCACGCGATCGGCGGCCTCGTAGACCATGTTGTCGCGCAGATAGTCGAAGCCGTATTCGTTGTTCGTGCCGTAGGTGATGTCGGCACGGTAGGCGGCCTGCTTTTCCTCGCGCTGCATCTGCGGCAGGTTCACGCCCACCGACAGGCCGAGGAAGTTGTAGAGCTTGCCCATCCACTGGGCGTCGCGGTTGGCCAGGTAATCGTTGACCGTCACCACGTGAACGCCCTGGCCGGCCAGCGCGTTCAGGTACACCGGCAGCGTGGCGGTGAGCGTCTTGCCCTCGCCAGTGCGCATCTCGGCGATCTTGCCGTGGTGCAACGCGATGCCGCCCATCAGTTGCACGTCGAAGTGGCGCATCTTCATGACACGCTTGCCCGCCTCGCGCACCACGGCAAAGGCCTCGGGCAACAGCGCATCGAGCGCTTCCCCCGCGGCCAGGCGCTGGCGGAACGACTCTGTCTTGGCCTTGAGTTCGTCGTCGCCGAGCGACTCGAACTGCGACTCCAGCGCGTTGATGCGCTCGACCGTCTTGCGGTACTGCTTGAGCAGGCGGTCGTTGCGGCTTCCGAAGAGCTTGGTGAGGAAATTGGTGGCCATATGAGGACGCCCGGGACACCAACCCGGGAAGCGTTGGCACGGACGGCGATGATCGATCGGAAGGACGCTTGCGCGCCCGCTGGCGGCGGCGAAGGGGCGCAAGGCCCCCAGGTACCGGCGAACACGCGGCTTTCAAGCGCGAAGCCGGCATTTTAGCGGCCGGCCACTGTCAGCTTCAGCGCGTGCGAGAGACGTTCGGCCCGGGAGGAGCACGAGCCAGATGCTCACCGGCCTGCAGGAATTTCTGGGGGTTCTGCGGCACACCCGCGACCCACACCTCGAAATGCAGGTGCGGGCCGGTGGAACGTCCGGTCGAGCCCACCTCGGCGATCTTCTGGCCGCTCTTGACGATGTCGCCCTTCTTTACATGCACCTTGGATGCGTGCGCATAGCGCGTGACCAAGGCGTTGCCGTGATCGATCTCGACCAGGTTGCCGTAAGCGGCGTGGTACTCCTGCGCGATCACCACACCGCCGGCGGCCGCCACGATAGGCGTGCCCGTGTCGGCGGGGAAGTCCAGCCCGGTGTGCAACGCCGACTGCCCGGTGATCGGGTCGATACGGAAACCGAAAGCTGACCCGACCCGGCCATCCACCACGGGCTTTTCCGTCGGCACCAGCGTGCTCTGGATCTTCTGGTCGAACAGGCGGGACTCGATCGCGGTCAGCCAATCCACCCGCGCGCCGCTGCCAGCGTCCACCGCCTCCATTTCGCGCATCAGTTCTTCCAGCGTGAGCGAGCGGCTCGAAATCAGCACGCCGCCCGAGCCGGGCAGCGGCGGGCGAGCCTGCGCCGGCTCCAGGCCGGCGAGGCCGGCCACGCGCTCGCCCAGCGAGTCGATCTGCATCATGCGAGCTTGCATCTCGCCGAGCTTGCGCGCCATGGCGTCGAGATTGGCGCGCAGGTAGGCGTCGCGCTCGCCCGGGTTGTCGGGGTGCACCAGGCGCGCCACGGACGCGAAGCCGGGCCAGCCATGGCGAATGCCCTCCAGAAACACCCAGTGATACGTGGCCACCGCGCTGAACATGAGACCCAACACGGCCATCACGGCCGCGGCGATGAGTTTCCAGCCGTTCAGGTGCAAGGCTTGGCGTCGTGCGAGCCAGGCGTCGGTGATGATGATGTGCACGTCCGTGTTCCCTTTGCTGACCGATCCGCTCGACGCAGCGCCTCCGACTCGGTCAGAATTGACCGCATGCCGACCCGACAAGCTCCCTCCGTGTACAGCCTCCAGGAGGCTGTTGGCGCCGCGCCCGGGCTGGCCGAACTTCAGGCCAGGATCCGCTTATCGCAGCGTTGTCTCGATCTTGTTCGGGAGCGCATCCCTCACGCCCTGCGCACCCAGGTCACCGCCGGCCCCTTGCAGGACGCCGAGTGGTGCCTGCTGGTCCGCAGCAGCGCGGCGGCGGCCAAATTGAGGCAGCTCCTGCCTGCGCTGCGTGACGCATTGCACGAAAGCGGGGCGCAGGTTAGCGCAATCCGCATCAAAGTCCAAACGCCGGGGCGATAAGCGCGCCCTGCGGCGGACCGGGTGGTGCCGCTTGTCTGACTCGAACAGACGACCTATCGCTTACAAGGCGATTGCTCTACCAACTGAGCTAAAGCGGCCCGGGCAGCGATTCTAGGTTCACTTCACCCGCTTGAGCTGCGGCCGGCCACCCGGACGGCCCGGGCCGTCGCCACCGCCATCGGGCGGTGTCGCATCGTCGTCGGGCGACACCGCCCGCAGCGAGGACGCTGCGGCCACCTCCCCCGCCGCTGGCGGCTGCACGGGTGCCGGAGCCGGAAAGGCCATGCCCTGCCCGTTTTCGCGCGCATAGATCGCGATGACGTGGGTAACGGGCACCGCGATCTCTCGCGACACCCCGCCGAACCGCGCCTTGAACGAGATGTACTCGTTGCCCAGGTGCAGGTCCTTGGTGGCCTCCATGCTCACATTGAGCACGATCTCACCGTTGCGCACGAACTCCATCGGCACCTGAACCGACGCGTCGACGTGCACCGCGATGTAGGGCGAGAACCCGTTCTCGCTGCACCATTCGTACAGCGCCCGGATCAGGTACGGACGGGTCGACGGGACCGGTGGTTCTGCCTGCTGGCTCATGGCACTGCTACGCCGCCGGCGGGCTTACTTGCGCATCACCTTCTCGGACGGGGTCAGCGCCTCGATGTAGGCCGGACGCGAGAAGATGCGCTCCGCGTACTTCAGCAGCGGCGCGGCGTTCTTGCTCAGCTCGATGCCGTAGAAGTCCAGGCGCCACAGCAGCGGCGCGATCGCCACGTCGAGCATGGAGAAGTTGTCGCCCAACATGAACTTGTTCTTCATGAACACGGGCGCGAGCTGGGTGAGGCGGTCGCGGATGTGCGAACGGGCTTTCTCCAGCGCCTTGTCGTTGCCCTTGCTGCTGCGCGATTCGAGCACCGACACGTGCGTAAACAGTTCCTTCTCGAAGTTGAGCAGGAACAGGCGCACGCGGGCGCGGTCCACCGGGTCACCCGGCATGAGCTGCGGGTGCGGGAAGCGCTCGTCGATGTACTCGTTGATGATGTTCGACTCGTACAGGATCAGGTCGCGCTCGACGAGGATCGGCACCTGGCCGTACGGGTTCATCACGGCGATGTCTTCGGGCTTGTTGTACAAGTCGACGTCGCGGATTTCGAAATCCATGCCCTTTTCGAACAGCACGAAGCGGCAGCGGTGCGAATAGGGGCAGGTGGTGCCCGAGTACAGAACCATCATGGTTGGCGTCTCCTGAAAACAGAAAACAGTGGCTTGCGATTGTGCCGCGTCGGCACCGCAAGCCACTGTGGAACGGGCAGGCCAGCGGGTCACGCTGGCCGCGGCAGACTTACTTGACGTCTTTCCAGAATGCGGCGTTGAGGCGCCAGGCGACCACAGTGAAGGCCGTCAGGAACAACAGCACCCACACACCGATGCGCACGCGGTTGTTCGCCGCGGGCTCGGCCATCCACTGCAGGTAGGCCACCAGATCACCGACGTTCTGGTCGTATTGGGCCTGCGTCATGGTGCCGGGCTTGACCTGCTCCCAACCGCGCAGCACCTCGACCTCGTGGCCGTGGCTCATGACCTTGTCGTAGACGGGCTTGCGCTCGCCTTGCAGTTCCCACAAGGGGTGCGGCATGCCGATGTTGGGGAAGGCCTTGTTATTCCAACCGGTGGGCTTGGTGTCGTCGCGGTAGTAGGTGCGCAACAGGGTGTAGAGGTAGTCGGGGCCGCTGCCGGCCGTGCTGGCGCGCGAGCGGGCCACCAGGGTCAGGTCGGGCGGCACCTTGCCGAACCAGTCCTTGGCCATCTTGGGGTCGATGGCCGCCTTCATGGTGTCGCCGATCTTGTCGGTAGCGAAGGTCAGGTTCTCCGCGATCTGCTTGTCGTTCAGACCGATGTCGCGCAGGCGGTTGTAGCGCATGAAGGCCGCCGAGTGGCAGTTCAGGCAGTAGTTGACGAACAGCTTGGCGCCGTTCTGCAGGGCGGCCATGTCGTTGGTGCGTTGGGGGGCATGGTCCAGCGGGATACCGCCGCCGGCGGCCATGGCGGCACCGCTCAGGCCCAGGGACAACGCGAGGCCCAGAAGAATCTTTTTCATATCGTTCGCTCTCCGGATGTCGCGTTGACTCAGTGCGGCTGGAAGGTCACTCGGTCCGGGACCGGCTTGAACTCACCCAGGCGGCTCCACCACGGCATCAGAAGGAAGAAGCCGAAATAGAACAGGGTGCCCACCTGCGACACGCGCTCGCCGATCGGCGAAGGCGCCTGAATGCCAAGGTAGCCGAGCACGAAGAAGTTGATGACGAACACGGTGTAGAGCCACTTGTTCCAGCTCGGGCGGTAGCGGATCGACTTGACCGGGCTGTTGTCGAGCCAGGGCAGGAAGAACAGGATGATCACGGCGGCGCCCATGACGATCACGCCCCAGAACTTGGCGTCGTAGGTGAGCATGGCGGCCGCAGCCAGTACGGCGGCGACCACGATGACGCCCTTGAGTGCCGCATTGACCTTCGCCTTGATGACGCCGAACGCCGCCGCCAGCACCACGCAGGCGACCAGCACGTACATGAATTCGGCGGTGATGGCACGCAGCATCGAATAGAACGGCGTGAAGTACCAGACCGGCGCGATGTGCAGCGGCGTGGTGAGCGGGTCGGCCGGGATGAAGTTGTTGAACTCCAGGAAGTAGCCGCCGAACTCGGGCGCAAAGAACACCACGGCCGAAAACACCATCAGGAAGACCGCCACGCCCAGGATGTCGTGCACCGTGTAGTAGGGGTGGAAGGGGATGCCGTCCACCGGCTTGCCCGAGGCGTCCTTGTTGGCCTTGATCTCCACGCCGTCGGGGTTGTTGGACCCCACTTCGTGCAACGCGATGATGTGCGCCACCACCAAACCCAGCAGCACCAGTGGCACGGCGATGACGTGGAAGCTGAAGAAGCGGTTGAGCGTGGCGTCGCCCACCACGTAATCGCCGCGAATCAGCAGGGCCAGATCAGGGCCGATGTAGGGAATGGCGGAGAACAGGTTCACGATCACCTGGGCGCCCCAGTAGGACATCTGGCCCCAGGGCAGCAGGTAGCCCATGAAGGCCTCGGCCATCAGGCACAGGAAGATCGCACAGCCGAACACCCAGACCAGTTCGCGCGGCTTGCGGTAGCTGCCGTAGAGCAGACCGCGGAACATGTGCAGGTAGACCACAACGAAGAAGGCCGAGGCCCCCGTGGAGTGCATGTAGCGGATCAGCCAGCCCCAGGGCACGTCGCGCATGATGTACTCGACAGAAGCGAACGCCACGTTCGCGTCGGGCTTGTAATGCATCACGAGAAAGATGCCGGTGACGATCTGGATGACCAGCACCAGCAGCGCGAGTGAGCCGAAGAAGTACCAGAAGTTGAAGTTCTTCGGCGCGTAGTACTCGGCCAGGTGCTCGTTGTAGAGCTTGGACAGCGGGAAGCGGTTGTCGACCCAGTTCAGCGCTTTCTGGCTCAGCGGGGCGTCGGGGGAGATTTCTTTGAATTCGGCCATGGCGTGCGTGCCTCGATGTTCCGTGGGTGTTCAGGCTCGATGGCGCGGCCTCAGGCCGGCTTGTCCTCGCCGATCAGCAGCATGTTGTCGGAGACGTAGTAATGCGGCGGGATCTCGAGGTTGTCGGGCGCGGGCTTGTTCTGGAACACGCGGCCAGCCAAGTCGAAGGTGGAACCGTGGCAGGCGCAGAGGAAGCCACCCTGCCAGTTATCCGGCAGCGACGGTTGCGGCCCGGTCGCGAACTTGTCGCCAGGCGAGCAGCCCAGGTGGGTGCAGATGCCGATGGCCACGAGGATCTCGGGCTTGATCGAGCGGGTGCGGTTCTTCGCGTACTCGGGGGTGGGGAACGCCGTGCGCTCGGAATTCGGATCGGCCAGCTGCGCCTCGTCCTTTTCCAGCGTGGCCAACTGCGCCTCGGTGCGGCGCATCACCCACACCGGCTTGCCACGCCACTCCACGACGCGCTTTTCGCCAGGGGCGATGGTCGAGACGTCCACCTCCACCGCCGCGCCCGCGGCCTTGGCGCGCTCGGAGGGCTGAAAGGAACTCACGAAGGGCACGGCGACTGCCGCGGCACCCACGCCACCCATGGCGCAGGAGGTGATCAGCCAGGTCCGGCGACTGTTGTCCACAGCGGCCTTGCCTT
>Ga0247823_10001445_pt1 | contig 19787 bp, 19 predicted proteins | sample 13C_PalmiticAcid_2_FD_192426 | JGI IMG/M metagenome (GOLD analysis project Ga0247823, IMG submission 192426) | Soil microbial communities from agricultural site in Penn Yan, New York, United States - 13C_PalmiticAcid_Day30 | ecosystem: Environmental > Terrestrial > Soil > Agricultural land... | reverse complement strand
GTGGTGGTCGGCTGCTCCGACCACCACACCGACTTCCCGGGCACCCTCACGCTCGCCCACGAGACGCTGCTGCGTCATATCGAGGACGTGGCCAACTCCGTGCTGGCCCGGGGTTTCACGACCTTCGTGCTGCTCAACGCGCACGGCGGCAACCAGGGCATCGGCCAGGTCGCCGTCGAGCGGCTCGGCGCCCGCCACCGCCACGCGCGGGTCGTGTTCACGTCGTGGTGGCGGCTGGCGGGCCCGGAGCTGCTGGAGATCAGCGAGACCGGGCCGGGCGGCGTCGGCCATGGCGGTGAGCTGGAGACATCGATGATCATGGCGATCGCGCCGGAGCTGGTCCGCGTCGACCTGATCCCCGACCGCCTCAACTCGCCCGCCATTCCCTTCGATGACGCCGACCTGCTGCGTGGTTCGCGGGCGACGCTGTATCGGCGGTCTATCGACATTGCCGCCACGGGCGTCTTCGGCGAACCCAAAGTGGCCACGGTCGCGAAGGGCAGGCGCGCCTTGGAAGTGGTCGGTGACCGCCTCGATGACCTTGTGCGCTCACTCAGGCCGACCGAGCCGGTGGAGCTTCCAGCCGAGGGTGATGTGGAAGCCGATCAGCGCGAACAGGCCGAGCGCGACGACGAGTGAGCCGGGGTCGATCGCCGCCACCAGGCAGGCGGCCAGCCCGACACCCCCGGTGGCGACGCCCGTGATCCCGAACTTCGTGCCGAGCAGGGGATTCCGGAACATGGCGGCGCCGAGGAGCACGGTGCCCGCGGTGGTGATGAGCATGCCGGTCAGCAGGAGCGCCTCGAACAGGTCTTGGTTGGCGTGCCAGATCAAGGCCAGGGACGTCCGGCTGTCCGCTGTCGCGTCGGCCGCGTGGTAGAGGTCGGACAGGGGCGAGGTGACCAGGTGCGGGATGGCTCCCGCGGCTATGACACCCAGACCGAGCAGACCCAGCGCGCTGCCGAACAGCGAGGCCGCGGGACTCGTGTCGCGGAGCGCGCGGTGCAAGGCGAGGTAAGGCATGGCCCATAGAACTAGACTGGCGAGATAGAGGACGTTCTCCACCGTGCGCAGCGCCTTGATGTCAGGGGCCCGGCTGATCGGCCCCTCCAGCCCGGCGGGTTCGGGTCCGACCAGGATGATGACCAACGCGAAGACCGCGATCATCAGCACGCCGCCCGCGACACCCGCGAGGCCGCCGTACCGCAGGACGTTCTTGTTCGACTCGGTAAGCATGGTGATCACGATGGCTGGCTGGGTGATCCTGGCGCATCGGTCAAAGGTCGACGCCCTGGCTAGCCGATTGGCCAGACCCGGATCTACTTAAGTCGGATGTTGCCGCGGTCCGCGCGGTCGTATGGTCGCGGCCATGACCCAGTCGACCGCGCATGAGGGTCCGGTCGCCGCCGTGCTCGTGGATCTCACGCGGCATGACCCAGCCCGAGGGATCCCTCGTTCGCCGAGGGACTGGGTGGTCGACGCCCTGTGCTTCGCGGTGGCTCTGCTCTTCGCAGTCTTGACTTTCATCGACAGCCCTAACGTCAGTCAGACAGCCCGCGTCATAGACCTTGTCCTGGGCGCGGTGAGCTGCGTGGGTGTGTGGTGGCGCCGTCGGTGGCCAGTGTTGTTCGCGGTGACGACGGGACTGTTCGGCGTCTACTCGAGCGCCGCGGCCGGGGTCGGGCTGCTGGCGCTGTTCAACCTCGCCGTGCGTCGGCCGTTCCGGATCGTCGGGCCGGTCGTGGCCGGGTTCGCGCTGGTCTCGGTCGTCTCGCTGTTGGTCCGGCCTGATCAGCCCGTGCCGGAGTGGCCCATGGTGCTGCTCGGGATCGTGTGCACGGTCGCGATGCTCGCCTGGGGGCTGTTCATCCGCGCCCGCCGCCAGCTGGTCGAGTCGCTGCGTGAACGCGCCCGCCAGGCCGAGTACGAACAGGAGCTCCAGGTCGCGCGGGCGCGTCAGCTCGAACGCGACCAGATCGCCAGGGAGATGCACGACGTGCTCGCCCACCGCATCTCGCTGCTGAGCCTGCACGCGGGCGCGTTGGAACTGCGGCCGGACGCGCCCGCCACCGAGATCGCGCGGTCGGCCGGGGTGATCCGGGAGAGCGCTCACCAGGTCCTGGAGGACCTGAGGGGCGTGATCGGCGTCCTACGGGCGGGCGCTGTCCTCGGCGATGAGCCAGAACGGCCCCAGCCCACCCTGGCCGACCTGCCCGCGCTCATCGAGGAGTCGCGCGTCGCGGGGATGCGGGTGGAGCTGGAAGCGCAGGCGGGTGACCTGGCCGCGGTCCCTGCCGGACTCGGCCGCACGGCATACCGGATCCTGCAGGAAGGGCTGACCAACGCCCGCAAACACGCACCCGGGACCTTGGTGGCCGTGACAGTTCGCGGCGCACTGGGGGACGGGCTGACCGTGGAGGTCCGCAACCCGTGTTCGGCCACGCCTGCCACGGCGATCCCCGGCACCGGCACCGGCCTGATCGGACTCACGGAACGCGCGGACCTCGCGGGCGGCAGCCTCGACCACGGCCGCACCGGGGGCGACGAGTTCCGGCTGCGGGCCTGGCTACCCTGGCCCGCATGAGCGGTCCGGTGCGCATCCTCCTGGTCGACGACGACGCCCTGGTCCGGGCGGGCCTGGCGATGATCATCGGCAGTTCGCCTGACCTGCTCGTGGTGGGGGAGGCCGCGGATGGCACCGAGGTGATCGCGGCGGTCGACGCCTGCGCCCCGGACGTGGTGCTGATGGACCTGCGGATGCCCCGCCTCGACGGACTCGCCGCGACCGAACTGGTGCGGGCCCGGCCGAATCCGCCGGAGGTCATCGTGCTGACGACATTCCACGCCGACGACAACGTCCTGCGCGCGCTGCGGGCGGGCGCCAGCGGCTTCCTGCTCAAGGACATGCTCCCGGCCGACATCCTGCGCGCCATTGGTCGGGTCGCCGCGGGTGAGCCGATCTTGTCCCCGACCGTCACCCGCCAGCTCATCGCCCACGTCAACGACACCCCAGGCGACGCCAGGCGGCAAGCGGCCCGTGACCTACTCGGGCGGCTGAGCGACCGGGAGCGGGACGTCGCCGTCGCGGTCGCCCACGGCAAGTCCAACGCCCAGATCAGCGGCGACCTATACATGAGCCTGGCGACCGTGAAGGCCCACGTCTCGTCGATGCTCACGAAACTAGATCTCAACAACCGCACCCAACTCGCCTTGCTCACCCACGACGCCGGGCTGGACCAGTAGGCCGGTCTCGTTGATCGCGGCCTGCCATGTGGGTCGCCCCCGTTGTTGGCCGGCGGTTCGGCTCCTTGTCGCCGGGGTGCACCAGGCTTTCGCCAGGTGTCCCTGCGTGAAGGAGTGGTTGCATTGCGTACGCATTGGCGTGGTGGATTACGACTCGCCGTTGTCGCCTTGTCCGTCGCCGCGGTCGGTCTGGCGGGTGTGCCCGCGTCGGGCCAGGCCGCGAGCACGGTCCGGATCAACGAGGTCGAGTCCAACGGCGGCTCGCCCGGCGACTGGGTCGAACTGGTCAACACCGGCACGGCGGCCGTCGACGTTTCCGGCTGGGTCGTGAAGGACAACGACAACTCGCACACGTTCACCCTCGGCTCCGGCACCTCGCTGGCGCCCGGCGGCCACATCGCCCTCGACGTCGACCCGGTGTACGGCCTCGGCAGCACCGACTCCGCGCGCCTCTACCTGGCAGGCGGCAGCACGCTGGTCGACACCTACACCTGGTCATCGCACGCGACGACCACCTACGGCCGCTGCGCCGACGGCACCGGTGCGTTCACCACGACCGCCGCGCCGACCAAGGGCGCCGCGAACGCCTGCCCGCTGCCGACCAGCGCCTGGCCGGGTTCCCAGTCGGTCGCCTTCGCCGACGGCACGAACGTCTTCGGCACGAACCTCAGCGGCCTGGCCTACCAGGGCACGGGCGTGGTGTGGGCGGTCAAGAACGGCCCGAGCACGCTCTACCGCCTAGTGCCAAACGGCACGACCTGGCGGCCGGACCCGGCGGGCGGCTGGTCGGCTGGCAAGGCACTGAACTACGCCAACGGCAGCGGCGACCCGGACACGGAGGGCGTGGTCAGCACGCCGGACGGCGTGTTCGCCGCGACCGAGCGCGACAACGACAACAGCGGCACCAGCCTGCAGAAGATCGTCCGCTTCGACGTCGACTCGCCCGCCGGTTCGCTCAACGCGACGGGGGAGTGGAACCTCACCGCCGACCTGCCGTCGTCGGCCGCGAACAGCGGCCTGGAGGCCATCTCCTGGGTTCCGGACACCTTCCTGACCGCTCGTGGCTTCCGTGACGAGCGCACCGGCGCCGCCTACAACCCGGCCAACTACGCAGGCCACGGCAGCGGCCTGTACGTCGTCGGCCTGGAGTCCAACGGCGCGGCCTACGTCTACGCGCTGACCCTGTCCGGCAGCGGCTACACCCGGATCGCGACGATGCCGACCGGGTTCAGCTCGGTGATGGACCTGGAGTTCGAGCCCGAGACCGGCCACCTGTGGGCGTACTGCGACAACACCTGCTCCGGCCGCGCGTCGACGCTGGACATCGACGCGCAGGGCAAGTTCGCCGCCACCGCGGTCTACAACCGCCCCACCGGCATGTCGAACTACAACAACGAGGGCTTCGCCATCGCGCCGCAGGCGGCCTGCGTCGGTGGGCAGAAGCAGGTCCTCTGGGCCGACGACAGCAACGACAGCAGCCACGCGTTGCGCAGCGGCACCCTGCCGTGCAACCCGTGACGATCTGAGTGACGGAGCCGGTCGGGCCATCGGCTCGACCGGCTTCTCAGACGACTGAGGCCGCCCAGTCGATGTGGTGGCCGTAGAGCCACGCCCGGGAGTCCTGCCGATCATCGACGTCCGCTGATCCCGCCGCGGCCCGGGCGCCGTCCTCGGCGCTGGTGGCCACGAGCCGCTCGACGCGGTCGCGCCGCAGTTCCTCGTAGGCGCTGAACGCGTTGTTCGGCACGTCCCGCAGGCACTGGGCGAGCACGACCCCGTCCTCGATCGCCATGGACGCGCCTTGCCCCGCCGCGGGCGAAGCGGCGTGCGCGGCGTCGCCCACCAGGACCATCGAGCCCGCGTGCCAGACCGGTGTGGTGGGCACGTCGTAGGCGTTGCTGAGGAAGATCCGGTCCGCGGTCGCGGCGACGATGTTCGCGGCGGGCGTCTCGTCCTCGGCGAGCGCGTCGATGAGGCGCTGTCGGATCTCGTCGTGTGGCACAGGTCCGGTCTCGGGCGCGGGGAGGCGGGCGAACCACCAGGTCTGGCCGTCCGGCGAGGTGGTGTAGCCGAAGAACGCCCGCTTGCCGAAAATCATCCGGTAGCGGTCCGTCGCCGTGGGGAGCGAGTCGTCCCGCGTGTAGCCGTAGGCGATGTTGAGCCCGGCGTACCTCGGTCCCGGCGCGGTCGGGTCGATGATCGACCGGGTGACCGAGTGGATCCCGTCGGCGCCGATGAGCAGGTCGCCGTGGGCGGTCGTGCCGTCATCGAACCTCGCCACCGCCCCGCCCGGAATGCTTTCCGCGGCGATGAGGCGCTTGCCGTGGACGACAGCGATTCCCCGGCGCGCGGCTTCGTCGTGCAGGACGCGGTAGAGGGTCGCCCGGGTGAGGGTGCGTGGCCCGTTGACCTCGCTGCCGATGTCCTGGACGGCGAGGGTGTTCCCGGAGCCGTCGAGGAACTCGACGGTGTTCGCGGCGAACGAGTTGTCGATCACGGGTTGATGGACGTCGACGGCGCGGAGCGCGTCGATGCCGTTGTTCATGATGGTGAGGAAGGCGCCGATGTCGTCGGCCCCGGACGGGTACGCCTCATAGACGGCGGGCGTGATCCCCGCTTTGCGCAGCGCCATCGCGGTGATGGCGCCCGCGATCCCACCACCGATGATCAGAGCGTTGGTCATGTGCTCCCCAAGGTCGTGTCGCGTGCCGACCCCAGTCTCCCGGGAAATGGCGCCGGATTGCTTGGCTCACGAAAGATTCGCCCGATGGATGGCGCACAGTGCTTGATCAGGAGTAACGGTGGCGCCCGTGCTCACGACACCTTCTGACCCAAGGAGGTGCGCTGTGTCCAGTGAGGACGAGGTCCTGGACCTGCTGTTGGCGTGGCGCGCCGACATCGACGCCGTCGGGTTGCCCGCGATGGTGCTGGTCGAGGTCGCCTGGGTGCTGCTCTGCGCGGCCTGGCCGACCGAGCCCACGAGCTGATTCGAACCCGGCCTTCAGATGGGAATCGCCGGACCGCGACATGAAGCCGTTGCCGCGCAACCTGTCTCGCCGAACCAGCGCATTATCTCGTTGCCAGGAAACAGGAGTCAGCCGGAGAAGACGTCCTCCCGTGCCTGCTCCAGCGCCGCAAGCAACGCCCCCCGCACGACCGGGTTGCCGTCGACCTCCGTGACCGCGACCCGTGGCTGGACCGGGCAGATCCGGCCGACCGCGGCCTGGACCCGTTCGGCCAGTGCCGGTCCGCCCGCGCGGCCCAGCCCGCCCGCCAGGACGAGCAGGTCCGGGTCGAGCACGATGCTGACCGACGCGACGCCGTAGGAGATGCGGGTGGCGAGGGCGTCGAGGAAGCCGTCGCCGCCCGGTGACGCGGCGGCCGCGGTGACGCAGTCCGACGCGCTGGTCTCGGCCAGGCCGTGGGCGCGGGCCAGTTCGAGCACCGCGTCCGCGCTGACGAGTGAGCCGAAGCCACCCGCCAGAGCGGGGGAGCCCCAGGTCACCGAGTCCCGGACCGCGTCGGGCAGCGGAACGCCGGGTACGGGGAGGTAGCCGATCTCGCCAGCGCCGCCGGAGCGGCCGCGGTGCAGGCGGCGGCCGATCATCATGGCGAGGCCGATGCCGCGGTCGATCCAGACCAGGGCGAAGTCGGACGCGTCGCGGGCGGCGCCGTACTCCAGTTCCGCGACGGCGGCGAGGTTGACGTCGTTCTCGATCAGGACCGGGCGGCCGAGGTCGGTGCGGATCTGGTCGAGGACACCCTCGTGCCAGTGCGGCAGGTCGAAGGCGAAGCGGACGTCGCCGTTGGCCGGGTCGACGATGCCGGGGGTGCCGATCACCACGGCCCGCAGCCGATCCTGGTCGATCCCCGCGCTCTCGCAGGCGCGCACGACCGCCCCGTGAACGACCAGCACCGGGTCGTCCCCGCCGTGCGGGTCGACCTCGACGGTGGCGACGACCGAGCCGGTGATGTCGGCGATCGCGGCGGTGACCAGGTTGGGACCGACGTCCAGACCCACGACGTAGGCGCTGTCCGGCACGACCCCGTACAGCGCGGCGTTGGGGCCGCGGCCGCCTGCCATCTCGCCGACGACGGCCACCAGGCCACGGTCCTCCAGCCTGCTGAGCAGCTGTGACGCGGTCACCTTGGACAGTCCGGTGCGTTCGCCGATCTGGCCGCGGCTGAGCGGGCCGTCGGTGATCAGCAGGTCCAGGGCGGCGCGGTCGTTCAGCTCGCGCAGCAGCTGTGGTGTGCCCGGTCGACGGGACATCGGCGAGCTCCTTTGGTCTCGTTCCGCTAACGGGGGGTGTTCTATTAGGAAAGTTTCCTGTTAGTTTACCCGCGTCTCCTCAAGGGACGCGTGTCGACTCGGTTGGAATAGGGAGTTGAACCAGTGAGATCTACTTGGATGGCCGCCACGGTCACTATGATTGCCCTCGCCGCGTCGGCGTGTGGCAGCGACACCACCTCAGGCGGGTCCAACAGCGGCGGCGACGCGGACCCGAAGACGCTGACGGTCTGGCAGATGGGTGCCGGTAGCCCCGAGCAGACCAAGTTCCTCGACGGTGTCGAGGAAGAGTTCAAGAAGAAGCACCCCGGCACTGACGTCGTGGTCAAGTACATCCCGTGGCCGCAGGTGGCGACCACGTTCCAGAAGGCCGCCAGCGGCGGCGAGGGCCCCGACGTCACCGAGGTCGGCAACACCGACGTCCAGTCGCACATCGAGCAGGGCAACCTGGCCGACATCAGCGACAAGCTGAAGGCGTGGGACGAGGGCAAGGACCTCAACACCGGCGCGCTGGCCAACGACCAGGCGGACGGCAAGACCTACGCGGTGCCGTGGTACGGCGGCGTCCGAGGTGTCTGGTACCGCAAGGACTGGTTCACCGAGCTGGGCATCACCCCGCCGAAGACGTGGGACGAGCTGCGCGCCGCGGCCAAGAAGATCCAGGACGCCAAGGGCGTGCCCGGGATCGCCGCGCCGAGTGACCAGACCAACGCGATCCTGAGCTTCGTGTGGGCCAACGGCGGCGACGTCGCGGTCAAGGAGGGTGGCAAGTGGGTCGGCAAGCTCGACCAGCCCGCGGCCCGCGAGGCGATCGACTTCTACGCGGGTCTCGTCGCCAAGGACAAGGTCGCGCCGGACAAGTACGTCGGCAAGAACGAGCTGCAGGGCCCGCAGCAGGACTTCGCGCTCGGCACGCTGGGCATGTACATCGACGGCAGCTGGGCGCTTCCGCAGATGCAGAAGGTCAAGGACGACCTGGCCAACTGGGGCACCTTCCCGATCCCAGGCAAGTCCGGTGGAACGGCCCCGGTGTTCTCCGGCGGCTCCGACCTCGCGGTGTGGAAGTCCTCGAAGGCGCAGGGCGTCGCGTTCGACTACATCACGGTCCTGAACTCGAAGAAGAACGCGCAGGCCTTCGCCGACACGCTGAAGTTCCTGCCCCAGTTCACCGACGTACTCAAGAGCTCCAAGTACACCGACGACCCGCTGATGTCCGCCTTCGCCGCGGCGTCGGCCGGTGGGGTCAAGTTCACCCCGACCAGCAAGGGCTGGGCCGAGTTCGAGCAGGCCAAGAAGGTCATCCCGAACACGGTCAAGGAGATCATGCAGGGCAAGTCCGCCGAGGACGAGCTGAAGAAGGCCAACGAGCAGGCGAACACGCTGCTCAACGCCGCATGACCGTCGGGTGGGGGCGGCGCCTGCCCTGCCGCCCCCACCTGGCTCCACCCCTTCCGTCCTCGGCGATCGGAATGTCCACATGACACACACCGTCGCGGCGCCGCACCGGCCGCCCGGCCGCGTGCCCACCGGGACCAAGGCCCGCCGCCGCCGTCCGTCGTTCGGGCCCTACCTGCTGATCGCGCCGACGCTGGTCGTCATCGCCGCGCTGATGTTCTGGCCGATCCTGCAGATCGGCACGATGTCGGTGCAGAAGATCGGCAACCGGGAACTGCGCGGCGAGCCCGCCCAGAACGTCGGACTCGACAACTACCGCGCCATCGCGGGTGACGAGCTGTTCTGGACCAGCCTCAAGCACACCATGCTCTTCGTCGTCGCCGCGGTCACGCTGACCGTCGTCGTCGGCACCCTGATCGGCCTGCTGCTCAACAGTCTCGGCAAGCGGATGTCGGCCACCGTCTCGGCCGGGGTGATGATCGCCTGGGCGACGCCACCGGTGACCGCCGCGATCATCTTCACCTGGCTCTTCGGCACCACCGGCGGCCTGGCCAACTGGATCCTCGAACAGCTGCCGGACTGGCTCGTCGGTGGGAACTGGACCGACTACAACTGGTTCGGCAGCCCACTGCCCACCTACATCGTGCTGACCATCTGCGTGGTCTGGCAGTCGTTCCCCTTCGTCGCGGTCTCGATCCTGGCTGGGCTACGCGGGGTGCCCAGCGAGCTGTACGAGGCCGCGCGGGTCGACGGCGCGGGTCCGTGGCGCACCTTCTGGAGCATCACGTTCCCGTTGCTGCGGCCCATCTTCCTTGTGGTGCTCGTGCTCTCGGTCATCTGGGACTTCAAGGTGTTCACCCAGCTCTTCATCATGTCCGGGCTGGCCAACCGGGACGCGTTCAACCTGTCGATGTACGCCTACTCCGAGGCGTTCGGGTCGCTGAACCCGAAGCTCGGCGTCGGCTCGGCGATCGCGACCGTGCTCACGCTGATCCTGCTCGCGGTGACCGCCGTGTACGTGCGGATCATGGTTCGGCAAGGGGAGGTCGCGTGATCCGCACGCCACGCAGCAAGGTCGCGCTCAACGTCGCAGGCCTGCTCGTCCTGGTCGCCGCGGTGTTCCCCGTCGCCTGGATGGTGTCCACCGCGTTCAAGCCGAACACCGAGATCTTCAGCACCGTGCCGAAGCCGCTGCCGAGCGCGCCGACGCTGCAGCACTTCGACTTCGTGGTCAACGGCGGCGTCGCGAACGTGTCGTTCTGGACCTATATGGGCAACAGCGTGCTGCTCGCGCTGGTGACCGTGCTGGTTTCCGGCGCGCTGGCGCTGCTCGCGGCGACAGCCGTCGCGCGGTTCCGCTTCAAGTTCCGCACCACGTTCCTGGTCATGCTGCTCGTGGTGCAGATGGTGCCCGCCGAGGCGCTGGTCATCCCGCTGTTCTTCGACGTCAAACGGCTGGAGCTGCTCGACAGCCTGCTCGGCCTGGTGATCGTCTACGTCGGCTTCGCGCTGCCCTTCTCGATCTGGATGCTGCGCGGCTTCGTCGCCGCGGTGCCCAAGGAACTGGAGGAGGCCGCCGCGATCGACGGCGCCGGCCCGATCCGCACGTTCTTCAGCGTCCTGCTTCCGCTTGTCGCGCCCGGTCTGGTGGCGACCAGCATCTTCTCCTTCATCACCGCGTGGAACGAGTTCATCTTCGCGTTCACGTTCCTCGACGACGAGACCAAGTACACCCTGCCGATCATGCTCCAGTACTTCTTCGGACGCAGTGGCAACGAATGGGGGCCAATCATGGCGGCGTCAACGCTGCTCACCGTGCCAGTCATCATCTTCTTCATCCTCGTGCAGCGGCGCATGGTCACCGGGCTGACCGCTGGTGCGGTGAAGGGATGAGCGAGCTTGCGAGCGAATCAATGTCACAGTGCCTTCGTGAGTGGAGCCACCGAACGAGTGAGGTGGCCGCGTGAACGACGTCGAACGTTTCGCACTCGGCACGCTGCTTCCCGGGTTCACCGGGCCGACAGCGCCTGGCTGGCTGCTGCGCGAACTGGAGCGCGGGCTCGGCGGCGTCACCCTGTTCGCCATCAACGGCAACGTGCCGGACATGGACTCGCTCGCCGCGCTGACCGCGCAGATGAGCGAGGCCGCCGAGCCGATCGTCGCGATCGACGAGGAAGGCGGCGACGTCACCCGGCTCGCGCACCTCACCGGCAGCCCGTACCCGGGCAACGCGGCCCTGGGCGCGGTCGACGAGCCGGATCTGACCCGGCGGGTCTACCGGTCGCTCGGCGCCGAACTCGCGGCGGTCGGGGTGAACCTCGACTTCGCGCCGACGGTCGACGTGAACACCGCGGCCGACAACCCGATCATCGGCACCCGGTCCTTCGGCGCCGACCCCGAGCTCGTCGCGCGGCACACGACCGCCGCGGTGATGGGCCTGCAGGAGGCGGGCGTCGCCGCCTGCGCCAAGCACTTCCCCGGCCACGGCGCCACCATCGCCGACTCACACCTCGACCTGCCGGTGGTCGACATCGACCTCGACCTGCTGACGCGGCGCGAGCTGGTGCCGTTCCGCGCGGCGATCCAGGCCGGTGCCCGCAGCGTGATGATGGGGCACCTCAATATCCCGGCACTTACCGGTGGGGAGCCCGCGACGATGTCGTCGGCGGCGATCACCGGGCTGCTGCGGGAACGGCTGGGCTATCAGGGCGTGGTCGTGACCGACGCGCTCGACATGCACGGTGCCAGCGGTGTCGTCGGCATCCCGGAGGCGGCCGTCCGGTCGCTCATCGCGGGGGCGGACCTGCTGTGCCTTGGACCCCGCGAGCACGAGGACAGCGTGCGCGCGGTGGTCGCCGCGATCATCGCGGCGGTAGCCGCCGGGCGCTTGCCTGTCGAGCGCCTGGCGGCGGCCGCGGAACGGGTCCGCCAGCTCCGCGAATGGCTGGCCACCCCGGCCGAGTCGACCGTGGACCACGCGGTCGGCCTGTCCGCGGCACGGCTCGCGGTGCGCACATACGGTCCTGAGTGGACACCGCTGGCCGGGCCGCTGGTCGTCGAGGCGCAGGCGCCCGGCAACATCGCGGTCGGCCCGGTGCCCTGGGGTCTGGGGGCCTGGCTGCCCGCTGGCGACGTGGTCCGGGTCGACCCGGCCGCCGCCCAGGTGGCCGAACTGGTCGCCCGCGCCGAGGGGCGCGCGCTGGTGGTCGTCCTGCGGGACGCGCACCGGCACGCCGAGCAGCGCGAGTTGGCGACGGCGCTGCTGGCGGCCCGGCCGGACGCGGTCGTCGTGGAGATGGGGCTGCCGATCTGGGTGCCGGACTCGGTCCGGTACGTGGCGTCCTACGGCTCGACACACGCCAACAGCCGCGCGGTGGCGGAGCGGTTGGGGCTGGTCACGGCGTAGGGCCTTGAGTCGCGGAGCCTGGAGCCGAATTGATGCCACTGTGTGGCCGCGGAGACTGGTCGTGCCCCGACCGGTCTCCGCGCAGGCGGTTTGTCGGTGTGTTGGGCCAGACTGGTCCCATGACAGCTGACATGGGGGATCTGCGGGCGCGCGCCGAACGGCTCCGCGAACTGCACACGGGGGAGATGCTGGTCCTCCCCAACGCGTGGGACGCGGCCAGCGCGAGGATTGTCGAGGAGGCGGGCTTCCCCGTCGTGGCCACCGCCAGCAACGCGATCGCCGCGATGCTCGGCCACCCCGACGGTGAGGGCGCGCCATGGCGAGAGATGTTCGCCGCGGCGGGCCGGGTCGCCCGCGCGGTGTCGGTCCCGGTCACGATGGACGCCGAGGCGGGCTACGGCACGCGCCCGCACGACCTCGTCGATCGCCTGCTCGACATCGGCGTGGTCGGCTGCAACCTGGAGGACTCCGACCACCGCTCGGGCGGACTGGTCGACGCGGAGGCCCACGCCGAGTGGCTCGCGGGCGTCCGCGCGGCGGCGGGCGAGGCCGGTGTGCCGATCGTCATCAACGCCCGCGTCGACGCTTTCCTGCACACCAGCGGTATCCCCGAACCCGACCGCATGGCCGAGGCGATCCGCCGAGGCCGCCTCTATCGCGCCGCGGGCGCCGACTGCGTCTACCCGATCGGCATCAGCCGCAAGGACGACATCGCGACTCTCGTCACCGAGCTTCCCGGCCCGATCAACGGCAACACCGGCGATGAGCTGGACTTGGCCACCCTGCGCGACCTCGGCGTGGCGCGAGTGTCCTACGGCCCTCGCCTCTATCGCGCGGCGTTAGCCGGCATGAAGACCGCGGTCGAGGAACTGCGGCGTGCCTAGGGGCTCCAGCCAGGGCCTTTGACGACGTGGCCCCACCGGTCGCGCCAGCGGGTCGCGCGGCGGACGTCGTGCCAGATCGAGGTGAACTCGCGGGTGGCGACCCGGACGGGGTTGAACGTGTCGATGCTCTTGGTCAGGCCGTACGACACGCGCTCGCCCTCCGGCTCGAACGTCCGAAACAGGCGGTCCCACACGATCAGGATGCCGCCGTAGTTCTTGTCGAGGTACTGCGCCTGCGAGCCGTGGTGGACGCGGTGGTGCGATGGGGTGTTCATGACCAGCTCGACCGGCCGCCACAGCGTGCCGACGCGTTGTGGCGAATCCGCGACGAGCAAGACCCAGGGCATGCATGACTTCAGCGGGAGGGACCGCCAATGGAACCGGGGACATATCTGCGGCGTCCACATGGCATGCGTGGTCCGTGGAGGTTCTTAGTCGGTGTGGTTCTGCTTCTGGCGTTGGTGGTCGGCGGTCCGGGGGTGGCCTACGCGTGCGCCTGCGGGGCGATGATCCCGTCCGACGCCCAGGCCAAGGCCGTCGGCGAGATCGGGCTGGTGCGGTGGGACGGGACCCAGGAGGTCCTCGACCTGGCGATGATCGTCGGCGGCAAGACGAAGGACGCCGCCTGGATCATGCCCGCGCCGCCTGGGACCGAGGTGCGGTTGGGGGAGGACGGGCTGTTCGAGCGGTTGTCCGACCTGACCAAGCCGCGAGTCGTGAAGAGCTATCGGTACTGGCCGGAGTTCGAGTACGGCGACGGCTCGGGTGGGGCGCCCGCAGGCGGCAAGGGCGCCGGGGTCACCGTTGAGGGAACCAGCACCCTGGGTCCGTTCGAGGTGACCACGCTCAGCGGCACCGACGGTTCCGCGGTGAGCGGCTGGCTGACCGAGCACGGGTATCCGGCCCGGCCGGAGCTGGGACCGACCTTGCAGACCTACCTCGACCAGGGCTGGCGCCTGCTCGCGGTCAAGCTGACCCCGGCGGGCACCGACGCCCTGACCGGCCAACTGACCCCGCTGAGGATGACCTTCCCCGCCACCAAGCCCATCTACCCGATCAGGCTGTCCCGGCACGCGAAGTCGACGCAGACCGTGGTCACCTACGTCGCCGCGCCGTATCGGGTCGTGTCGGACTCGCGGGTTACGGCGTTGACGGCGTTCGCGGGGTGGGTCGATGGCGCGGACGTCGAGGGGACCCCGGGCGAGCGCTTGTTCCTGACGAAGATCCGCCAGGTCGCCGATCCGGACGAGATCGCAGGCGACTTCACTTACTCGCGGGCGTCCGACGACAGCGAATACCACGAGGTCGAGTATGTCGAGGTCAACCTCAGCTGGGTCGGCCCCCTGGGCGTCGTCGGGCTCCTGATCGGTCTCGTTCTTGTTTGGCGGATCGTCAGGCGCAGGTCACGCCAGCCGCTCGCCGGTCACCGGGTGGAATAGGTGCACCTCCTCAGGATGGCTGAGCGTCACGCGCGCGGTCTGGCCGAGTTGGGGAGGGGTACGGCCGTCGACACGAAGGACGAGGCGGGGGACTGGCCGCCGGGGATGGTTCCGTGGACGAGCGCGTCGGCGCCCAGGTCAACGGGGAGCCGATCGTGCACGACGGTGCCTTCGCGCTGGACCCGACCAACCCCGGTGTGCTCAACCGGGCGCGGCTGGCCCTCAGCAAGTTCCGTGCGCTGGGTGTCCGCTATGTCAAGATCGACTTCATCACCACGGCACCCTTGAGGCGGATGGCTGGTTCGACACGAGCTGTACGTCTACAACGACGCCGACCACGTGCAATTCGGTAACTACGTCTATGACAACAGCAACAACGCCAAGCTCTACGAGCAGAATCCCATCTGGCCGAAGAACTACAACCGGGCCAGGATCACCTCGGCGGTCATCACGGGCGTCTACGTGATCAGCGACGACCTGTCAGTCGGCGGGCACCCCGAGTTGAAGGCCCGGGCGCGTGAGTTCCTGCAGAACCCGGAGGTCAACGCGATCGCCGAGATCGGCCGCACGTTCAAGCCGCTCGAGGGCGACAGCGGCACGGCGGCGTCGAACACCTAATGTCCTGCGTGAGGGGACGACGACCACCTACGTGGCGGTGTTCAACTTCGACAAGACGAGCGCGCGTTCGTTCACGCTGGACGCGGCTCGCCTCGGTCTGAGCGGCTCGGCCACCTACTCGGTGAAGGAGCTGTGGACGGGCTCGACGAGTTCGCTGACCGGATCTACCTCGGTCAGCGTGCCGATCGAGGATGTGAAGCTCTACAAGATCACTGGATAGTCCAGTGGGTGAGGGCGGGGCACTCGACACCGAGTGCCCCGCCCCGTGCCGTTCAGGCGCCGATGTAGGTCGCGAGGTGCTTACCGGTGAGGGTGGAGCGGGCGGCGACCAGGTCCGCGGGCGTGCCCTCGAAGACGATCTTGCCGCCGTCGTGGCCCGCGCCGGGGCCGAGGTCGATGATCCAGTCGGCGTGCGACATGACGGCCTGGTGGTGCTCGATGACGATGACCGACTTGCCCGCGTCGACCAGGCGGTCGAGCAGGCCGAGCAGGTGTTCGACGTCGGCGAGGTGCAGGCCGGTGGTGGGCTCGTCGAGCACGTAGATGCCGCCCTTGTCGCCAAGGTGGGTGGCCAGCTTGAGCCGCTGCCGCTCGCCGCCGGAGAGAGTGGTGAGCGGCTGGCCGAGGCTGACGTAGCCGAGCCCGACGTCGTTGAGCCGGACCAGGATGGCGTGCGCGGCCGGGGTGCGGGCCTCGCCTTCGTCGAAGAAGGCCACGGCGTCCTTCACCGACATGGCGAGGACCTCGCTGATGTCCTTGCCGCCGAGGTGGTGTTCGAGCACCGACGCCTCGAACCGCCTGCCCTCGCACACCTCGCAGGTCGTCTCGACGCCCGCCATGATGCCCAGGTCGGTGTAGATGACGCCCGCGCCGTTGCAGTTGAGGCAGGCGCCCTCGGAGTTCGCGCTGAACAGTGCGGGCTTCACGCCGTTGGCCTTGGCGAAGGCCTTGCGGATCGGGTCGAGCAGCCCGGTGTAGGTCGCCGGGTTGCTCCGCCGCGAGCCGCGGATCGCGCCCTGGTCGACCGACACCACGTCGGCGCCCGCCGGAATGGACCCGTGGATCAGCGAGCTCTTGCCGGAGCCCGCGACCCCGGTGACCACGACGAGCACACCGAGCGGGATGTCGACGTCGACGTCACGCAGGTTGTGCGTCGACGCGCCGCGGATCTCCAGCTTGCCGGTGGGGGTGCGCACCGAGTCCTTGAGGGTGGCCCGGTCGTCGAAGTGGCGGCCGGTGACCGTGCCGCTGTTGCGCAGTCCGTCGACGTCGCCCTCGAAGCAGACGGTGCCGCCCGCCGTCCCCGCGCCGGGACCGAGGTCGACGACGTGGTCGGCGATCACGATCGTCTCGGGCTTGTGCTCGACGACGAGCACCGTGTTTCCCTTGTCCCGCAAGCGAAGCAGCAGGCTGTTCATCCGCTGGATGTCGTGCGGGTGCAGGCCGATGGTCGGCTCGTCGAAGACATAGGTGACGTCGGTGAGCGCGGAGCCGAGGTGGCGGATCATCTTGACGCGCTGCGACTCGCCGCCCGACAGCGTGCCCGACGGCCGCTCCAGCGAGAGGTAGCCCAGCCCGATCTCGACGAACGACTCCAGGGTGTGGTGCAGGTTCGCCAGCAGCGGCGTCACGGACGGCTCCTTGACGCCGCCGACCCAGGCCGCGAGGTCGCTGATCTGCATCGAGCACGCGTCGGCGATGTTGATTCCCTTGATCTTCGAGGACCTGGCCCCCTCGCTGAGCCGTGTGCCGTCACACTCGGGGCAGGTGGTGAACGTGACCGCCCGCTCCACGAAGGCCCGGATGTGCGACTGCAGCGAGTCGACGTCCTTGGACAGCATCGACTTCTGGATCTTCGGGATGATGCCCTCGTAGGTCAGGTTGATGCCCTCGACCTTGATCTTGGTCGGCTCCTTGTAGAGCAGGTCGTTCAGCTGCTTCTTGGTGAACTTGCTGATCGGCTTGTCCATGTCGAAGAAGCCGGAGCCGCTGAAGATCCGGCCGAACCAGCCGTCCATGCTGTAGCCGGGAATGGTGAGGGCACCGTCGTTGAGGGACTTGCTCGCGTCGTACAGCTGGCTCAGGTCGATGTCGTTGACCGCGCCGCGCCCCTCGCAGCGCGGGCACATGCCGCCGGTGATGCTGAACTCGCGCCGCTCCTTGACCTTCTGCCCGCCGCGCTCCATGGTGACCGCGCCCGCGCCGCTGATCGAGGCGACGTTGAAGGAGAACGCCTGCGGCGAGCCGATGTGCGGCGTGCCGAGCCTGCTGAACAGGATGCGCAGCATGGCGTTGGCGTCGGTCGCGGTGCCGACCGTCGACCGCGGGTCGGCGCCCATCCGCTGCTGGTCGACGGTGATCGCCGTCGTCAGTCCTTCGAGGACGTCGACGTCCGGCCGGGCCAGCGTCGGCATGAAGCCCTGCACGAAGGTGCTGTAGGTCTCGTTGATCAGCCGCTGCGACTCCGCCGCGATGGTGCCGAACACCAGCGAGCTCTTGCCGGAGCCCGAGACGCCGGTGAACACGGTGAGCTGACGCTTCGGGATCTCGACGCTGACGTCCTTGAGGTTGTTCACCCGCACGCCATGCACGCGGATCACGTCGTGGCTGGTGGTGGCCACCGACTTGGCGGGTGCCTTTCGGTTCGTCCGTGTTGCCGAGCTCATCGTGTCTCCATCTGTGCGGCGGAGGCCGCGTTGGCGCAGGTCAGGGCGGTGTTCAGCGGGTCGTGGGGGTTTCCTGGATACGGACCATGTTGCCCGCCGGGTCCCGCAGCGCGCAGTCGCGCACGCCGTAGGGCTGCTCGGTGGGTTCCTGGATGATCTCGGCGTCGCCTGCCTGGAGCTTCTCGAACGTGCCGTCGAGGTCCGGGGTGGACAGCAGGATGCTGGCGTAGGTGCCCTTGGCCATCATCTCGCTGATGAGTCGGCGCTCGTCGTCGGTGAGACCCGGCGTCGCGGCGGGCGGGTGCAGGACGATGGAGGTGCCTGGCTGGCCGACGGGGCCGACGGTGATCCAGCGCATGCCGTTGTAGCCGACGTCGTTGCGGACCTCGAAGCCCAGCGTGTCGCGGTAGAAGGCGAGTGCGGCGTCGGGGTCGTCGTGGGGGAGGAAGCTCGCGTTGATGGTGATGTCCATGTCGGTCACGTTAGTTGCGCTCAGTGACCCGCGCTTCTCGATTCCTGACCGGTCTGGTGACCTGCTTGGCCACACAGGACGGTATCCCCGCCGTCGCACCGGCCGCCTGGTCCCGATAGACACTCGGCGGCACGCCGACCAACTCGGTGAAGCGGGTGCTGAAGGTGCCCAGCGACTGGCAGCCGACGGCGAAGCAGATGTCGGTGACACTGAGGTCGCCGCGGCGCAGCAGCGCCATCGCCCGCTCGATCCGCCGCGTCATCAGGTACGAGTACGGTGACTCTCCGTAGGCGAGTCGGAACTGGCGGCTGAGGTGCCCGGCGGACATGTTCGCGCCCCGCGCGAGGGCCTCGACGTCGAGCGGCTGGGCGTACTCCCGGTCGATCCGGTCGCGGACGCGGCGCAGCCGCGCGAGGTCGCGCAGGTTCGGTGCGGGGGCGGGTCGGCTCACGAATCCGATCGTACTTCGCGGCCGACCCGCCCCGGGGTGGAACAGATGCCTATCCCAGCTCCGCCTCGGCGAGCTTGATCGCGGCGAACTCCTCCTCGGGCGCGTTGGCCACGAGGCGGTGGCGGCTGTAGAACCAGAAGTAGGCGAGCGCCGCGAGGAAGATCCCGCCGGTGATGGCCGAGGCGACGACGTCGACGAGGAACGTGGCGATGACCGCCGCGACGGCGAGCACTAGAGCGACACCGGTCGTGAGCGCGCCGCCGGGGGTCCGGTAGGGACGTTCCAGGTTCGGCTCGCGCCTGCGCAGGACGATGTGTGACAGGTTCAGCAGGACGTAGGACACGGTGGCGCCGAAGACGGCGATGTTGATCAGCAGTGCGCCCGCCGCGGCGGCGTCGCGTGCGGCCAGGATGGTGGCCAAGGCGAAGCCGATGGTGCCGGGGACGATCAGGGCCATGTACGGCGTCTTGCGCTCACCGGTCTTGGACAGCCACCGCGGCAGGTAGCCCGCGCGGGAAAGCGCGAACAGCTGGCGCGAGTAGGCGTAGATGATCGAGAAGAAGCTGGCGACCAGGCCCGCGAGGCCGATGTAGTTGATGATCTGGCTCAGCGCGTTCTGACCGCCGTAGGCGATCTTCACCGCGTCGACCAGCGGGTTGTTCGACGCGCCGAGGGCCGCCGAGCCCGCGCCGCCCGGGGTGACCAGCAGGATGAGCGCGGCGAAGACCGTGAGGGCGGCCATGGCGGCGATGATGCCGCGCGGCATGTCCCGCTTGGGGTCGCGGGCCTCCTCGGCGGCCAGCGGCACGCCTTCCACGGCGAGGAAGAACCAGATGCCGAAGACGAGTGAGGCCAGCACACCGGCGAAGCCGAACGGCAGGAACGCGCTGGCGCCGACCGCGTCGGTGGCGGGGATGTCGAG
>Ga0247823_10001444_pt1 | contig 19787 bp, 11 predicted proteins | sample 13C_PalmiticAcid_2_FD_192426 | JGI IMG/M metagenome (GOLD analysis project Ga0247823, IMG submission 192426) | Soil microbial communities from agricultural site in Penn Yan, New York, United States - 13C_PalmiticAcid_Day30 | ecosystem: Environmental > Terrestrial > Soil > Agricultural land... | reverse complement strand
ACAGGCAGTCGGCACCATCAAGTTGTTCAACCGCACCGATTGCTGCGCCGACCGCCTACGCCAATTCCACGTCTTCGCCTCCGACACCCCCTTCACCTCGACCGACCCGGCAACCACCGCGGCACACGCCGGAGTGTGGAACTACTTCCAGTCCACCGCCGCGGGCAGCACGCTGAGCATTCCGGTCAATCGAACCGCCCGCTACGTCCGTGTCCAGTTGGTCGGCAGTGACCGGCCGCTCTCCCTCGCCGAAGTCCAGGTACTCGGAAACCTCGCCCGCGACAAGCCCGCGACCCAGTCCAGCACGCTCGCCGGCTCCAGCGCGGCGGCAAGTCGAGCCGTGGACGGCAACACCAACGGCTCCTACTTCGCCGGTTCGGTGACCCACACCGCCGACGCACCACTGGACACAAACCCTTGGTGGCAGGTCGACCTCGGATCATCACAGGCCGTCGGCACCATCAAGTTGTTCAACCGCACCGATTGCTGCGCCGACCGGCTTCGCCAGTTCCACGTCTTCGCGTCGGACACCCCGTTCACCTCGACCGACCCGGCCACCACCGCGGCACAGGCCGGAGTGTTCGACTACTACCAGTCCACCGCCGCCGGCAGCACGCTGAGCATTCCGGTCAACCGAACCGCCCGCTACGTCCGAGTCCAACTGGTCGGCACTGACCGACCGCTCTCCCTCGCCGAAGTCCAGGTACTCGGCTGACCTTTCCGTCAACTGATCGCGGCGGCCATGAACCTGGCCGCCGCGGTTTGTCGATCATGCCGGGGAAGTCGTGGCTAGCTTGAGTCCCCGGCAAGCTTGCGCAGGTCGTCGAGTTCCTCGGCCATCCAGTCGGCGATGTCCTGCACGTCGGGCACCTGGTCGCGGTCGGCGCAGATGCCGACGTCGACCCGGCCGCAGTAGCTCATCACGGTGATGTTGAGCCCCATGCCGTCGGTGATGCCGCCAGCGGCACCATCGACTCGATCTTCGCGCCCGCCAGGTAGAGCGGCGACTGCGGTCCGGGCACGTTGGAGATGTTGACGTTTCTTGGGCACGTCGGCGCGCCTGCCGTCACGCCGGGGAAAGCTGGTCGGCAGTTCCATCGACGCTCCTTCAGACGGTCACGGGCTCCACAGTGGACAGTTCGGCGACCGGCTTGCGCAGCAGGCCCACGACCGGCACCGCGGCCAGCGCCGTCGCACCCATGATCAGGAACGCCGCCACCGGGTGGTCCACCATCGGGCCGACCACCGCGGCGACCGCGAAGCCACCGAGGTTGCCCACCATCCAGATCAGCCCGGCGCCGGTGCCCTCGGCCTCGCCGGTGCTGCGCTCGACCAACTCCAGCACGATCGGCATGGCGGGCAGCAGCACGAACCCGATCAGCACCATGGCCAGGTAGCCGACCCCGACACCGGGGTCCACAGCCAACGCCACGCAGCCTGCCGCCCCGGCGAGCATCGCGGCGGTCAGCACGGCCATTTCCTTGCCCCGCTTGACCGCGATGATCGGCAGGATCGCGCAGCCGATGACCCGGCGACGACGTTGACCAGCAGGATCAGTGACGCGGTGTCGGCGTCCACACCCGCGGGCTTGAGCAGCGCCTGACCGAACGTGGTCAGCGCGACGAACGTGCCGAACGGGAATAACACCAGCAGGCACAGCCGCTTGATCAGCCGGTCGCCCCAGGCGAGCCGGAAGGCACTCAGGCCGACCTGCGGCGCGGCGTGCCGCTGCTGACCTGGCAGTCGGAGCGCGGCGATCAGCACGACCGCGCCGAGCACCGAGATCGCCGCGCCGATACCGGCCAAAGTGGACAGTGAGGAGGCGTCCGGGAACACGGCGGCGAGCAGGAACGCGACCACCATGCCCGCGAACGTACTGGCGGTGAACACCGGCAGCTCCGGCACCACCTCGGCGAAGGTGTCGGCCAGCCACACCCCGACCGCGGGCGAGTGCTCACTCGGCTTGAACACCACCGCGTTGCCCGCCGCCAGCGCGTAGCCGATCGACCCCATCGGGGTCAGCGCCGGGTAGTTCCACGGACCGATCACGCCGACCACGCCGAGCGGCTGGTACCGCACGGTCGCCGCGATGTTCATCGCCAGCGGGCCTGAGCGCACCTTCCGCGGGCCGAGCACCTCCTGGGCGTGCTTGGCCGCCCAGTCCAGATGCTCGATCGCCGCGATCAACTCCAGGCGCGCGTCGTCGAACGGCTTGCCGGTCTCCTCGTGCATGAGCGTCGCGACCTGGTCGATCCGGCGAACGATGACGCGCTTCCAGGCCATCAGCCGGTCGCGCCTGCCGTCGAAACCGAGCTCCGCCCACCAGCCCGCCGCCTCACGTGCGCGACGCACCGCCACCCGCACGCTCTCGTCGCCGTCCACGGGAAAGGTCGCTACGACCTCCCCGGTCGCCGGGCGCCGGGACTCCAGAACATCTGGCAGCGAAGCCGCCGACACAACCTGAGCTGTCATCTCGCAACGGTAGGACTGTGGACCCGAGCTGGGGAAACATCGGTTTCCAGCATAATTCACAACCGTTGGTTGTCGGTCAGTCCCGATTCGGTCGCGGCGAACCGCCCCCGACCGGCGGGTGCGGTCGGGGGCGGCTGGTGGATCAATCACGCCGATGAGGACCCCGTCGGCGCGGCGGGGTCAGGTCAGGTTGATCATCCAGAGTTCGTCGTCGTCGTTCTGGAAGTAGACGACGTCGCCGCTGATGAAGGGCGACGACTTCGAATAGCCGTCACCGAGCCACTGGCCGCCGGTGCCATCGGTGTTGATGCGGTACAGCTTGTCGTTCGTACCCTGGAAGTAGATGACGTCCTTGGCGACGAACGGGGTCGACGAGGTGAAGCTGTCCCCGAGCCACTTCCCGCCAGTGCCATCGGTATTGACCCGGTACAGCTTGTCGTTCGTACCCCGGAAGTAGATGACGCCACCGGTGACGAACGGGGTCGACGAGGTGTAGTTGTCGCCGATCCACTTCCCGCCGGTGCCGTCGGTATTCATCCGGTACAGCTTGTCGTTCGTACCCCGGAAGTAGATGACCCCATCAACGACGAACGGGGTCGACGACGTGTAGCTGTCGCCAAGCCACTTCCCGCCGGTGCCGTCGGTATTCATCCGGTACAGCTTGTCGTTCGTACCCCGGAAATAGATCACCCCGCCAACGACGAACGGGGCCGAAGCCGTAGAGCTGTCCCCAAGCCACTTCCCGCCAGTGCCGTCGATGTTTATCCGGTACAGCTTGTCGTTCGTACCCTGGAAGTAGATCACGCCGTCGGTGACGAACGGGGTCGAAGCCGTATAGCTGTCCCCGAGCCATTTCCCGTCGGAGCCCTTGTTGCTGACCCGGTACAGCTTGTCGTTCGTACCCCGGAAGTAGATGACGTCGTCGACGACGAACGGGGTGGACGCGGTGTAGTTGTCGCCCGCGACCCACCACTGGGGCGCACCGATGTGTCGCGGTGTCCACGCGCACATGGTCCACGAATTGCCGTTCATAATGCAGCGGACACCTGCCGAGCACTTGGCGCAATTGAGATTGGGGAGCCCGTAGTAGCCCCAACTGCCCGCGCAGGCGCAGTTCGATTCCGGGTACTCGTCCGGCGCGCCGAAGATGTGGCCGGTCTCGTGCGCGAACACCGAGTCGATGTTCGACGGCCCCCAGTTGTCGTTCTCGTACTGCATGACCGTTTCCGGTATCCAGGGTTTCGCGTACGCGAAATGCCAGAGGGGGTAGTGGGTGAAGAAGGACACGTAGGCGCTGTCGGTGGACTTCGCCGCCTTCAGCGCCCTCGCGTAGTCGGTGACGCCACCGGCTCCGCCGTAGCCGAGGTCCACCATCGCCGGGTCACGCCAGACGGCTTCGAGATCCGGGGCGTCCGGATCGGCGGGCGTCGGGATAGTAATGATATGCGTGTCGATTTCGAACGTGGCGTCCGTCAGTTGGAATTGGCTGCCCAGCCAGCTCAGGCCGCTCTGCACCTCGGCGAGGACCTTCATGGCCTGGTAGGAGGAGAAAGCGAGATCACCTGGGCCGCTCACGATGACCAGCCCGAGTGCCACCGACCCGCGAAGCCGGTCGTTCAGCCCGGCGGCCACGCCCGCCTCGAGATCCACGCCGCCAGGCGGGTCGGGGCGGGTGAAGTCAGGATGTCCCCAGGAATTCCCTTGCCCTGGCCGCCTCTCCTTCTCAAGCCGGTACTCATCGGACTGGCGCAGCCAGTGCGCCTCGAGGGCGAGGCGCTCGGAGTCGTCGAGAACACTCCAGGTCTCGTCGTCGATGTCTTCGCGTCGGCTCGCCGTGATCAACTCCTCCGGCGCGTCGCCCAGCAGGGCGTCGACGGCGTCCGCCGCGACGGTGACGATGACGATCCGACGACCGTGTCTTTGCCGCACGGTCATGCGATCATTGAATGGTAGGTCCGCGTCCGCGGGCAGCACGAACGCCACTTCAGCCATTTCCGGCATCACGACTCCTTTGTTTCCAGCGCCTCACAAACACGCCAACGGATAGTCAGGAGGCTCTCGGCCATCTCCTGCGCGGGCCATGATGCTCCGCCCATCGAGTTGCCGCAGCACCGCCGGAATCAACCGCGTTCATGATCCCGAGCACCTCAAAGGAGCAGGACCAGTCGACATTCACTTTCACCGGCCCGAAAGAACATTCCTTGAGGCACTTCTTTCTGCCCCTTTGTGCCGTATACCGCCAATCTGGTCGGGTCAGGTCGGTAGGGCAGGCGAGAGATCCACCGGCCCTACCAACCCGCTTGATAGGCGCTGCTGGGCATCCACTGGTCATACCCGTACGCGACGCGCATCGGCTGAGTGGGATTCCAGGACCACCTCTGGGTCGACACCTTCGCCGGGTCCAATACCTGTGACGTGATGGGACCGCCGTTGGCGGTGGCGGCGGTCGCGACGAGGTTCGGGTTTCCGGACTGGAACAGGTAACCGTCCGCGGTCATCACTGTGCCCGCGCCCGCCGCGATTGCGAATGATCTTCATGTTGTCGGGTTTCCCATCGCCCCCGCGCCGATGAGTAAACGCGGCACCACCTGGAAAGAGTGGGATCGGCCCATAAATGGGAACGCCTGCCGAGTCGGGACTCGGCAGGCGTTGGATGCCCCGCTCAGCAGTCGACTGTGATCGCGTTGCTTGGGCCGGAGACGTTGCCGGACGTGTCGACGGCCCGCACGTCGACCACCGTCGGGCCACTCGCCACGCAGTACACGACCGTCTCGCCCGCACCGATGATGCCGTGCTCGGCGAAGACGCCGTTCTGATAGACGTCATACATGATCTGGTTCGGGCTGTCCGCGTTGTCGGTCGACGTCGTCCAGTCCAGCCAGATCTCCGGGGCGCCACTCTCCGGCGACAGCGTGAGGTTCGTGGGCGCGGTCGGCGCGACCGTGTCGGTCACCGGCGGCGTGGTCACGGTCAGAACGTTGCTCCGCACCGTATTCCCGGAAGCATCCCTGGCGGTGACCTGGAACGTGTGGGTAGTCGCCGGGGCCACGTCGACCAGGGTGGACGACCCGACGCCGATCTGGTCGACGGTCAGCGGGGTGCCGTCCATGATCAGTGAGTACCAGACCTGGCTGATGTTGTCCTTCGACGAGGTCCAGCTCAGGGAGATCCGCGTCGGGTAGACCGCGACCAGGCCAAGGACTGGGACGGGGCTCGGCGGCGTGGTGTCGGCGGGCGTGGTGACCGTTACGGAGTTGCTGTTCGCGGACCGGTTCCCGTTCACGTCGACCGCGTACACGCTGAACCTGTAGGTGGTCGCGGGGATCATCAGCGGCCGGGTGTGCGTCGTGGTCGGCGGGTCGACGCGGACGCAGCCGGAGAAGTCGCGCTGAACGCAGTACCACCAGTTCGACTGCTTGCTCGACGCCGCGTCCCAGGCCAGGGAGACGCTCGTGTCGGTCAACGCCGTGACCCGCAGGTTGGTCGGCGCGGTCGGCGACGTCCGACTTGGCGCGGCGCCTGCCTGGGCGACCGGCACGAACAGCGCCAGCACGACCGCGGCGAGGACGGCTAGGGCACGCATCGGGAACCTCCAACTTGAAGACGACCAGTCCACCCACCACGACGCCCGCGCGCGCCGAACGGTTCAGCCCCGCGGATCGAATCAGTGCCGCTCCCCTCCCTCAGCTCACGGGGCTCCACCCGGCATTCCCGCCTACTCGAGCGCATTCCTCGCCGCAGAGTCATCGGATCACTCGACAATCAGCTGGGTCCGGTTTGACAATCAGGCAATAGCCATGCGTTGACAGTCCCATTCAGACGTCGCCATCATGAGCTAGTCATCCGACCTATCGGGTAATAGGCGACGAATTCCCCAGCCTGCCGCCGCGTGGATCTCCGCTGCGCGAATGGCTTCCCCGCATATTGGAGCGAATCATGACAGGCAAACTCAGATCGGTTGTCGGCATCGCGCTGACCACCCTGCTGGCGGCGACGCTCACGACAGGCCCATTCAGCGCGGCGAGAGCCGAGCCCGCACCAGGTGACCCACAGACCCTCTGGTTCGACGAAGCCGCCACCGACTGGCAGAGCCGCGCGCTGCCGATCGGCAGTGGCGGGCTCGGCGCGATGGTGTTCGGCGGAACCACCGCCGAACACCTGCAGCTCAACGAGAAGACCCTGTGGACGGGCGGGCCTGGTTCGGTCCAGGGATACGACTTCGGGAACTGGAGGTCGCCGCGGCCGACCGCGCTGGCGGACGCGCGTGCGCAGATCCAGCGGAACGGGAGCATGTCCGACACCGAGCTGTCTTCCAAGCTCGGGCAGTCGAAGCGGGGCTTCGGTTCGTATCAGACCCTTGGCGACCTGTGGCTGGACATGCCGGGCTCGTCCGGCGCGACCGGGTACAAGCGGTACCTCAACCTGGGCGACGCGACGGCAGGGGTGACCTACACAGCGGGCGGCGCGAAGCACAGTCGGGAGTACCTCGCCTCGAACCCGGCCGGTGTCATCGCGGGCAAAGTGTCCGCGGATCAAACGGGCAAGGTGTCGTTCACGCTACGCGTGTCGTCGCCGCGCGCCGACCAGACTGTCTCGGTCTCCAACGGTCGGCTCACCGTACGGGGCGCGCTCGCTGACAACGGGATGAGGTTCGAGTCGCAGATCCGGGTGCTGACCACCGGCGGCACCCGCACCGACGGCGCCGACCGGATCACCGTCACCGGGGCGGACTCGGCGGTGTTCCTGTTCGCGGCGGGCACCAACTATTCCGATGTGTACCCGACCTACCGAGGCGCGGATCCACACACGGCTGTAACGTCCCGTGTGGACAGTGCGGCGGCGAAGGGGTTCGACGCCATTCGGGCCGAGCACGTCGCCGACCATAAGGCGCTGTACGACCGGGTGAAGCTCGATATCGGGCAGGTGATGCCCACGAAGACGACCGACGACTTGCGCTCGGCCTACACCGGCGGGACGAGCCCGGCGGACCGGGCACTGGAGGCGTTGTACTTCAACTACGGCCGCTACCTGCTGATCGCCTCGTCGCGCGGCGGCTCCCTGCCCGCGAACCTGCAGGGCGTGTGGAACAACTCGACGGCCCCGCCGTGGGACGCCGACTACCACGTCAACATCAACATGCAGATGAACTACTGGCTTGCCGACACGACGAACCTCGGCGAGACCGTCGAGCCGTTCACCCGGTACGTCGAGGCGATGCGCGCCCCAGGCGAGCGGACGGCGACGGAGATGTTCGGGACCGGCGGTTGGCTGGTGCACAACCAGACCAACCCGTTCGGCTTCACCGGAGTGCACACCTACCCCAGCTCGTTCTGGTTCCCCGAGGCGGGCGCCTGGCTGACGCGCCACCTGTTCGACCACTACGAGTTCACCGGTGACACGGCCTACCTGCGGAACCGGGCGTACCCGCTGATGAAGGGCGCCGCGCAGTTCTGGCTGGCGAACCTCAAGACCGATCCCCGCGACGGGAAGCTGGTCGTGACCCCAAGCCACTCGCCGGAGCACGGCAACGTGTCCGCGGGCGCCGCCTCGGCTGAGCAGATCGTGCACGACCTGTTCGGCAACACCATCGAGGCGATCGACGCACTCGGGGTCGACGCCACCTTCCGCGCCCAGCTTGTGACCGCGCGGGCCAACCTCGACCCTGGCACCCGGGTCGGCCGCTGGGGCCAGTTGCAGGAGTGGAAGACCGACTGGGACTCCCAGAGCGACCAGCACCGGCACCTGTCGCACCTGTACGGGCTGTTCCCCGGCGACCAGATCCAGGCCAACACCGCCTACGGCAACGCGTCGAAGGTGACGCTGAACGCGCGCGGTGACGGTGGTCCCGGCTGGAGCCCGGCCTGGAAGGTCAACCTCTGGGCCCGCCTGCGCGACGGCGGGCGCGCCCAGCAGGTGCTCGCTGGTCTGCTGCGGAACTCCACGTTCGCCAATCTGCTCAACAACGGCCCGCCGTTCCAGATCGAGGCCAACTTCGGTGCCACCTCCGGGTTCGCCGAGATGCTGCTGCAGTCCCAGACCAGCGTGATCGACGTGCTCCCCGCGCTCCCGGCGACGTGGCCGACCGGCTCGGTGGCGGGCCTGCGCGCCAGGGGCAACGTCACCGTCGACACCACCTGGGCCAACCGGACCGCGCGCAAGATCACCCTCACCGCGGGGAGCGGCCGGACGCTCAAGGTGCGCAACACGATGTTCACCAGTCAGTTCACCCTCACCGACGTGACCACCGGGTCGCCCGTCACCACCACCAGGGTCGGGGACACGATCACGTTCGCCGCCCAGGCGGGGCACCGCTACGAGGCCACCGCCCAGGGCGGGCCGACCGTCCGGGTCGCCACACAGTCGTCGACCTACTCGCACTCACTGAACCCGAGCGCGGACAAGGCCATCGACGGCAACACTTCCGGCGCTTTCAGCGGCGGCTCGGTCACCCACACCAACACCGAGTCCCAGCCGTGGTGGCAGGTAGATCTCGGCGCGAGCCAGCAGATCAACCAGCTCGCCGTGTGGAACCGCACCGACTGCTGTTCGTCGCGGCTGTCCAACTACTACGTCCTGGTCTCCGACACACCCTTCACCGGGACGCTGTCGCAGATCCTCGCCCAGCCGGGGGTCTGGTCCGCGCCGCAGACCGGCCAAGCGGGTTCACCCACGACGATCCCCGTCGGGAGAACCGGCCGCTATGTGCGCGTCCAACTCCAGTCGACGAGCGAGGCGCTGTCCCTCGCCGAGGTGGTGGTGAATCCGACTGGCTGACCCAAACCCCTTTCATATGTCCACATCCCACCTGCTTTGGGAGAAGAATGTCTATTTCGAAACGACGCGGACGAGTCATCGCCTGCGGAGCGATCCTGTCGGTGCTGACCGCGGGCGCGGTATCCCTTGTGGTCACCGCACCCGCGGGCGCGGTCGGCGGGAACGTCGCCGAGAGCTGGTCGATCCCCAATGTCCCGTCCACCGGGCTGACGAACATCACCTTCCCGATGACGGTCAATCCCGAGACCGCGCACATCACCGGTACCTACTTCGCCCAGCAGTACCGGTTCAAGAACGCCGCCAACGTCGGCTACATCGGCTTGCAGCCCCTGGAGAACCGCGACGGCCGTGAGCGGCTGCACGCGACGTTCTCCACCTTCCAGGGCGGTTCATCGACCACCGACAGCGGCTTCTGCAAGCCGGGTGCCGACGGCGGGCCCGGCGTCAGCTGCAAGTCGGAGTTCGACGCCGTGTACGGCCACATCTACGCTCTCACCATCGCGCGCACCGGAGCCGATACCTGGACCGGCACCGCGACCGACACCGTCACCGGGGTCGCCAACCACATCGGCACGTACAAGATGCCCGCGGGCAGCGGCAACCTCAGCGGATACCAGATCGGGTTCGTCGAGTACTACCGCCAGTGGCCTACTTGCTCGCAGTTGCCAAGGACCGACGTGTTCTTCGGCGGCCCGACCTCGACCGACGGCAACCTGACCGGCACCTCCCGGGCGGGCTACGAGTACTCGCAGTGCATCGGGCAGGCCAACTACAAGGCCGTGAACGTGGGCAACGGCGTGCACATCACCCGGGGTTGGCTCCCGGGCGGCACCCCGACCGGGGCGGCGATCAAGAACACGGGCTCAGGGCGCTGCCTCGACGATCCCGCGGGCAACACCGCCAACGGCACCCGCATAGTGATCCAGGACTGCACCGGGGCGGCGAACCAGAAGTGGACGACCACCGCCGCCAAGGCGGTGACCATCGGCGGCAAGTGTCTGGACGCCTACGGTGCGGGCACCAGCCCGGGGACGAACGCCATCCTGTGGGACTGCCACGGCGGGACCAACCAGCAGTGGACCTTCCCCTCGGACGGCACGATCCGCGGCGTCCAGTCGGGCCTGTGTCTGGCGCCCAGCGGGACATCCACCGCCAACGGCACCGCCGTGGTGCTCGCGACCTGCTCCGGCCAGGCCATCCAGCGCTGGACCCGCGGCTAACGGTTCGGCTCAGAACATTGGCGGCACCAAACCACTGAGCGTCACGATCGAATGGGTCCCTCCCTTGTGGAGGGACCCATTCGGCGTTCGGCCAGGTTCAACCCGGCGGTACATCTGCGTCAGTTGGCCGACGGAAAGCGAAACGGCGATGGCGGGAGGTGGGCAGACCCAACCTCCCGCCATCGCCCACGCGGGTCGCCTTAGCCGGGTCGGCGACCGCTGGTCAGTTCACCCGGTTGGTCACCAGGTGCACTGGGTAGTGCGGATCAGACGAATCGCCACTTCTGGTTCGCGCTGTTCGCGTTGCACGTCCAGATGATCAACTGGGTGCCGTTGGCGGAACTGCCACCGGTCGCGTCCAGACACTTGGTGCCGTTGCGGATCGTGCCGTCCGGTTGCGCGGACCAGTTCTGCGCGGAGGACGAGTTGCACGTCCACAGCTGCACGAGCGCTCCGTCGATCTGGCTTCCCCCGCTCACGTTGAGGCACTTGCCAAGCGACTGGAGGGTGCCGCCCACCTGGGTCCACCGCTGGTTGAGGCCGGAGCCGCAGGTCCACAGCTGGATCTTCGCCCCGTCGGTGGAGGAGTTGCCGTTGACATCCACGCACTTGTCGCCGATGCCCACGATCTGCTTCGCGGTGCCACCGCCGCCGCCCCCGATCCCCGGACCGATGTAGGAGATCGAGTCGAGGTCGAAGCTGCTGGTCGCGTTCTTGAAGACGACGAACAGCTCGACCGTGCCACCCGGGTTGGTGACGTTCACCGCGGGCAGACTGGCGTAGGTATCCCAGCCGCCAGTGCCGGTGACCGGTGATGAGGCGATCAGCGTGCCCGTCGGCGAGCCCGCGCGCAGTTCGATGGAGCCGCCGCCGGACGGCGAGGACACCTTGAACGACACCTGGTTGATGCCCGCGAAGTTCACCGGGCTGAAGTGGATCCAGTCGTTGCTGCTGATATCGCCGATCCGCGCACCCGATTCCGCGCCCGCCTGCGACACGACCCGCACGCCGGACGAGTTGGTGTAGAACTCGGCCTGCTTGCGCTTGGGCTGCAACACGACCTGGCCGCTGCCGGTGAGTCCGCCGTTGTCGGTGTACTCGGTCGAGGCGATGACGTGGGCGTTGCCGTTCTGGTGCTCGGTGTCCGCCGTCGCGACGATCGAACCCGAGCAGCCGGTGATCGGGCTGCCCAACGGGTGCTTGTGCGCGTCGTGGCCGATGTTGGCCTGGGTGGTCACGCGGGCACAGTTGACCGTCCCGTCCTCCGGGTCGGTCGCCGTGACCGCGAACGGGATGGTGTCACCCCAGCCGAACATGCCGCCGTTGGGCGGTGCGGTGTACCGCACGGTCGGCGCGGTGTTGCCCGAGTTCACCGACAGGTTCGCCGTGCCGGTCCTGCCGGTCGGGTCGGTGACGGTGAGCTGGACGTTGAACGTCCCCGCGGTATTGTAGGTGTGCGAGGGGTTCGCCGCCGTGGACGACGTGCCGTCACCGAAGGTCCACCGGTAGGTCAGCGGCCCGCCCTCCGGGTCACTGGACCCGGCGCTGGAGAACTGGACGGTCAGCGGTGTCCCACCGGAGGTCGGGGTGGCCGTCGCCCGGGCGATCGGGCTGCGCTCCCCCGCGTTGTAGTCGATGCGGAACAGGCCCGCCCCTGGCAGGTGGACGTTGTCGTCCCAGCCGGTGCCCCACGTGAGCAGGTACATCGAGCCGTCGGGGCCGAACTTCATGTCCATTGGGGACTTGAACGACATGTTCGACAGGAAACTGTTGATTTTCAACAGGTTCCCGGACGAGTCCATCCGGAACTCGTGCATCGAGTTGCGCGCCCACTCACCGAAGAACGGCGTTCCGTCGTAGTACGCGGGGAACTTCGTCGGTGACGGGTTGTTCGCGTCGTATCGGTAGGCCGGGAAGGCCATCGGGGCCTCGCCGCCGGAGCCCATCTCCGGGAACTTGTTGCCCTCGGAGGCGCTGTTGCCGTACCAGACGTTGGCGGCGCGGGCGGCGGGCAGCGTCGTCAGGCCGGTGTTGTTGGGCGAGGTGTTGGTCGGCGACCCGCAGTTGAACTTCGCGCCGGACGCGCCCGTCGCGAAGTTGTAGTCGTTGTACGGGGTGTTGTTGCCGACGCAGTAGGGCCAGCCGTAGTTGCCCGGCGACTTGATCACGTTCCACTCGACCAGGCCGCCCGGACCGCGGTTGGCGTTGTCCGCGCCCGCGTCCGGGCCGTAGTCGGCCGCGTAGATCACACCGGTGGTCGGGTGGACGCTGAAGCGGAACGGGTTGCGGAAGCCCATCGCGTAGATCTCGGGCTTCGTCTTCGCCGTGCCCGGAGCGAACATGTTCCCAGCCGGGACCGTGTAGGTGCCGTTGGCCTCCGGGTGGATACGCAGGATCTTGCCCCGAAGGTCGTTGGTGTTCGCCGAGGTGCCCTGAGCGTCCCAGTACTGACGACCCGAACGCTCGTCGATCGGAGAGTAGCCGTCCGACGCGAACGGATTCGTGTCGTCACCGACACCGATATACAGGTTCTTACCCGGACCGAACGTCAGGTAGCCGCCCGTGTGGCCAGGCTCGTTGACCCGCCACATCGGCACCGTGAGCAGGATCTTCTCGGTGGCCTTGTCCAAGGTGTCGCCGTTCATCGTGAACCGCGAGACCCGGGCGACCTCGGTGGCGGGTTCCCTCGGCGAGTACATCAGGTAGATGTACTTGTTCGTGGCGAAGTCCGGGTCCAGCGCCACACCGGTCAGGCCGTCCTCGGAGATCTGCCCGCCGCCATAGACGTCGAACGTCGCCGCGGTCACCGTGGTCCTGGTGCTCGGCTTGTAGATCTTCAACTTGCCGCCGTACTCGGTGAAGAAGGCTCGGCCGTCGGGAGCGATGTCGACCGCCCCCGGCGCGATGGTCGTCTCATCGAGCGCGATCTTCTCGAAGCTGCCCCACACCGTGGGTCCGCAGTCGGCCGCGACCTTGCCGCCCGCGGTCTCCACACCGCCCGCGATGTGCGTGCGGAACAGCGGCTCGGAGTAGCTGGACTGCTGGTGCCCCATACCTGTGGCCCAGAGGCGCCCGCCCTCGAAGTTGCGGCACCACGAGATCGGGTGGTCGGCGCCCATCTTGCTCGGGCCCGCGTCGTAGGTTGACTCGTCCGCGGTCACGAGGACGTGGACTTTGCCACGCGCGCTGGGCGGCTGGAAGTTATACCACTCCTCAGTACGGGTCCAGCGGTCCGGCAAGCCCTGACCGGAGAGGTGCGCCTTGTCGGCGACCTTGGCCGTGCCCTGGACGATCGACGAGTGCGCGGTCATGGTCATGCCGAGCATCTGGTCCCACCACGGGAACTGGCCCTCGATATTCATATCCGTCGCGTTGTGGATCGCGACGAAACCGCCGCCGTTGCGCATGTAGGTCTGCGCCGCGGTGCGCTGCGCGGCCGTGTCCCACACCATGCCTGAGGTCTGGAGCATCACCACGACGTCGAAGGTGGCGAGGGTGGCGTCGTTGAAGACCGTGGAGTTCTCGCTCTTGGTCAGCTCCCACCCGCGTTGCGCGGCGAGCTGCTCGAACATCACGATGCCTGCCGGAATGGAGTCGTGGCGGTAGGCGCCCGAGGCGGTCTTGCTGAACAGCAGGACATGCAGACCTTCGGGATGGGCCTGCGCGCCCGTTGACGGCAGGCCGACTATCGCCAATATCGACGTACAGATCACCGCGAGTGCATGTTTGATTCTGAGACGCATCTTTGCAGGGCCTCCGAACGATTAGGGAGGGGTAGGCGGCCGTTGACGCGGTAGGCCACTGCCGAACGTATGGAAGACTATTGGCGAAAGTCAATCAAAAGTACGATCGTGAATTGGCAAAGTCTGTCAATCCAACTTGAATACTCTCAACTTATGTCGCGCCGTCGACGGAAGTGATCGAGCCAGGTGGTGCGGTCCGGTACCGCACCACCTGGCTACCGGTCAGGTGACGGTGATGACGCGCGTGACCATGTGTGGCGCGCCCTCACTGTCCCGGACCATCAGGCGAGCGGTGTACGTACCCGCGCGCGTGTAGATGTGTGTCGTGTTGAGCGAGTGGACCGTGGCGGTGTTGTCGCCGAAGTCCCACTCCCGGTCCACAATCGTGCGACCGGCGGGCGGGGTGGCCGTCGCGGTGAAGCTCACCGTGAGGGGGCGCACGCCGATGGTCGGGGTCACCGTCGCGTTGATCGACGCTCCGGAATTCTGTTTGACCCCTTGGCCGTTGAAGCGCATCCAGTCGAGTGCCAGCAGATCCGTGCCCGCGGCGGGAGTCGGGTTCACGAACACCGCGTAGAGGGTGAACGTCCCGGCCGCGCCTGCGAGGTCGACCGTCGGTGAGATGATGTTGTCCCAGCCGCCGGTACTCGGGATCGTCGCCCTGCCAAGCACTGTGCCCGTTGGCGAGTCCCTGCGGAACTCGATCGCGCCACCCGGTCCACCGGACGACGCGCCGACGGTCACCGACGTGATGTTCCGCAGGTTCATGGGACCGAAATTGATCCAGTCGCCATTGTCGACGTCGCCGAGACGCTTGCCCGCTCGCGCCGATGCCCGGTCCATCACGGTCACACCGCCGGTGGCGCTGAAGTGCTCCGCTTCCTTGTCCTTCACCTGCAGCTTGACCTGAGTCGACCCGACCAGCGCCGGCGTGCCGCCAGCGCCTCCCTTGTCCGTGTACTGCGCGCTGACGCGGGTGTAGAGGTTCTGTCCCGGCCCATGGCCGTCGCCCGCGGCACCGTCGGTGGGTAGTACGCCCGCGCACCCGATGTAGTTGTCGAGCGGATGTGCGTGGTCGTCGTGGCCGAGAAGTGTCTGCACGACGACGCGCGAGCAGTCGATCGCGGTGCCGTCCTCAGGGTCGGTGACCGTCACGGTGTACGGGATCTCGTCGCCGAAGTCGAACATACCGCCGTCGGGGACGCTGATCGTCACAGTCGGACGGGTGTTGCCCACGGTGATCTCGGTCGACGCCACCCCGGATCCCACGCTGTTGCTGACGGTCAGGCGGGCGTTGAACCGGCCTGGCGTGGTGTAGGTGAAGGACGGGTTGGCCGACGTGGAGTCGACTGTGCCGTTGCCGTCGAAGTCCCACGCGTAGCGCAGGTTCGTCCCCGTGGAGCCCGAGCTGGTGAAGGACACCGCCAGCGGAGCGGGCCCGCTGTCCTTGCTCGCCGTGATCTTCGCCGACGGCGGCACGCCGTTGGCGACGTAGTCGATCCGGTAGATGCCCGCGCCCTCGTTCGTCCCGCCTCGGCCGCTCCCCGTGCCCGCGCCGAAGTCGATCGTGTACAGCGACCCGTCCGGGCCGAACTCGGCCTCGAACGGCTGGATCCACGCCATGCCGTCGAAGATCCCGTTGATCGACTGCAGGTCGCCGATCTTGGTCGGGGCGAACCGCGAGTTGGTGAACGTCTGGGCGGTCTTGTGGACCGACAGCGTCTTCCACCACTTGCGGGTCAGCTCGTAGACGATCCACTTGCCCTCGAAGTACTCGGGGAACTTGGACGCTCGTGGATTGGCCGGGTCATAGTCGTAGACCGGGCCGCTCATCGGACCGCCACCACCGGTGCCCAACTCGGGGAACGCCGCCGACGCCGAGTAGGCGTACCACACCAGCGCGGGCTTGGCCGCCGGGAGCGTGGTCAGGCCGGTGTTGTTCGGCGAGGTGTTGGTCGGCGCCGCGCAGTTGAACTTCGCACCGGAGGTGCCGGTGGCGAAGTTGTAGTCGTTGAACGGCGTGTTGTTGCCTACACAGTACGGCCACCCGAAGTTGCCCGCGCTGGTGACGCGGTTGAACTCCACGGTGCCCTCCGGGCCGCGGTTGGGGTCGGCCGCCCGCGCGTCCGGTCCGTAGTCGGCGACCAGCAGCGCGTTCGTCAGCGGGTCGACGGTGACGCGGAACGGGTTGCGGAAGCCCATCGCGTAGACCTCGGGCCTGGTCTTCGTGGTTCCCGGCGCGTACAGGTTCCCCGCCGGGACCGTGTAGGTGCCGTCGGCCTGCGGGGTGATGCGCAGCACCTTGCCACGCAGGTCATTTGTGTTGCCAGCGGTGCCCTGCGCGTCCCACGCGGTGCGCCCGGCCCGCTCGTCGATCGGGGTGTAACCCGACGACGCGAACGGATCGGTGTTGTCGCCGATGGCGGCGTACAGGTTGCCCGCCTTGTCCATCGTGATGGATCCGCCCATGTGCGAGTTGGCCTTGCTGCCGTCGTCGCGGAACGTCGGGATCGTCAGCAGCCGCTTCTCCGATGACAGGGCGACCGAGTTCCCGGAGACGGTGAACCGGGACAGGTTCAGCTGTTTGGCCGTCTTGTCCGACCACAGCAGGTAGAGCCACTTGTTCGTGGCGAAGTCCTTGTCGAGCGTCAGCCCGAGCAGACCGTCGGACTGGCTCGTCTGCTGTGGGGTGTATGCGAAGTTGAGGAGCGTGGTGACCGCGAGTGTCGACTGGTCGATCACCTTCAGCGCCCCGGTGCGCTGGATGTAGTACACCTTGCGGTCCGGCGCGACCGCCAGCTCGAACGGGTCGGCCAGGTCCTGGCCCACGAGCGTCGTCCGCTGGAAACCGCCGGTCTTGGTCGCACCGCAGTCGCCTGCGGCGGCGCCCGCCGCCCACTCGATCCCCCAGCGCAGGTGGTCCAGGAACAACGGCTCGCTGAAGGACGACGGGGCGTGCCCGCCCGCGGTGAACCAGGAGCGCCCGCCGTCATAGTTCTGGCACCACGAGTACGCGTGGTCGACGCCTTCGTCCAGAGTTCCGGTGATGCCGTCGCGGACCTTGATCTGCGCGAGCGTGTGCACCTTGCCCGTCGGGTTGGTCCGCCAGTTGTACCACTCCTCCCCGCGCTCCCACAGTTCCGGGAGATTCCTGGTGGAGGGGTGGGCCCGGTCGAGGACCTTGATGCGCCCAGGGTAGGTGCCGTCTGGCGTGGAATACGGCGGGTGGTTGGAGAAGATCGTGCCGACCAGACCCTCGTACCAAGCCCAGTTTCGCTCGCTTGCCGACGCCGCGTGCACGCCCACCCAGCCGCCGCCCCTGCGGATGAAGTTCTGGAAGGCGAGCCGCTGCGCGGCGTTGAGCAGGTCACCCGAAGTCTCGTTGGAGTTGGAGTTGTTGAACACGATCGCGTTGAAGCCCGCGAGGTTCGCGTCGGTGAACTGGGCGGCGTCGTCGGATACCACGACGTCGAAGTTGTGGTCGACGCCCAGCTTCTGGATCGCGGCCTTGCCCGCCGGGATCGATGTGTGGGTGAAGAACGTGGTCTTGGAGAACACCAGGACGCGGAACCTGGGCGCGGCCTGCGCGGGGACCGCGGCGGCACCGACGAAGAGAAGCGTGGCCAGTGCGGCTATGAACGGTTTGAACAATCTCACGTGAACTCCGTACAGGGTCGAAGATACATGTGTCCGGGGATGTGGCAATAGGCATGTCGCGAGTCAGGAAAGGGCTTTCCTAGACACAAAGGTAGTTGGAGCGGCACATATGTGTCCAACCTCGAAGGTTTCCAGAGATTGACAACTTGTCCGGAAGCTGTCAAAGAAAAGGACCTACGAATGCGTTGACGTCGGTTCAAACGTGCTCGTAGCCTCGCCCATACCTGCAACTTCTCTCTCATGACCCGCCGCGCGGCCGTCCACAACGGACGAACGCCATCGCGGGAATTCGGCATGCGTCGGTTGCGGAACCTGCCAGTGTCCCCATCGGCAAAGGAGTTTTGTGTGTCAGCCAAATCCAGATTGCTCAAATACATCCGAGCGATAGGCGCGTTAGCGAGCATCAGCGCCGTCGTCGTGGTGATAACCGACGGTGCGGTCGAGGCGCAATCCGTTGCCACCAGCCAACCCGCCGCCGTTCCCGCCGACGATCCCGCCCGCGGTCTCGTCTACGCGGGCCTGGAGCGCGACACCAGTGGTCGATGCGGGAACCTGCTCCGAGTCCGCGGCACCGACAAGTGCACCCATGGGCCGGACGCTCCGCCGCCGGGCTTCAGCATGGGCAAGCATGTGCAGGCCGAGGCATCTAGCCTCGCCGCGGCCTCGGTCGACTGCATCGGTGACGGCTCCAGCGGTCTGCGCGTGCAGATGATGTACGTCCACCCGCCAGGGACCAACCGGTACGCCGAGTACCTGAGTTCGTTCCAGCAGTGGACGTCCGACATGGCCACCATCTACAGCGCCAGCGCCGCGCAGACCGGTGGCACCAGGAAGGTTCGGGTCGTGCACAACTCGGCGTGCGCGCCGGTGATCCTCAACGTCGAGATCAGCGCGTCCGCGCTGAGCAGTTTCGGCGGCACCATCAACGCGCTGAAGGCACTCGGGTACACCCGGACCGACCGCAAGTACGCGATCTTCGGAGACTCCACTGTGTACTGCGGGATCGGCGAGTTCCAAGGCGACGACCGCAAGATCGCGAGCAACCGCAGCAACTTCGGTCCGTCGTTCGGGCGTACGGACAGGTCGTGCTGGGGCGGGCACACCGTCGCGCACGAACTCGGCCACAACCTCGGCGCGGTGAACAACAACGCGCCCAACGCCAGCGGCGGCGCGCACTGCACCGACGAGTACGACGTCATGTGCTACTCCGACAGCCCGAACTACCCGCCGATGCGCATCATCTGCACCGACCGGGCCAACGAGAACCGGATGGACTGCGGGAAGAACGACTACTTCCACACCAGCCCGCCCGCGAACTCCTATCTGGCGACGCACTACAACGTCGCCGACAATCCGTTCCTCGACGGCTCCGGTACGACACCGCCGCCGCCGACCGGTACCGGACCTATCGTCGGACTCGCGGGCAAGTGCGTCGACATCCAGGGCGCCAGTTCGGCTGACATGACACCGCTGGTGATCTACACCTGCCACGGCGGCGCGAACCAGAGCTGGACCGTCTCCAGCGACGGAACCCTGCGTTCGCTCGGCAAGTGCATGGACGTCCGCGGCGGCTCGACCACCGCGGGTACGGTCGTCCAGCTCAACACCTGCAACACCGGCGGCGCGCAGAAGTGGGTGCACCGCACGGACAAGACCCTGCAGAACCCGCAGTCGGGCAAGTGCCTCGACGTCGAGGGCGCCAGTTCTGCGGACGGGGCCAGGCTGCTGATCTGGACCTGCCACACCGGCGCCAACCAGAAGTGGACCCTGCCGGTGTAGCCGGTCGGGATCAGCGGAATGTGCCGCCACATGGCCCCGCATCGGTGCGGGGCCATGTGGTTTCCAACGAAGGAGGAACCATGCGGGCCGCTCTACTGTCAGCGATCGTCCTCGTCGTCGTCTGCGCCCCACCCGCCCAGGC
>Ga0247823_10001443_pt1 | contig 19787 bp, 9 predicted proteins | sample 13C_PalmiticAcid_2_FD_192426 | JGI IMG/M metagenome (GOLD analysis project Ga0247823, IMG submission 192426) | Soil microbial communities from agricultural site in Penn Yan, New York, United States - 13C_PalmiticAcid_Day30 | ecosystem: Environmental > Terrestrial > Soil > Agricultural land... | reverse complement strand
AAAGAATCTTCGAAACAAGACAAGGCATAGTAAGATCACAAGGCAGTGAATTAGATGAAACGTAGCCATCAACAAGGACACTCATATTACCCGACACTCCCATCTACATAAGCCACCTCCATTACATGTTACCAGTTCTATCTACCATATCCTTCCCACTCATTTTGGACTTCCACACCCAAGTGTACATGATTTTCTCTCCCTCGCACGTTTTGTCTGCCCCCATGTCATGATTCGTCAACATCATCGTCACCCATCACGACATGAAGGTGTGCACCCAGAAAAGCAAATCTAGAAAACAAAGACCGCTGTAAAGAAAAATGCGAGTCGTTACATAATGTTGATCCGTGTACATGAGGGTATTCCATCGTCAATCATGATCCAACCCAGCCCAGTCCAGTCCAGTCCAATACATGAGTTGCAAACACAAAACAAACACAAACAGATGTATCCCAATAACTTTCAACAAAAAACAGACAAGGTGAGATCTTTTGTCAAGACTGAGCCACCGAATTGAAGAAAGGAGGTGTGAAAGGGGAGGAAGGGGGGTTGCTTCGGGGACAGAAAGGTGAAATGATGAAACCAAACAAACAAACAGTAGACGAAACAACAGACAGGGTAGAAAAAGTAAATGCAAAACAGTGCGCCAACCCGAAGCACAAGATCCTCCTTTCTTTTTGATGTTCTCTCCCCCAACATGGACGTGACCAAGGCTCAAGCCCTGTCCACAGATCCGCTCTTGTCTCTTCCACTGAGGTGATCTCTTCTCCAGCTCGTTCAAAACTGTGTCTCTGGAGGAGGCTGACCTCGCGGGGCTTGGCTCAGCCATCCGACTCGGAGGAGGACCGCGAGGGAATCGACGACGACGACGACGCAACCGAGTCCATGGACGACCGCGGGCTCGCCGAGGGGCTCGAGGTCGCGCTCCCGCTGGCGCGGAGCTTTCTGAGGGTGCACCGCCTGACGAGTTGCCTGTATTGTGTTCCACAAGCCCCGTTAGTATAATACATCACCTAAGGGGGCTCGAAAATCAGCAGGGCGGGTGAGGGTGGTGGGTGGTGGTGTTTTTAAATAGCAGCAGCGATCTGGAGCATGACTGACAAGGCGCCCCTGTCGCCGGGGTTCCGCACGACCACGAGCTGCTTGTCCTTCTTGCTCCCGCTGCCGCTGACGCTGCTGCTGTCGCGGTCCTTCTTTTGGGGGGATGAGGTGCGGGACCGGCTCGCGCGCCGGGATGCTGATGCGAGCTGCTCCACGCGCTGCTGGAGTTCGATGACCTGGCCCGTGGCGGCGTTGTAGGACTGGGTCACGCTGTCGAGGGACTGTTGGACGGTGCCGAGCTGCTGCTTCGTGGCGCCCAGCTGGGCGGATAGGGCCGTGTTGCCCTTGGTGAGTGTGTTGATCTCGTCGACGCGACGGGTGATTTCCTGGCCTTTGGCTTCGAGTTCGGCGCGGAGGGCGGCGGCGGCGGCGTCCGGGTCTTTGGCGAGTTCGGTTTGGAGGTTGGTGATTTGGGTTTGGAGGGATGAGGCCTTGCCCTCGAGCTCGGAGTTGGCTGCCTCGAGGGCAGGCAGCTTGCCCGCTTCAGCTTGGACCTCGCCGAGCTTGGCTTCGAGATCAGCAATCTTGCCCTGGAGATCGCCGATTCTGCTTTCTGCGGCGGCCTTCTCGCTCGACAGGCCGGGGATCTTGTCCGCTTCGCCCTGAAGCTCTGTAATCTTGGCGCCGAGCTCTGTGATCTTGCCTTCGAGTTCGGCGATGTTGCCTTGCAGTTCAGCGACCTTGCCGGCGAGCTCAGCCTTGGTGCTCTCGAGGCCGGCAACCTTGTCTGCTTCAGCCTGAACCACGGCCTTTTCTGCGGTGATCTTGTCGATCTCGGCTTTAGCGGCATCGAGGGCGTCCCTGACTCCCGACATGTCCCCGGCCAAGTCGAGCTTCTGGCTGGCGAGTGACACATTGGCCGCCTTGGCGCCGATGAGGTCGGTGTTGAGGGTGTGGAGTTGCGCCTGCATCTCGGTCTTCTCCGCAGTGAGATCTTCAATTTGCTTCTGCAGGCCGACTTTGTCCGTCTCGAGGCCCTCAATTCGAGTCTTGAGATCGGCCGCTTCGGCCGTGGCCGTCGAGAGTTCGTCCTCGAGGGTGGTGATTTTGGCATTGAGGTCTGTCGTGGTGGCTGTGAGATCCTCGACCTGCGAGTTGAGCTTGGCAATCTCCTCCTCGGCCGTCTCGAGCTTGGCCTGGACCTCAGCCTTTTCCTGCTCAATGGATGCCTTGACGTTCTCGAGCTGCTCCTTCTCTTGCTCGAGCTCAACGGCCCGGGTCTTTGCTGCTTCATGTTCCTGCTCCAGTTCCACGCGAAGCGCTTCTTTCTCCTCTACTGCCGAGTCCTTGATCTTCTGCTGCTCGTCTTCGGCAGCCTTCAGTTCGTCGTTCAAAGTGGCGATCCGCTCGTCGAGTGCGGCCATCTCCGTCTTGAGCTGCTCACGGGCGGCAACCATGTCGGCAATCTCCTTGTCCTTGTTGTCGCGCTGCTCCTGGAGGGCATCCCTGCTGGTCTCGAGAGCGGCAATCTGGTGAGCCAGGAGATCCTCGTGCTCCTTGCGGTCGTCCTGGAGCTTCTTGAAGTCCCTTTCCAGCTCGACAAGCTGTCCTCCAACCTTGTCCTTGGACTCCTTGATGTCGTCGCGCTCTTTCTCGGCCTCCTCGAGCATGATCTTTTGCAACTCCATGGTTGACCTGTACTCATCGAGAACCTGCCTGGTAGCCTCGAGCTTGACTTGCAGCTCCACTTTGCTGGCGCGCTCGGCATCTCGATCCTTCTCGACCTCGTCGAGCATGCCCTTCTGCAGGTCGAAGTTGCTGCGGAACTCGTCAAAGAGGGCCGTCTGCTCCTCCAGCATGCCGAGTACCTCTTCCCTGCCTTTGCGCTCCGTGTCGCGTTCCTTCTCCACGGCTGTCTTCTCCTTGTCTGCGGCAGCGAGGCGGGAGGCGTTCTCATCGAGCTCCCTCTTCAGCTTGGCCTCGCTCTCCCGCAGGGTCTCTCTCTCGGCTTCCAGTTGCTCGATCTTGTGCATCAGGCTGCGCTCCATCTCCTGCTGGTACCGTTCCAGCTCGCGTGTGTACCTGAACTCGGGCGTCTCGGCAGTGAGGGGAAGCATCTTGACTTGGACTGACCGGCTGCCGCTCTTGACAACAGTCCGGTCTCCTTGAGAGGGCGGCAGTGCCTTGGCGGCCGGGCGTGGCTTGACTTTGCGGGCAGGAGGGGCAACGCTGACGGCGCTCTCGGACCCGATGACGCTGGGGGTGAAGCGAACCGAGGGCGCCGACCTTGTGTTGGTCTCGGTGGGGGTCACATCGCTGGCGCAGGAATCCGAGGGAGACGAGATAATCGTCGTTGCTTCCGTGGTGGAGGACAAGTCGGAGGATTCCGAGACAGACTCGGTCTCGGGGTCCACGTCGTGATAGTTGCGTCCCGGGTCCCGGCGGCTGTACGAGTCGCGGGGGTCATGGCGTTCCAGGAGTCTGTTGTCGGGCACATATTGGGGAGCCAGAACGGTGTGGACTGGGGGCACATGGTAGCCAGACGGGATGTTGGCCGAGGATGCCCTCGACGGCCTCAGGCTGACGACTGCTTGGCGTTCTGCGGGGATGCCCGGGAACTTTGCCTTGAGGACCTTCCGGGGCAGGGCTCCTGTTGAGGCCGAGGGCACGGCCGAAGAGGGACCCAGTTCCGAGTCGCTGCCTACCGCGGGCAGGTTGGATGATGTGACGGAGGTGTCTGAGTTCCGGCGTGGGCGTGTTGCAGGGCGTGTTGTCTTCCTCAGGATCGACTTGGCGGGTTGCTGCCGCGGGCCATCTCTCTCCTGCTGCCGCTCCGGCTCCCACTCGGGCCATTCGGCGGGGCGGCCGTTGGGCCGGCCATCAGAGCCGGGGGTCACGGTGCCCCCTACTCGCGGGCGGAGGTATTGTCGTTCCCTCTCCATTGCTTGGCTGTGTGTTGCGAGGGCGGGTGGTGTTGTGTTCATGTGTCGTACGTCGCTTGTGCTTCTCTCTTTTGTCTGCTGTCTCTGGGACACTCAGGTCGCTGTCGGATCGTGGTTGTGGTGTGGGCAGGGAGTCGTGGCACGGGCGGGCATGGCGGGAGGGATTCTCGATCTTTTGGACAGAGAATTGTGTTTGTTGTGTGCACGAGACAGACGGACGAGGACGAGTGATGCAGTTCGGGGGAAAGCAGGAGGACAAAGCAGGCTAGTGCGTGCAGGAGAGCGTGGTTTTGATGGCAGAGACAGGCGCCCAGTGGGGTCCCTCAGCGGCATCCGGGACGGGCACGGATTGGGTGTCTCTCGTTGCTCTCCTCACCGACCAGGCCCGCCTGAGACAACGTGTGTAGCGTGACTCACCCTGGATATGGCTAGTCAGCCTCGCAGAGCGCTGAATCCGGCCAACAGAGTGAGCGGGTTGAAGGAAATTCGGAGGGCTGGCATTGGGCATGGACAAGGTGAGACGTCGAATCGGGTCGGGCACCACACGTCTGGCAGGCCAAGCGGAAGTGACAGGACGGCACCCGAATGGGCCTGATGCGCTGGAGAACGACAGAGCAAATCACTCAGCAAATCATCCAAATCACTCACTCGGGCACCCACTGGGCGACTGGGCAAGAAGAGGAGGCGCTGCTTCAGCACGCGGGGCATTGCGTGCAAACTGCGTGCGCCTGCTTGCCACCCATTGCCAAATCACCAGGGCAGGGCGAGTCGAACCCATGTTGCCGAAGTGGTTAGGTTGCCGGATGGTTGGCTGGCTGTCTCATGCCCTCGCAGCTCGCAGTCCCAGATGCAAGAAGAGAGGTGGCGATTGACAGATTGGCAGGGGGTGGCAATCAAGGCTGCAATCAGAATTCTCATCAAACGGCCATGGAACTGGCAGGCGCGCTGACGACCCCAGGCCCGGAGGTTGGCTGGTGATGGCTCCTTCCGTCCAACACAACCCGAAATAAACGTCAGCGGCTCTGTGCGCTGAGAGCGGGAAGGCGCGGGCCGCCAATCAAGGGGTGCCATTGAGAGAAATGCCCCACCATTGGGCATCGTCAGGCCACGACAACACCCAACGTGGTGCTGCACAATTCGCGATTCCAACTTCGTGCCTTCCCAGAGCCCCGGTCCGCAGCAGGCAGGACCGCGAAAAATGCATGAGCTGTCGCGATTTGCTGGGCAATTCTTCGCCTGAAGCCACGGCAGGGCGCTCTGTTGACTTGCCTGGTGCGAGAATCCAGTGAGCCTGGTCCCATCAACGCCAGCTCCAGCTGCAGCTCCATCTCCATCACCCCAGCCTGGGAGGCCCAGGCTCTCGGCCCTTGATGAGATGCTTTCCCTGGAGGCCGTTGCCAATGCACATCTTGCATATTCATCTCGTCATTCATGCCGGGGCGTCAACAACCCAGGCCGGCTACACGACACAGTGGGACTCGCTGAGACACGCCGACGCGGTGGGACCCCAGTGACAGACAAGTCAGAAACCGCTCAGCTGCACCTACCCTGCCGGACCAGCCGAGACAGGACTCACAGATTGAAGGCACTTTGCGATCGCTCGGAGACAGCGGTTGACAATCACAGTTTCCGTCTCGAATGTGGTCAGTCGTTTCTTGCCTTTGTGTCACGGGAGTTGCTGCCCGAAGCTCTCAGCCCCCTCAACATCACGAGCTCCAAGCCAGCCTGAGGACCATCGAGCTCCTGTCTGGCAAAATACATTCCCAAGCCCGAGCTTGGCAGTCCATCCGCGGCCAGAGTCCCAGCGGGCCGGCCCTTGCCTGCCCCGTCGAGCTGGAACACTCTCGAATGCCCTCGCTACGCGCATGCAGGTCTAGCTCAGGGCCTGCCGCCTCCACTCCACTCGCATGGTTGTCTACTCCGTTGGCATCTGTTGTGCAAGTCGAGGTTCAAACATTGTTCCCGTAGCAGAAGCTGGTTGGTCGCCGTTGCACTTCTGTTTGGACGCCGGTGTCCGCCAGAGCTGCAACAACCTGGATGCGGAAGCTGGCCCGGTTGTTGAGTCTCGGACTCGAACTTCATAGGCCAGTCTGTCTCCTGTCTGCTGCCAACCATGTGAGCGGAACAAACCGCATCTCTATTGAATAAGTCACCGCTTGCTGTTGGAATAGCTAACTCCTGTCTCCACCCTAGGCGGTGAAGACGTGATGCCGCCCGTTCCTCATGGCACGTATAATAGGCTGTTGCTCCCCCCAACAGATTACCCTCGTCTCTCTTGTTTGGACAGAATGAACCGACCGCTGCCTCGCGCCCCGCCACACCTGCCTGCTGTTGCGTTCGTTGAGTCGTCTAGAGGGTCGATGTATCCGCAACGAGCCGCAAGCAGGAGGTAGAGCGGCTTGGCTCGACGCATAGCCGCATAGACGGGAGGGTCAGACGGGGTCAAACAGACTACGTGGACCATCGTCAGTCAACACGAACCGCTCCCGGGTGGCAACAATCACGTCAGCTTCCTGTGTGGCTCAGGGGACAGACGGTTGGAGGGGGGCCCTGTGGAAGGGCACGCAAACTGAGGGGTCTGCGTTCACCGGTATCTGCGCTGGGAAGCCACATATAGAACCGGTGGAGGATTACGCGGTACAAGATCCGAGATCGATCAAGATCCCGGATGGCGCATCATCTGTGACAAGATCATGATGGGCGGGTTTCTGCTCCGCCTCTTCCGCATGCCAGCGCATTGAACCACGAGGACAAGAATGGACTCGTGTCTAGATTGCAGAGTCTAGATTGCAGAGTCCAGATTTTGTTCTGTGGCGGAGTCGAATCAAGACCCAAACAAGCTTCCCATCGACGCTGCCGGCCCTCAAGCGGCAGCCTCCCGATGATCGCGGGCAACGCTGTAAAGCGGAGGCCTCGTTGAAGACAAACTCCCGATTAGGGCACCATCCGAGTTGTTTGAGGGTAATACCTGGTCCAGTGGAGTTCTGGCAATGAGACATATGATCCATGCCCAATCTGCCACCATTCACCGTATTTCTGGGCCTGCCAATGAAAATGCCGTGGTGGACTCGTAGTTGGTTGAATAGCCACCACACACGTATTCCAGGGTCTCCAGAGCCTCCAGGGACTTCCCGTCGCATACGGAGCACCTCCTAACCGGCGATGCCTCGGCTTTCTTGTGGTAGAGCAGCATGTACCATATGTTATCCGTTTGTCGACGCAGACGAGAACAGCATGGATGGGGGGCATCCGTGCCCCCAGTGACGTCAACGTAGTTGGTGTGTTCCAGAATCATGGACAAACTCAAGTCACAAGCGCTAGTTTCATCCAAGTTTCCGTTGGAGCACCCGATAAATCCGCGGATTGGGGTTCAACACGAGCCAAAAAGGTCGGACGATCGGCTGTGTCTGACCTCGCTCGGTGAGCACACCATGAATTCCATTAAATGATTACCTTGAAATGACTTCATTTGCTTCATTATCCTTGGGAAGTAAATCGCTTCAGATTTACTGCTCCGTCCATCTGTCAAGCCTCGGCTCTTGAACTCATGGACGGGCAGGTGAGACCAACTTTCAATAACACTAGACGAATATGGAGTAATAAATTCAGGAAGATATTACAGAGTTCATCATCTTTAACGCATCACGTTTCTATCATTTACCAGAATGTGTGTCACGAATCACTCTTTGCCTGTGGTTGGCGTGGAATGAGACGAAACTGACGCATTTCTCCAGGCAATTTCTGATGGTTCTCAACAACTGCTGCTAGTGACTTCTGTGAAGGGTTAACTTCAAGATTACTGAATTCTATCTTTTAGTCTTCTCGAGTTCTAGTTTCTGACCTTTCCATGCCCTCCATACCGTCTAGTACAGCTTCCCGCGAATTTCTTGACCGGAAGTTGACGTATGTTTCGTAAACCGTGCCGGCTCAGAATATCTGTTACCGCACGCAGGCCGCAAACCTAAGGAAAAAAAGGATAATATTACAAAAGACGAGACGTATGGCCTTCTTTCAAGAAGCATCGGTGTTCTTTATTAAACTGTGGCGACGGTTCCAAATTGTCTCGCTGGTAGAGCGTTTTGACTTTTCCAAGATTTCACAATAGACAGACCTCAACTTCAAAATCAATAAGGAAGGAGCCAACCACGATGAGATATCTGCTTTGGTGAATCAAAATTTGGAAATATTGATCATCAGAATCATGATGGAAGAGATATCTCATCTCAATACACTGAATAACACTCGAAGCCTGGTACCGTTTACAGGAGTTGACACTCATCACCTAATTACAGACTGTTGACACTTGCTCTTTTTCTCCGTGCGATCCAACAGGTGCATTTCCATCGTTAATCCTTCACAAGCCAACATACAGATCTGTATTTATTTGAGAGCAGTTTCATTACTCTGTGGCTGTCCATAACACCTACTGGGCTCTTCAAACTGTCCCTGGACGGTGAAGCTGAATACCGACCGATGAAGGAGTTTAACTCTCGCAGGACGAGCAGGCGATATTGTGAGAAGATTGTCGAGCCAAGTGATCAATGACCCATGTTGGCCGTGGACACCATGCTATCCCCCCTGGCCTGTAGATTTTGAAGTTTGCCTGTGGATTCGAGTTCCCTCATCAATGACGCTTCCGTCTATCTCCTTACTGAACTCAAGGGGTTAACTCGGGCTTGTTTCTCGTCGCTCGTTCACGGGGACCGCAGAAAGTCTTCGAGGGATGGCCCCGGAAGAAGATGCCCTGCCTATACGAGATCCGATGTGGAAGGGAACCGGAAACAACACAGCCACGCGCGTGCTCAAGTCGATGTGCTTCACGGTGATCTGGGCCTTCTCATTTTAGACATCCGCTTTTGCCTGACGGGACGCTCAAGGGTAGTAGCCTTCTCCGACTGGCGATCGAGGCAAGATATCAGAGCATCATGTGGCATGGCCGTCGGGACCAGACACTTGATCTGCTGAGCCTCATCTTCAAGGTCCAAAGTCAAACTGCCGCGGCGACGAGGTGTTGTCTACGAATACACAGCACATTCCCTAAGCCCGGGGCGGCAAACGAAGAGGCAAACCGTGTCCATTATTAATGGCTCTCCCGATCCGACAAAAGGGCTTTGAAACCTGTGGCCTTTCTTTCTTCATCCATATGGGGTGGAGGACACTGGCCCACCCAGCAGGTGTGGCCCATTTCCCTTGTTCTGGGCTTGGCTTCTGTGGAGGCTCGGCACACATAGAGGGGACGGGGGAAGAAGAGACTAGTAGTCATGCCATCGGCTCGGTTCATCCCCAGCGAACGTTTTCGTGGTTGAGAGAAGCGACGCAGGACAGGATGTGGGCTGGTTGGGAGGTTGGATCAGGGGAGGACAGAATGACTGTTTTGGGTCTGCAGCCAACAGCTTGTGAGCGATGATGCTTCGTTGGTACGACCGGCCAGGCGGCCTTTGAGGCGTTAATGTGGCATGGAAGGATGTTGGATGTGGCGCCTCGAAAGCAGGCCGCATTGCGATGCCGGTCTTGTGAATTCCTCGGGACCCGATCGTGTTCGCCGAGCCTGGCCGGATGGATCCCGGGGGGGCCGCGTGAGTGGGGAGGTGCGCTTTTCTTGGGATGGTCTCGTTTTTGGGTTCACTGCAAGACAAGGACAATGCTCGTATCAGGTGATGACGTCCCCAGGCGGATTCATGAAGCTTGTTGTGCCGTTGTGCTGCATGTGCGCCCCAGCTCCTCTGGGAATGGCAGGGAGTGAGACGTCTCAGGAGCAGTTGTTGGGCGGGCTGCCTTGGCCGGGCTGGGCAAAGTTTCCGGGGTCCTCCACCGGGCGAGCGATGATGACAAGTCGACGGCGCTCGGGGCTGCGCCTTTGATCATCCGACGGGTCGTCAGAGCTAGAGTGGCGGACGAGGGCGGAGAAGCACAAAGGGTTGCAGCCATGGTTACCGAGAGACAAGCAGCCGAGGCCAGGCCATGCCGCGAAACGGAGAGGAGGGCGCTCAAATCTTGATTCGCTTTTTCGACCATCAAATAAAAAATGGAGATGGCAGGACAAACCGAGCGTCCGATTGATAGATCGCCTCATTGCCCACATGGCAACTCGGAGCGGGGACGCGGGCGCGTGGACGAAACAGCCATCGCGTAAATTGGTTTTCGTGCTGCAACAAAGTGTCAGCAGCCGTCGGTTGGCCTGGGGTGGATTTTGTCGGTCCTTGTGGGCAGTCTTGGGCGGGATGAGCGAGGGATCAGGGCTGCTCACGTTTCCCCGGTGCTCCCTGAAAATGATAGGCCAGTGAGAAGCCGGTGTGGGCCTGGGTGAGACGGCTCGTGCGCTTTTGGGTTAGCGGAAGTTGCTTTGAGCGGCCCCGGCGAGTCGACACTGTGCTGGCGCGCGGGCCGGAAACGGAATCTGAGGAAGCACCCTCCGTTTCCACTCAGCTGCCACCAAGCGTTGCCGAGAACCCTTGCGCTCTGCTCTCGTTGAAGTATGCGGTAGTATGTATGATTCAAGAGTGCATAATTTACACCGTGGGCAGCTGATCTGCATGCGACAAGATTGAGAGACTAGTCGTTGGTTGATGCCAACGGAACGCTTCTAACAGGGACTAAAAGTCTGCAATGTTGTTGTGTCAGCCGGACGGTCGGCGGTGGTGTGGGCTGCGGAGACCGGGGTGTTGAAGCCTTACGGTGTTTCCCGATTGGTGCTCCATGAAGACCAAGGGACTTGGGTGCAGGCTCAAAGTCGACTGACACTTGAGGTGGAAGCAACCTGAATGAGCTCGAAGTTGCGCCCACTGATGAGGAATGGAAGGCTTGACATTTGGCCACGAGTTGCAGGCGGGGGCACGGAGTAGTAAGGTACCTTAGGTAGTTTGGGCTGCAAGCCGGGGGTTCCAGGCTTCCATTGCCCGGGTCACGGCAGGAGCATCTTGAGATGCTCGACCCTGCACTTTCCCGCCGAGGAGATCCAATGCCTTCCAGAGTCAAAACTGACGGGCAAGTTGAATGCTCCAGCCCCAGGCCGCCACTGGCAACTTCCGCTCGGCACACTGGCAGCCAAGCAGCTCTGAGTCGCCCGGGACCAGTGCCTTTCCTGCTTTTGCTGCCTTTGTTGTGACAACCACTTCGCCTTCACAAGGAACTGTCTCGAGTTGACTGCGTCATTCCTTGCCGGCCGCACCGCACCAGGTGATCACGGCGTTGTCTCGCTGGTCTCGGCGTTAAGACAATCAAGAGACGGGCAGATTTGCCCGAGGCTGAGAGGCGGCAATCTGCACCTTCTTGGCTGCGCTGGGCAGGCTTAGTGTGTGGTGAATCTTCGAGGTGCGTGCTCTCAACTCCCATGCAGCAGCTGCGAGACCGCCAATGAGCATCCATGTGCCGTCATGCGCAGGCATCAAGTCGCTGAGAGGGTGCCGGCGGCTTGACGATGCTCGAACAAGCCGTGCAGCAATCTGGTTTTAATCATTCGGCCACGGCTCTTTTTGCACCGACAATCTCTGCCAAGCGAATCCCGGCAGAGGGTTTCGTCTGACGTCTGGTGCTTGTCGGATCACTGATCGTCGGTTGCAGCGGTTGCATCGCAAAAAATAGCAGCAGCATTCCCACTGTTGCAGGCTGTCACCAACACCTCGCCAAGGCCCGTTCACTAGACCCGTCCGTTGGCCGCCGCCCTCGTTTGCTCGGTCGTTGGTCGCCGGCACGTCGTGCGCCCTCACAATTTCGGGAGAGATAGCACCACCCGGCCGATGTATCTCTTCGCGACACTGCCCGCCCGCGCCTGACGATGGAGACGGGGGGGCGGGTTGCAGCAGGAAGGGTTCGAAAGTGTGGGTCGTGGGCTGTGACGCCTGAACTTCGGGAGCGACAACCCCGTCAGCCAGCCTCCAGCCAACCAGATCTGCAAAACTCTGGCAGAGCGGTGCTTATGCAAAGAGGAGGCAAAAGAGGCGAGACTGCAAGCCATGGCCTGTCGAGGACTTTTAACAGGCGGGGCGTGGCACCATTGCCAGACGATGGTGTGTTTGACGTCGGTGCGACTCTGGAGCATGGATCACAGGAGATCTCGGTTCGGTTTGCTGGACATGCGTCTTCTCCCTCAGTGGGGCCGCCGTGTTCACCCGCCGGCTGACTCTGTGTGTCGACGTCGATCCGCACACACATCCATGCCGAGAAGCGACGAAACAGTTCAGGCAGGCGGGTGGCCGGGCGAGCCATTTTCACCAAGACTTGACGTTATTGAATCTCGACATTGCGGCCTCGTCCCTCGTTCAAACTTCATTTGTCGACTCAGCCGCGAACCCCTGACTGGACCTGCACGCCAAACCCAATCAAAGCTGGGGTGCGCCCCGCCGGCGAGCAGCTCCGGACCCAGGACCGAGATCACGATACCCTCCGCCAGCGAGCCCAGCCTTGCTCGGCGTGGAGCAACAGCGCCTGCAACTCACAATCCTCTTCGGGTTAAGGATCGAAAACACATTTTTTTCAGCTTCGTATTGGCACAGAGGGAACTGCCAAACACATGCCGTGTGTTCCGCTCGCTCGAACGCTTTGGATATCCTTGTTGGTTGCCATCCCCTGGCCCGCATTCCAACAAGCCAGACCACGCTTGGAAGCTGGAAATTCCAGGGAGGTGTTCTTGCTTTGGAGAAAGCGCAGTTATCGGTGCCATGCTGTTGACCAACCAGCACGAGAGTTGTGGTCTCTGACAGCCAATGCCCGCCATCGGTGGGCTACCCTATCGGGTTTCGCACTGTGTCCCCCGTGCATGCAACCTCGTTCTGCTGGCTGACTGGAATGGGGATAGGCGGGTTGGTTGTCCCACCGCCGGGCGGTGGATGGTGTGGTCTTGGGTGGCTCAACCAAAAGCGTGCACTTGAACCCGATAATCTGGCTGCTCCTCAGGGGAGCCAACCAGCAGGGCAAGGATCCATCACCGATCTTCCTTCCACCACCAAGCCAGAACGGCAGGGTTCGCTGTGCGAAGAGACCAAGGGCGCACCGACTCAGCTTCCCGGGGTTTCCGCCAGGGCCCTCGGGGTCCACAGCGAATCTGGACGGCTTGCAAGTCCAACTTCCCAGCAGATCCGCTTGGCTGCATGCCGTGTCCATGGACATGTTTCTTTTCTCCTTGGTCCCATCACGTCAACGGTATCGCTTGCGTTCAAATTGACGGCTGGGTTTGCGCGCGGGGTCGAAGGTTCAATGCACTGAGCCTTTGCCACACCCGAGGCTGGCCTGTTTGGCATTTTCTCGCCATGGACCGCGTTCCCAGGAGCATGGAACATGACAGGATCGTTGATGACCAGCAGTGATGGTTCCGACCCTCCCACGGGGACAGCTGACGTGCCACAGGCAAGGCAGCACCACTCCGTTGCAGCCAGAATGGATGGGGCTTTGACGGACTGGTCTCAGCCTGATGACCATGCCGGTATACCAGCTACTGTGTATGGCTGGTCAAATCATTCGTTATCCACCTCTCTCCCTTGCTGGTCTTATTACGCCGCCGCCGCAGTACGTCCGTAGCAACGGGGTGTGTCGGTCATCCAGCTGGATCGACCAGAAGTTGATGTCAGATATGCCGACTTGTCTCTTTTAAGCATCAGGTTGATCAGGCCAACACCGGACACAAGCAGGGGTTTCAGGTGAGGTGACTGCCCGATGCGAAGGACCTCTGACAAACACCTCACAGGCGGACAGCATGGCCGAGCTCAGACGACGAGTTCCTGAAGTCTGTCCACGCAAGCGCCAACGTCTGCTCTGTTCTGCTGGTTGGTGATGTTTCCCCGACCCTCTTCCGTTTCGGGCCCCTGGCTGAACTGTTGGTGAAGAGCGACGCCCCGTACTGTCCCAACGACAAAATGGGAGTGCGCTGCCCCTCTCTCTCCCTGCCGAAAGTGGCCCGACAGGGGTAGGCCTAACATCAAGGGTGACTTCAGAAAAGGGCGGGCTCTGCGGGTTTGTCGTGCACAACAGTTTTCTGTCCTCATGCAGTTTCTTGTCAGGCCGGCCGGGATCAGAAGAGGCTGCACCTCCGAACTGGACGGATTGGACGGCCTGGGCAATGGAGGGGCTTGCGGGCTTGCGTTTGATCAAGCCCCCCGTTCCCACGCTGGCTGGCACCCCCCGCAGAGGCAAAGAAGGGGAGCAAGGCGCACTGTGCGGCATGATTCCATTCCTGGCGCCCAGAAACGGATCCGGGATCCTTCGCCCTGGTGCATCGTCAGCCATGCGGCGGCGACTTGTTCCGTTGGGACCCCTCCAAAGGGCCCAAGCCCAGACCAAACCAAACATAGTTTCGCAGGCTGCACCACCCAGGCGGGATCGGCTTCCAACAAGAAAGGCCATCTTTCTCACTGGCTGGCCCGGCATGCCGCACCTGGGAAGCGGTCTCAGCGATGCGACGCTTGCCGTTCACTGGCCCCCTTTCTCGCCGCCCCAACAAGGGATGGACGGCAGAGACATCGGCCAGGGCAGCCAAGCCCGAAACGCAGATTGATGGACACACGCGGCCGGATCCACGGGGGGCGCTTGATAGTCGATGCCTGCCTTGCCTGCGTCGTTCGTGTTGGTGGGCTCGAGGTGGGAGAGTGGGAGAGGGGTGGTGGAGGCGCTCCTCTGGAATCCAACCCCACGACACAAACCATCACCTTTTTAGCGCACTATGGGATCAATGTATGGAACACTGTGCATCCATAGCACCCCGGATTGCTCCGTTTTTTTGAGGGACAAAAGGGCTGGGCTGTGGCCACGATCCCTGCCGGCCGCTTTTCTTACTCGGACAATCTCACACAAGTCGCTTGCTCCCTGGAGGTCCCACCGATGGTTGAACGCCCACCCAAGCCATGAAAAAAAGGGGATGGGTGTTTTAGCTGCGGGAGCGCAGTGCGGCGGTGGGGGACCTGTCGGGAACGCCCCTCGCAGAGTACGGAGTACACGAAGCACTCGGTTCATTACGAAAAGACCGCCGTACAGAGATTAAAGGCCAAGCAACGTCTTCGGGAGGAGAGCATGATGATGCCGTTGGCGCCCATGGCTGTGTGTGTGTGCTGGTCTTGAGGCCGCCTCCCGTCGTCATCGGGCGAAGGCTCAAGCGACTCTGCGACTCAGCGCTGCGCCTGTTTGTCTGGGGGTGGTGTTTGGGCGGGCAAGAGTGTGCCAATGCTGACGACAAAGCTGCGGAAATGAGTTTCTGGAACGCCCACAGGCCCGCTTTGTTTTGACTGGCTCGAGACTGGCTGCAGTCCCCAGCAAGCCAACTCTGGGGCTGCGGCAGAAGGGAGGATCATGCCTGAGCCCGCGGGCTGCGCAAGCAAAGCAAAAAAAAAAAAAAAACCCAAAGTGGCGGGCCCCATCAGACCTTTTTTCGTGTCCAGCTTTTTGCCAACCCCCGAATCGCAGCGGCGGCGCAAAAGAATGGCGTGTGCAGAGAGAAAAGAATGGGCCCGCGATGGCCCCAAGCCGGCCGAGATCAAAGATAGCACTAAAAGCGGCCAAGCTAAACTGCAAACGAGAACAGTGGCCGCAGCACGGGGAAGGCAGAAGGCGGCCACTGACCCACCACTTGCAGCAGGCGAGGAATCGACTGGCTGGCTGTCGGGCCTGCTGCGGGGCCCGGTTCGGTGCATGTGGTAGGTCAGTCCTTCTGCACGTACCTCCGTACCCAGGTACCGTCTTGCAGGCTTGCGGGCTTGCAGGCTTGCAGGGTGCAGCACACGACGAGCGCGGCGGCACGGCGTCCCCCTTGCACCGCACCCAGACAACGACACCGACCAGGGACAAAGTAAATTAGCAGCATTTGCGGCGACCGGGACTAAGACGCAGCAACACACCCTCCGCAACCACCTCACATGGATGGGCTTCGCTATGGATGCTGTCACTGTATGGGGATCTTCCTCCCCGTCCAGCGCTGCTGCTCTTCCTCGCTTTTGTCCCCATCGTCCCGGTCGTCCCTTTCCCTCTCCCACTGCCCTTCCCCAGTCCTCGCTCCCCATCTCCCTTCGTGGACCCAGTGATCCGATCTCGCCGTGGGCCATCCCTCCGTGACGACCCCTCGTGGCCACTCCCGTTGCATGCCTGAGTGACGACCCCCGGCAGAGACCACCCTGACGTACCTCACGCAACATCCAGCCCCGGGTTGGTTCGGCCATTGACAAAGAAAGACAACAACAACAGCTCCTCGGGGATTGAGAAGGCTGGACCTGGATCATACCTCACCTCCCCGCCTCGATTCCGATCGGACCTCCATTGTCTGCCCTTTGCACCGGCAGCAGCTGCGTCATCCCCGAGTCTGATTAACAACCTGGAACACATCACCGGGCCTTCTTCGAGGAAGCTCCAAGCGGACGTGCCATGGTGCGGCGGACTTGGATGGCAAGTTCGGAGCCCTAAAGGAAGGAACGAAGCTTTAATTCGGGCCCGACCGGCATTGTGGATCGTGGAAGTTTAACTTGGAAGCCTGGTGTGGTCTGGTCTGTGAAGGAAGGAACTGGAAGGACTGCCTGCCCACACCGCGACTTTCTCAAGTACCGACGACAACGGCAGGCAGGTGCCCCCCAGGTGCCCCTCCAGCTCCCCCCAAGCTTCTCCCGAACACCACGCCGACGACGCAGGCACTGGCTGCTCACCCCCGTTCCCGCCCGACTCGTCCATGAATTCGATTCCGGGCCGCAACAACCCAGCCCTTTTCCTCGACCCTCCCTCGCCCGCCGGTTCCCTGCCGTGCAACGCCGAGCACGTCTCCGCCGTCTTCCCCCGCGGCCTCTGCACACCCCCGACCGACGGCAAGATGGGAACAACCTACGAGATGCCGCACTTGGCAGCGTGCGAGAACTACCCCCTCCATCACACCTCATCCTTCGCACCAGCAATGCCGCAAACAGACCGGCGGCGGCCAGCCTTGAATGAGCGGCCAGTCCCAAACGAGCAGATGGTGTTCAATCCCATCTCGCGATGCACCGCGCCGCTGGCCAACCAATCCCAACCCCGAGCATCGACGGCATACCGGCCAACAGCGTCAACAACTGCCCTGACCAAGATGGGCCGGTCGACATCAGCTACAGCAGCAGGTACGGATCACCCAAAACACCAGGATGCCTTGCGGTAGCCCAAGCAGCTGACACCTTCCCCAGGACCCCCGTCGGCCGAGAGCGTCTCGAGCGCCGTCAGCGCTGCGAGTGCCAAGATGACAAACCACAGCATGAGCATACCGGAACGGATCAGCACAAGAGGAGGCAACATCTCGGATTTCATGGCCGAAGTGGCGGCACTCTTCTGGTTCGAGTCGACCAAGCTGCTGGAGAAGGTGGAAAAGATGCAGCGGCTCGCCCCCAGCCCGCCCGTCCAGCCGCTCTCGCCCACCGCCGTCGCGAGCCAGCACTTCAAGAAGTGGGTATCGACCGTCCTGACAACGACCCAGGTCACACAAAACGTCGTGATTCTCGCGCTCCTCTACATCCACCGGCTGAAGAAGGCGAACCCCACGGTCAAGGGCCGCCCCGGCAGCGAGTACCGCCTGTTAACAGTGGCACTGATGCTCGGCAACAAGTTCCTGGACGATAACACGTACACGAACAAGACGTGGGCCGACGTGTCGGGCATCTCGGTCAACGAAATCCACGTCATGGAGGTTGAGTTTCTGAGCAATATGCGCTACAGCCTCTTGGTTTCGGCCGAGGAGTGGGAGCAGTGGCTCGACAAGCTGACCACATTTTGGTCCTACCTGGAGCTGGCGCAGCAGACGGTCTCTCCCGCGCCGTCCCCGCTCTTGATTCCGTCGCCGACGCATCGGGGCTTTGTCTCGCCTCTCCAGTCGCCCTCTGTACCGCTAACACCAGGCCTGCCGTCGACGACGCATTCCTTCACCCTGCAGTCGCCCAACTTGGGTCCGCTGACCAACGGCGCCCAGAATTGGCCGGCATCATACGCCGGCAGCAATGCAGCCTCCCCGCTGGCGTTGAAACCTGAGCCGCACTCCTACCGGAAGCGAGCGTTCCCTGATGAAGACTCAGCCGAGCCCCCCGCCAAGCGCGCGAGCCGGATTCCGGTTGGACAAGGGCAGCTCCCTTCGCAGGCACCCGTTCAGTACCATTCAACTGCGTCTCAGCAACAACAGTTTGGCCTCCCGCACCCGGGCAGCGTTCCCCCGGCGCAGCCGAGGACCGTACCTGGCCCCTACCAGGACCGCCCACAGGTGCCAAGCCTGACACTGAACACGTCCCAAGCGGCCGACATGCCCGTCACGCAGGCCCAGTCCTATGGGGCACCATCGTACGCACCGCAGCAGGCGCCGCTGTCGCTGCCCCCGCTCGCCTCTGGGGTCCGCGCAATGGCGATGGTCTATCCAACCACCACGTATACCTCTTCGCAATCCACCCCGGCGACTTGTGGAGTTGTGACGCCGACGATGAGCTTCCCGCCCATGAACTACGGCACCCCGACAAAGCGGCTGTCGCCTCAGAGTGCCCTGGCGGCCTACCCCGGCTCCTCTCCGCTTGTGATGGGCACCCCGATGGGCAACGGCACCGCCAGCGGGCTGCACACCCCAATCTCGCACTCGCCGTCCATCTACCTGCAGCAGCGCAATAGCCCGTACAAACCCGTCCGGCACGTCAACACCCTTCTTTATCCGCCGCCGTCGGCGTTTCTGCAACAGTACCACCTCCCGAATCCGGTGCTGCCCAACCAGATGCACTACCAGCCGCTCGGAAAGCGCAACGAGTACCGCACGGGCATCGTCCCCGAGTTCTTGGATAGCATCCACCGACTTGGCCCGGCGCAACTCGCCGCGGCCACTCCGTACAATCAGCAGCACCAACCTGTCCCGCAGGTGCTGCCGACCCCCCACCCCCTTGCGCAGCAGCAGAGGGGCCAGTACCAGTCCAGGCCTGCACCGGGGTCCGGGCCTGGACCTTCTTATTTGGGGCCGTATTAGGTGTCGAGCCCTCGTCGCACCAGAGTTGCGTGACATGTTGGAGTCGGTCACTGCACTCAATTGTGTATTATTAATACTTTGGAGGCATATTTTCTGCGATGCATACTGCATGTTCTGGCGTTGGCATTTTGAGTTTAGCTGGACCTGGTCTGGTTCGGTTTGGGTCTGGTTTGGGTCTCGGTTTGGCGGTTGGGCAGACATGATATCAGTCTTCGATCTTGTATGGCCCAGCGTCGGAACTTGATCGGTTGTGGCGTTTTGGGAGTGGAATCCGGGATACAGGGCGCGCTGCATTGGGATTTGCTTCAAGATGCAGCATCAAGTGCTGTGGGTACGGCATTGGGCTGGGTTTTTTGAGGCCCTGGCTCGGGTCTCGAGTCTGCCGGCATGGAGGCGCGGAACGAAGCGGAGTTTGAGTTTGGGTTGGGGGATGGGATGCCATCGAGCAGCGGCGAGAATGATCTCGAAGCGAGTTCGTGCGGCAACTGTGGTGGGCGGACAGCGTTTACCACGCACGGTATCCGTATCTCGTGGGAGAAAAGGGGTCGCGCGTCCCACCCCACCACCACCCATGCATGTGATGATAGCGAGGAAGAGAAAGACAAAATGTCAGCGATGATGTTCGCTTGAGCACACACGACCTTGATATTTGTGACTTGTGATGATGGTTTTGTACGGTGAGCAGTCTGTCCTGTGGGTGTAATAATGTTTGGAGACTCTGGTGTCATGTTTTTAGAGATCTTGGGCTCAGTTAGGGGCGCCCGATGAGGAGACGCCGGCATTGAATTGACAGCCGGTTTCGCTGCCTGCGTAGTGGTGGCGGTTTCATTTTTGGTTCTGTTTACTTTCGGGAAGTTTTTGTTCAGGGGCAGAGGGGCTTCAGG
>Ga0247823_10001442_pt1 | contig 19803 bp, 21 predicted proteins | sample 13C_PalmiticAcid_2_FD_192426 | JGI IMG/M metagenome (GOLD analysis project Ga0247823, IMG submission 192426) | Soil microbial communities from agricultural site in Penn Yan, New York, United States - 13C_PalmiticAcid_Day30 | ecosystem: Environmental > Terrestrial > Soil > Agricultural land... | reverse complement strand
ACACGATGTACGGTCCCGGGCTGCAAACCGGCGGCGGCGGCGGCGGCGGCGGGGCCGGCGGCGGCGGCGGCGGCGGCACTTCAACCGGCGGCGGAGGCGGCGGCGGAGCCGGCGGTTCGCCGAAGTTGAAGGTGATGCCACCCAGGATGCTGTGCGAACGGAAACGGCCGTCGAAGTTACGGCCCGTCACGTCGACCAGCTTGACGTTGTCGGCGTTGAAGAAGCGATACTTCAGCGTCACGTCGATGTTGTCGCTGATCGGCTGACGCAGACCGGCGAGCACCTGCCATGCGAACACGGTGTCCGAATCGTCGAGGAACGAGCCATTGTCGTTCAGACCATAGTCGGCCTTGACGCGCGAAACGCCCACGCCACCACCGATGAAGCCCTGGATGCCGTCGTCTTCACCGAAGTCGAGCAGGCCGTTGACCATGAAGCTCAGCGCCGACGACGAGCCACCGGCATAGTCGAAGGTGCCCGCAGGCGTGTTCACCAGCGCGCCGGCCGGCGTGTACGACGGGGTCGTCACGGTCGAGCGATAGGCGTCAACCGTTGCACGACGGTAGCTGACATCGGCCTCGATGCGGAAACCGCCGAGGTCGTATCCGATGACGCCGCCGACGTCCCAGCCATAGTTGTGATCGACCGTGCCAGCAGCGGTCGCAGCACCGATGTCGAAACTAATGTCTTCGACGATCATTGCGCCACCTTCGACGCCCACGTACCACGCGTTGTCGCGGGCGAGGGCGGGCGTTGCGAGCGCGGTCGAAGCGAGTGCCAGAGTTACGGCAAGCTTCCGCATCATAATCCCCTTTCTTGGTTGCCACTTCGGACAGCGCTAACTTCCTACTCGCTCGAAAGTTTCCGCGCAAGCGAACAAAATCAGGGGACTGTTGCCTGAACGTCACAGTTGGCCGGGGTCGATCAGACTATGAGTCCGGAGCGTATCCAATATGGCTTCGATCGCCACAGCACGGTCGACGTTCCGCCCGTCGCATCGACGATCGGTGCGCTGCCCGACACGGCATCAAGCGCCTGCCCCGCGGTACGGCAGCTGGTGCAGTGGCAAATACCGCTCAGCATCGGTGCGCCATCGGCTTCGATCCGCACCGTCCCGCAGTCACATGTGATCGCCGTCATCCGCGTCTCCCTGCGTTCGGCGGTTGGGACCTGTTCCTTCGCGCCCGTCCGTCAATCGAACCGGCCTAAGGGCGAAACAGCGAGCACTTCGCCAGCTCCGGGGACGCTGGCGGAATCACCGCCATGGCGTAAAGGCTGCCACCCTTCTCCCACTGGAAATCTTCCGCCGTGGACCGCCCCCGTTCGCTGCCGTCCGCGAACCGTCCGACGATCTCGAACCGGCATGTATAGGCCATGCGGGAACTGCCGTGGGGCTGCCATGCGGGACCACAGTCCAGCTTGTCCACCGACACGAATTTTGGCGTTTCACCCTCCCGCGCTTCGCAATGGGCAAGGCGCGGCGCGTAGCTCGTCGCCCATTTGTCGACAACATGCTTGCGGACAGGGTCGAGCGTGGGACGGGCGGCCGCCTCCTGCTGTCCGGCGGGGCTTGTCTGCGACGCGGACGCGGGCAGGAGCATGAAGGCAAGGAGCAGGGCGATATGCATATCGCTGGAAGCTATCGCTACCCGGTCACGTCCGCAACGTTCCAGGGGCTGCCCCATCCGCGCAGCCCTCCACTGCATGCACCCGCGCCAGCGCCTGCATCGGCCGCGCCACCAGGCTGACCTCGCACAGCTCCACCGCGTTCAGCTCACGCAAGCGCCCGTGCCGCGCATCACGCACCCGGTATCCGAAGCTCAATCCCGTCACCGCGCCCTTCGCCACCATCGCGGCAAGGTCCGGCGCATCCACTCGCCCGGTCACGCGCAGCCCGCGCGCATCCTCGCCGATCGCCTCGATCATCCCGACCGGCTCGCCGCGATGCTGCCACAGCAATGGCACCCGCCGCACCCGGGTTCCGAACGCGCCCTTGCGGATCACGTCCCCGCTCCTGTCCGGCGCATCGAACACCGCGGCATAGCCCGCGAACCGCACGCTCACTTGCCCAGTCCCCAGAAACCCAGCTTCATCGCCAGCCCCAGGATCACCAGTGCCAGCAGCATCCGTACCACCCATTCCGCCACCGCCTTGACCGCCGATCTTTTGGCATCGCGCCACGCGCCCAGCAGCTCGCGCAGTTCGCCCATGTCCTTGGCCGCCTGCGGGTCGTCGAGTCCCAGCCGCGTCAGCGCGCGGCTCGCGCCCAGCTCGCCCGCCTCCTCGGCGATCGCACGCAGCGTCGCCAGGTCCGCGCCCTCGGCCACACCGTGCGCGATCAGTTGCGCGAGCAGGCTCCCGTTGACCGGCGCGTTCATCGGTCCAGCCCCAGCCCAAGACCCAACAGGGCGCGCTTCTCCTCAGTCGTCAGGAAGTCCGCCGCGCTGACGCTGCTCCACAGCCGCTCGCGGTCCTCGGCCATCGCCGGCACCTTGTCGATCGCGACGCGCAGCCATGCGTCGGGGAACCAGCCGCTCAGCCCCTGCGCCAGTTCGGTCAGGATCTTCTCGGCGAGCGGCAGGATCGTCAGCCGCCACACCGCCTTGTTGGCCTCGCGATAATTGGCGTAGCTGTTGTCGCCGGGCAGGCCGATCAGCATCGGCGGCACCCCGAACGCCAGCGCGATCTCGCGCGCCGCCGCGGCCTTGAGGCCCACGAAATCCATGTCCGCCGGAGAGAGGCTCATCGCCTGCCATTTGAGGCCGCCCTCGAGCAGCATCGGCCGCCCGGCATTGGCGGCGCCCGAGAATGCGGCCTCCATATCGGCCTTCAGCCGCTCGAACTGCGCGGGCGCCAGCGCGCTGCCGTCGCCGGGATCATAGACCAAGGCGCCCGACGGCCGTGCGGCATTGTCGAGCAACGCCTTGTTCCAGCGCGTCGCCGCATTGTGGATCGCCACCGCGCCCGACGCCGCGCCCAGGCAACCCAGCCCATAATGATCGTCGACCGGACTGAACGTCTTGAGGTGGATGACCTGCGGCCTGCCCGCAGCATCCTCCGCCGCGATCCGGCTCACGCTCCCGCCGACGCGATAGCGGTAGGCGGCGGGCCAGCCGCCTGCATCGGTCTCCACTGACACCCGCTCGGGCCGCAAGGCGAACAGCTCCGCCACCCCGCCCGCGCCGTCGCCCAGAATCTGGACGAAGGCATTGCCGTGCAGCAGCAGCTGCGCCGCCAGCGCCGCAATCAGTTCCTGCCCCTGGGTCCGCGCCGCCGCCAGCGCCAGCAACGCCGGGTCCGACGCCTCGATCGGCGCATCGGCCACGCTTTCGGCGATGATCTTCACCGCGCGCTGCGCCACGGGGTTGGTGCAATAGCCTTCACGCACCTGCGCCTCGTAGCTTTGCGGCCATTCGCCGAGCATCGCTGCCCCGCCATGCGCACGCGTCAACACCGGACGCGACGCATCGCGCCCGGACTTCCGTCCGAACCAGTTCATGAAGATTTCTCCTTTGATCGCCTCCCGGCGATTAGGCGGTGCCGGCCCGCGTCAGCGGATCAAACTAACGTCTTCCAAACCAGATCACGTGCCGCGGCCCCTTGCCGTTCTGCCGCGCACGCACCGCAACCTCTTCCACCTCGAACCCGGCCTCGCCCATCCGCCGCCGGAAGCGGTCGTCGGGTCCCGCCGACCATACCGCCAGCACCCCGCCGGGCTTCAGCGCCGCTTTCGCCGCGCGCAGCCCGTCGAACGTGTAGAGCCTGTCGTTCGCCAGCCGCGTCAGCCCGTCCGGGCCGTTGTCGACGTCGAGCAATATCGCATCATATTCACCCCGCCCGCGCGCGATCGCAGTCCCGACATCGCCCATCACCACTTCCGTCCGCGGATCGTCGAGGCAGCCGGCAGCCAGTTCCGCCATCGGCCCCCGCGCCCAGTCGATGATCCTGGGCACCAGCTCGGCGACCACCGCCTTGCCCTCCGGCCCCATCAGCGCCAGCGCCTTGCGCAGCGTGAAGCCCATCCCGTACCCGCCGATCAGCAGCCGCGCCGAAGCCGGTGCCTTGAGCCGCGCCAGCGTCATCTCCGCCAGCGCCTCTTCCGATCCGCTCATCCGGCTCGACATCAGCTCGTTGCGGTCGAGCACGATCATGAAATCGCCCCCGCGCCGGAACAGCCGCAGCGGATCGCCGCCCGGCACCTCGGCCACATCGATCAGTTCACGCGGGGTCATAGCTCTGGTCCTGTCATCCCCGCCTCATGCCCTTACGGCCAGTGAAAGCGCAACAGCGTCTCGCCCGCAGGCGCCCCCTCGGCATGGAAGCGCCGTTCGGCGATCCGCCCGCGCCCCTCCGCATCCACCGTCACCACCGTGCTGCACCGCGTCCCGTAGACGGGGTTGCGGATGAACACCGGCGAATGCACCGGTTCGAACATATCCGTCTCGTCCCGCTCGGGCGTCCCCGCCGGCCGCTCGTCGGCCAGCGCCGCGAACAGCGGCTCGATCTCCGCATCCCCCGCCGCCAGCCAGGTCGCCACCCCCGCCTGCAGCCGCAATGTCTTGGGCCATAACGTGTCGAGCAGCCCGTTCGACAGGCCGTGCATTCCCGCACCCAGCGGCCGGCGCAGCGGCTGCGGCCGGTTGGTCAGGAACATCGGCCCCTCGGGCTCGACCGCGATCAGGTTGAAGGGGTTGTACGCCTCCAGATCCGCGGGCTCTGCGCCCGCGAGCATATCCGTCACCAGCGCGCCGCGTGATTGCCGGCCCGGATCGGGCGCCTCCCCGCGCACATTGGTCACCGCAGCGAACCGCCCATCCTCGTTCAGCCCCAGCCAGGTGCCGCCCGCCACCAGGTCGCGCCCGGCGACCACCGGCGTCGCCTTCGGCCCGGGCGCCATCCAGCGCGCCAGCGGCGCCGCGGCGCGGTCGTGCCGCTCGTCGCGGTTGCCCGCGGCCACCAGCCGCCAGTCAGGATGCGCATGCCACGCCAGCGCCAGAACACACATCGGGACAGGCTAGCCGCTGCCGCCACCCCCGCAAAGCCCGGTTCGCCGCGCGCCGCACCCTCTCCGGCGCGGCAGGCGCCTCAGTCCATCGGCGGCGGGATATCCGCACCGGGCAATGTGGTCGCCCATTCGGCGAGGTCCGCCAGCGCGATCGGGGTCGAGAATTCGATGCCGATCCGGTCTTCCTTCATCCAGCGGATCCGCCCGGACAGCGGCGCCAGCCGCTCGACCATCAGCTCGACCCCGGCGTCCATTTCCATCGGCAGGTCGCTCTGCACCTTCGCGCCCTTCTGGGAAAGATCGATCAGCTCGACGACATGCCACATCACCCCGACGCGCAGCCGCGCGCGGCGGCCAACGGTCAGCCGCGGTCCGCGCGGGGTCTCCTGCATGTCCGGCGGCTGGTTGAGGCTAAGATACCCCGCCACGTCGATCGGCACGTCGAACGCCACGCCCGCATTCTTGTCCTTGATCCAGCAGATCTTGCCGTTGACCGGCTCGCATCCCTTGGGCTCGACCCGCACCGAGGCCCCGATCCCGAACGGCACATAGGTCTCCAGCATCAGCCCGCCCGCCCCGATATTGCGGATCAGGCAGAGGTGCTGCGCGCCACCCTCGGTGACGACCCGGGCCACGCGGAACAGCGTCGTGAAGCGCTGGCCGGAGCGCTGATCGAGGATCGAATTCCATTCCGGCGCGTCCGCAGAGCCTCGCACGGGCAACCTCCCGCGAGCAACAACTACCGGTACAGGGAAATGCTCGCCGCCCCCCAGTCCGGCCCCACCAAAAGCTGTCATGCCGCTTCAGGGCTAACGAAAACCTGCCGGATATGGTTACTATCCACGGCTTGATGTTCCGGGCTGGCGACGGCTCTCCCCAATCCCTCTGACGCCCGCGCCGCCCCAGCTCGGTCAACGCCCAGACCAGCATCTGGGCTCGATCCGCTTGCGCATCCCGTCGCTCTGACACAAATCTCGGCGCAAGCTCAGCATGACAAAAAGGGACACATGCCCCGTTTCGTATCTCTGGCATGTCTGGCGTTGCTTGCCCCACTGCCGGGGATGACCGCCGGCCATGCCCATGCGACAAGCTGCACGCCGGGACCCTATATCGTATTCTTCGCCAGCAGCGGCGCCGATCTCGACCGGCAAGCGATGGATATACTGGATGTTGCAACGCAAGGTTCGAAGACGTGCAGCATGCGGATCGTTGATCTTGCGGGACATGCGGATACCAGCGAAAGTTCCAGGCTAGCGGCTCAGACGCGCCAAGGCGGTTCGCAGCTATCTGATCGCCAAGGGCCTCCCACCGCGAAACATCAGCATCAGGTCCTTTGGAAGCACACGCCTCCGCATCCCGACGAAAACCGGTGTAGCCGAACTTCAGAACCGGCGGGTCGAGATCTACCTCTACCATGATCGGAACGCAGCTGACCGATGGAGCCCGGTATCGAGCCGCTAGCGGACAGCTGGCTCACCTGCCGCGCTATCCCAACCCCCGCACTTTCGCCACCCGCCGCCGCCCCAGCATCAGTTCGGTCAGCGCCCAGACCAGTGCATCGGCGCGGTCGGGGGATCGTCCCGGCCCCTCATAGCCGCCGCCCGCCGACAGCCCGCACAATTCGTCCTCCAGCTGCGGGAAGCGCCCCGCATGCCTGACCCGCCCGGCCTCGTACAACGCCGCCACCGGCTCGGCACGCGCAGCCTTGCCGCGGCTGGCATGGACCAGCTTCACCGGCATCGCGATATCCGCCGCGCGCAGCACGCTCCTCACCATGTCGCCGCCCTGGTTCTTCTCGGCCACCACCTTGTCCGCGCCATGCTTCGCGGCACAGTGCGCCACCGCCTGCGCCCAGCCTTCGGGGGAAAGCCCCGCCACGCTCGCATCCTCCAGAACATGGCCGGTATCGGCGGCGTCCAGCGCCACCGCGACGATCCCGCACGCATCACCGTCGGCGCTCGCCGGCGGGTCCACGCCCACAACGACACGCACCACGCCCCTTGGCTTCCTGCCCCGGCACGCCTCGATCATCGCGCGCGTCCACAATGCGCCCGCCACCTCATCGATCAGCTCGCCGTCCAGCTCCTGCCGGCCCAGCCGCGTGCCGCCATATTCAGCCTCCATCGCCGCGACGAAACTCTCGGGCAAATGCGGGTTGTCGCGGGTGCGGCCATGCGTCTCGACCGTGCCGGGCAGCGCCATCACGCGCCGCATCAGCCGGGTCGGGCGCGGCGTCGTCGTCACCAGCACCCGCGCGCCCTCGCCAAGGCGCAGGCCCATCGTCAGATTGTCCCAGGCCGCCTCGCCGCGCCGCCGCCATTTGCCCAGTTCGTCGCACCAGGCGAAATGATGTTCGGGACCGCGCAACGCCTCGGGCGCCTCGGCCGAATAGACATAGGCGGTCGCCCCCGACGCAAAGTGCAGCTCGCCCGTGGTCGGCCGCCAGTCGACCGTCTCGCCGTCGCGCGCCACCGCGATCAGCCCGCTCGCGCCTTCGATCATCACCCGGCGCACTTCGTCGAACGTCGCGCCGACCAGCGCGATCCGCGCCGCACGATGGGTCCGCGCCATTTCGCTCACCCATTCCGACCCCGTGCGCGTCTTGCCGAACCCGCGTCCGGCGCGGATCAGCCACACGCGCCAGTTGCCGCCCGGCGAATCCTGCCCGGCATGGCACCACATTGCCCAGCGCTGCTGCCATTCGCGCGCCTGGGGACTGCTGAGGTTGCGCACCACCCGTGCCTGCTCGTCAGCGGGCAGGTCCTCCAGCTCGGCGCGCAGCCATGCATCATCCGCATCCGCGGCCCGCACGCGCTCAGCCATCGCCGTCCCGCCGCTTCGCCACGCGCCGCTTCGCCGCGGCGAGCGCCTTGATCAGCGCCGCATTGGTTTCCTCGCGCGTCGCCGCGCGGCGCGGGCGGCCGGTGCGCCGATTGGGTTCGCCGTTGCGCTCGCCCCGGCGGTACTGCAGCACCTTCATCGCCCGCTCGAAGTCGAACGCCTCCGGCTTCACGCCTTCGGCCTCGGCGCGTTCCGGATCGGCTTCGATCGGCTCGCCCGCGCCGCCATGTTCCAGCACCAGCGCCTCGATCCGGTCATAACCGATCGCAAGCGCCGTCCGGAACTGCTCGGCGAATACCGGGTCGCGCTGGCGCGTGCTGCAAACCGTCGAACGATGCACCTGCGCATGCGCCGCCGCCTTGCCGATGTTGCAGGTCAGTGCCAGCGCATCGAGGAACTTCTGTCGCTTCGTCTTGCCGAAGCTGTTGTCCTTCGCCTTGCGGCGTTTCCGCTCGCCCGAAAGGGCGACGATCATCTCAGCCATCGCACTCGATACTCCGCAAATGCGAACGGGCCGGCTCCCGCCCGAAGGCGCGCCGGCCCGTTCGCTGCGAGCCGCAACGGTTGCCGCCAGGGCAGCCGCGCCGAGCGAAACTCGCTCAGGGCAGGCCGTCGCACGCGGCAGGCAGGCAAGGCCTCGACCCATCCACGGCTTTGGCGTGGCGCATCCGCCCGACTCGCAATTCTTCAGCGTTCCTGCTTTGTACCGAAACAGCGTGACGATGTCAAGCGCATTTTGCCTATTTGGTTTGTTTTCTCTTCCGTTTCCGGTTCGCTGATGGGCGCCCCTTTCCTTTCCGGCGCCTGACCGTCAGGCTCAGCACCCGTGCACGCCCATGCAACTAGAGCGCTCGATATGATGAACCCCCTGATCCGTCCGCTTTGCGCTGCGTCGCTTGCCGGTGCCGCGCTTGCCGCCCTTCCCGTTTCGGCGCAGGACGCACCGGTCCCTGCAGCGTCCCCGGCGGCTGCCCCAGCACCCAGGGAGGCGCGTATCCCCTTCGCGTCGATGGTGCGGGACTATCGCGCCGAGGATCGCGACGTGATCTATCTGCGCGCCGGCCGTGACTGGTATCGCGGCACCTTCTTCGCACCGTGTCAGGAACTGCCCTGGGCGTGGAACATCCGCTTCGACAACAGTCCGGGTATCGATGCGATCGACCGGTTCTCGACCGTCATCGCCCGCGGCGAACGCTGCCGGCTCAACTCGCTGGTGAAGATCGACGGCGAGCCTCCCGCCAAGGCGAAGAAGCCCAGCAAGAAGAAGGACTGAGGCGTCAGCCCCTGAGCGCTACCCAGGCCGCGACCTCGTCGTCGCGGCGGCGCGTGACGTTCAGCGCGCCCGCTTCGCCGGTCGCGGGGTCGACCTCGATCTCGCCGTCCCATTCGAAGGTCGCATTGCCGGCAAGCGTCACCGCATCGTCACCCGCGGGGCCTTCGGCGCGCGCCTTCACGCGGCCGCCGGGGTTGTGGACCGTGATCCACTGGCCGAAGGGGATCCGCCCCGTCAGCCCGGCGACGTGCGTCGCCGCGCCCATCGCGGTGCCGCACGCATTGGTGAGGCCCACGCCGCGCTCATAGGTGTGAACGAACAGGCCGTCCGCGCGGAGCTCGACAAAGCTCACATTGGCGCGATCGGCCAGCAGCTCGGGCCCCGCCTCGCACCAGTCGCCCAGCGCCGTGAGCTCGGCAACATCCACGTTGTCGACAAAGGTGACGAGGTGCGGGTTGGGCATCGCCACCGCGGTGAACTTCCGTGCGCTCGGCAGCCCCGGCACCGGCGCCTCGATCACCGGCGCCGCGACATTGATCCCGGCCGCTTGCGGGTCGGTCGATGCCGGCCCCACCGTGGTGCGGACCGTATAGACGCCGCGCGCTAGGTCGGCGTCGCGGGAGACCTGCGCGTCGCTGGTCTTCAACGTTACCGTCGCCGCCTCGATCCCCAGCAGCTCGAACCCCGCGCGCGCGGTGCAGCGCAGGCCGTTGAGGCAAGTTTCGGGGATCGACCCGTCGGCGTTGACCACCTTCTGCGCGAACTGCGCGCCATCGCCGCCTTCGCCCAGCAGCAGCAGCCCGTCGGCGCCCACCGGCCCGCCGCGCTCGCACAAGGTCCGCGCGACCCGTCCCCACGCCGCATCGGACAGGCTCAACCGACGCCCATCCACCAGGACGAAGTCATTCCCCGACCCATGACATTTCGTGAAGGCTAGCCGCATGGCCCTGCATCTAGGCGCATTGCCGCGCTGCGCAACCGCAGATCGGCTTGCGGCATGCAAAGCCAGGCTGGCGCTTCGGCGTTTCTGCTGCGAAAAGGCAGGCGATGACGGAGCTCCTCTTCCTTGCCGTCGTGGCGCTCGGCATCGTCGGCATCGTGCAGAGCCAAAAGCTGCGCTCGCTCACCCGCCGGATCGAGCGGCTCGAACGCGACCAGGCGCTCGCCCATCCCGCTTCCGAACCTGCGCCGCTCGCGGCGCGGCCTCCGGCATCCGCCCCGCCAATCGTTGCCATGCCCGCGCCGCAACCTGAACCCGTCCGGCCAGCCCCCCCACCGCCCGCTCCGCCCAAGCCCGCCTCACGCCCCGGGCTTGAATCGCTGATCGGCGCGCGGCTTCCGGTCTGGATCGGCGCGATTGCCCTCGTCGCCGCGGGGTTCTTCCTTGTCCGCTATTCCATCGAGATCGGCCTGCTTGGCCCCGGTGTACGCACGATCCTCGCGACGCTCTTCGCCGCCCTGCTGGTCACGGCGAGCGAGGCCGCGCGCCGTCTTCCCGCAACCCGTGGCGATCCCCGCGTTGCCCAGGCGCTTGCCGGCGCCGGCATCGCCAGCGCCTATGGCACGCTCTACATCGCCGCCGCCCTCTATCATCTGATCACGCCGCTTCCGGCTTTCGTCCTGATGATCGCCGTCACCGGCCTCGGCCTCGCGCTCGCGCTGCGCCATGGCCCGCCCACCGCGGTGCTTGCGCTTGCCGGCGGCTTCGTCGCGCCGCTGGTCGCAGGCTATGACGCCGCCGGGATCGGCGCGCTGCTCGTCTATCTCGCGCTGTTCACCGCCGCGCTGTTCGGCCTCGCCGTGCATCGCGGATGGGCCTGGCTCGCCCTCGCTGCCACCGTCGCCGCGTTCGCCTGGGTCAATTTCCTCCTCTTCGCGCTCGGTTCCGATGATCTGAGCATGCCCGCGGCCTTTGTCGTGCTGCTCGCCGCCGGCGCCAGCCTCGCCTTGCCGCGCGCAGGCGTCACGGTCACATGGCTGCGTCTCGCGCCGCTCGTGGCGGGCCTTGTCCAGCTCCTCGCCTTCGCGCCCGCGCTCGATTTCTCGGGACTCGCCTGGGCGCTCTACCTCCTGCTCGCCGCCGCATCGCTGATCCTCGCCTGGCGCGATGCAACCTATCTGCCCGGCGCGCTGGCGGCGCTGGCCCTCACGCTCCTGCTCCTCGCGATCGGCTTCGCCGAGTCCGCGCCGGGAGCCACGCATGGCGCTGCGATCGCCGCCGCCCCGCTCTTCGCCGTCCCGGGATTGCTGCTGCTTCCTCGCGCCCGCGCCTGGGCGATCCTCGCGCTCGGCGGCATCGCAGGGCCGCTGCTCCTCGCCAACGCGCTCCACAGCAGCCGCTTCGCCGACTGGCAATGGGCCGCGCTCGAGCTTCCCGCCGCCGCGCTCGCCGGCTGGGTCAGCTGGCGCCGTCGCGACGCCACGGGCACGCGCGATCCCGGCCTCATTGGCGGCGCGATCCTCGCCGCGATCCTGGCTGGAACCGCGCTTGGCCAGCTCACCGGTGGCGCCTGGATCGCGCTTCCCCTTGCCGGCATCGCGCTGGCGCTGGGGTGGTGGGCGCACCGCACCGGCGACGCGCAGCTCGGTCTTCTTCCGGCGCTCGCGCTCACTGCCATATTGATCGCGGGGATCGAACCGCTGGCGGGTTATCTGGGCCTCATCGCGGATTCCGCGAACGGCACGCATCTCCCCTATCGCCGGCTCCCCGCAGCCGCCGAAGCCTTCCGCCACCTCCTGCCCGCGCTCGCCGCCGCTGCCCTGCTGCTCCGCGCTGACCCTGCGCAATTCGGCCGGCTCCGGCCCGCCGTCTTCGCCGGGACGGTCGCGATCGGCCTGATGCTGCTCTATCACCTCGCCAAGCTCCCCCTCGCCATCGCCGACGAACCCCGCTTCGTCGCCGCCGCCTACACCGAGCGCGCGCTGATCACCCAGGCGCTGCTCGCCGCCGGCTGGTTCGCCTTCCGCCGCAGCCGCCCGCTCGGTCTCGCGCTGTTCGGCCTCGGCCTGGTCCGCATCCTCTGGTTCGATCTGCTGCTGCTCAGCCCGGCCTTCGTCCCGCAACAGGTCGGCAGCCTTCCGGTGCTCAATGCCGCCGTGCTCCACCTCGGGCTTGCCGCTGCCTGGTGCTGGACCTTCGAGCCTGGCCGCATCTGGCGCTATTCCGGCATGGGTTTCACCCTTGCCGCGGTCGCCGTCGCTGTGCGCCAGGCCGCGCACGGCACCCTTCTCACCGGCCCGGTCACCACCGGAGAGAATTACGGCTATTCCGCCGCCCTTCTCCTGCTCGCCATCGCCTGGCTGGCGCTGGGTATCCGCAGCGGTGCGCGCGACCTGCGCATCGCCGGCCTCGCGCTGCTCACCGCGGTGACGTTCAAGGTCTTCCTCATCGACGCCGCCGCGCTCGACGGGTTGCTGCGCATCCTGTCCTTCTTCGGCCTCGGCGTCGCGCTGATCGGCATCGGCTGGGTCTATAACCGCTTCCTTGCCGCCACTCCGGCGCTGCCTCAGCCCAATCCGTAGTGATCCGCCACCCGGTCGAGCGCGAGGGTCAGCACCAGCCGCCCCGCACGCGCCGGCCAGGCCAGCGCCTTTTCCGCCACCGGCACGCTCTCGCCCGCGCAGACCACGCGCCACAATATGTCGGCAAGCCCCGGCCCTGCCGCCGCCACCGCCGCGTCGAACCGGCGCTTGGCTGCGATCTGCGCCATTGTCGGATCGAGCCCGTCCTGCGGCGCCCCGTTCCGTTGCGCACGCGGCGCCGCGTCCCAGCGCATCGTCACCCGGGCGCCGAGCGCCGCCACCTCGTAATCGCCGCGCAGCCGCTCACCCGCCTCGAACTGACGCGCATCGATCAGCCCGCGCGCGCGCAACCAGCCAAGCGGCGATTCGGCCAGGTTCACCGTTACCCGCCGCCCCGTCTTGCGCGCCGGCGCGTCGCGGATCACAAACCCGTCCTCGATCGACCGTTCCGCCAGCTCGCGCATCGTCCTCTCCCTCTTCCACCGAATCAGTCTTGCCATATCGTCATGGTTGTAGGAAAGTGATTTAACCACATAGGTTGTTCTGGAAGCGCCATGATCACTGCCATCCGTGAAGTCCGCCGTGCCAAGGGCCTGACGCTCGAGGCGGTGGCGCTGCGCTGCGATCCGCCGACCACCGCGCAGACCATCGGCCGGCTCGAAACCGGCACGCGGACCGTCTCGGTCGATTGGCTCAATCGTATCGCCGCGGCGCTCGACGTCGACGCCGCCGATCTCGTCCGGCTGCCCGACCGGCCCGACATCGCGGTGGCGGCGACGCTCGACGCTGGGGGTGCGCAGGCGCCCCGCCGCGCCGCCACGGTCGCGCCGCCTCATGCCGAACCCGAATTGGTCGCCATCACCGTATCCGGGGGAGTCGGCGACTACCGGACGGGCGACGTCATCTGGTGCCGTCGGCTCACCCCTGCGGCCTTCGCCTCGGCGCTCAACCGCGACGTGCTGATCCCGCGCCCCGCCGGCCGCTTCGTCTTCGGCCGGCTGATCGCGCATGAGGGTGAGGGCGGGCGCCTCAACATCCTCCCCCTCGGCCCCGGCGCGCGGCAGCAGGTGGTGGCCGATCCGGCCTGGATCGCCTGCGCAGTCCAGCTCATCCGCCAGCTCTAGGCAGTGCTTGCGCAGTGCCCGCGAGAGGCGCATGCTCGCCCCGTTCCTTTAGGGGAGGGATGCACCGATGAACTATGGTTTCGCGTTGGCGGCCGCGCTGGTCGTGGCGTCGCCTGCATTGGCGGAAGACTGGGATTTCATGCTCACCAACGGCTCGGGCAAGCCGATCAAGACGATTGAGCTGGCCCCTGCCGGAACCGCCGATTTCAAGCCGCAGACGGTCGATACCGAAATGCGGCGCGATCCGGTGATCAAGGCGGGCGCGAAGACCACGGTGCGCTTCGACAAGGCGGCAAACCAGTGTCGCTTCGATCTCAAGGCGACGTTCGAGGACGGCACGACCCAAATCTGGTCCGGCGCCAATGTCTGCGACAACAGCTACATCACGATCAAACTGGCCAACGGCAAGGCGACGATCAGCGCCAGCTGATTACAGTGCCGAAGCGGAAGGTCGCGGGCGGGCTCGAATACCGCCCCGGCGCCCGGGAGCGGCACGATGTCAGTCGGCCCATTCGGCGTCGGTGGTAAAGGCTATGGTCAGCCAGCGATCGGGCGTGTCATCGCCGATCGCCGCGCCGACTTCATCGCGGATGAGATCCCATTCCTCCAGCCTCTTCGCCGGTCCGCCCTTGGGAACGATGAAATTGAGCTCGATCTGCTTCCCGCGCCCGACGCGCGCGACATAGGAGCGATGGGAGGAAAATCCGTGGCGGCGAACGATATCCTCGGCAACGGCATCGACATGACCTTTCAGGTCTGCCGGTGTCACAAGCAGGATGTCGGCAAACGCCTGCTTGATCGTACCGATCGGGATCGGAATGACGATGAGGCAGACCACCGCCAGCGCAACCGGATCGACATAGGGCAGCAGCCACGCCAGCTTCGTCCCCTGGATCGCGTAGCCAAAGACAAAGGCGACGAACAGGGCGGTGCTCAAACCGCCGGCCATCATCCAGGCCTTGGCATCAAGCGCGACGAAGGCCGAGTTGAGGCCCCGGTTGGCGCGTTTGCCGTATATCGCCATGCCAAAGGCGACCAGCATGGTCAGCGCCGCATAGAGGATGGCGTAATCGAATGCGAGCAGCCGCCCGCCGGCCATGATACTGCCGATCGCATTGATGAGGGCATAGATCGCGGCGCCGATCAGGAGGACGCCGTTCAGGCCGAGCACCATCGGCTCCAGGTGCCAGAAGCCCATGGTGAAATGCTTGACCAGCCGATTGGTCGATGCGCCGCTCGCCGTCGAGGCGGCGATCAGGTTGGAGACCAGCAGTGCCACGATCGTCATGGTGGCATCGGTAAGGGCATAGACGCCGTCGAACACGATGGCGAACGAGCCCGCGAAGAGACCAAAGACGATACCGGCGGCCGCGAGCAGGAACGTGACCGAAATCGAGACGCGCAGAACGCCTTGTTCGGTTTGCATCTTTTGCCCTCCTCTCTCGCCATGACGGACTACACAGGATCGCCCGCCCGATCCGAAATCGGCCTCAGTAGCGTTCCAGCACGATGGAACAGCAGGCGCCAGTCGATGTTCCCGATTTCTCGCTCCCAAGAGGCCGCGCGCGACCGGCCGCGCAACGCCATCGAGGGGCACAGCGAGGGCCTTCGCGCGCAGCTTCGGGATGCTTGGGGTTAAACGGACCCGGAGCAAGGTCACCCCGCCGACAAAATAATAGCGCTTTTCCGCGGTCTGGAATGGTGGGCGCTGACGGGCTCGAACCGCCGACCCTCTCGGTGTAAACGAGATGCTCTACCAACTGAGCTAAGCGCCCGGCGCATGGCCGTGAGCGCCCCGATAGGCGGGTTCGGCCCGCTCGTAAACCGGGCAGCGTAAACCGGGCAGCGTTTCGCGGCGGGACGAAATCGGCTAGCGGGCGTCCATGACCGTCGTCACCCGTTTCGCCCCCAGCCCCACCGGCCGCCTGCATGTCGGCAATATCCGCACCGCGCTTCACAACTGGATGTGGGCGCGCAAGCAGGGCGGACGCTTTCTGCTGCGCATCGACGACACCGATGGCGAACGCTCGCGTGAAGAGCATGTCGTCGCGATCCGCGACGATCTTTCCTGGCTCGGCCTCGTCCCCGACGGCGAGGAACGCCAGTCCGTCCGCTTCGATCTCTACGAACGCCGTTTCGCCGAGCTTGCCGCCGCGGGCCGCGTCTATCCGGCCTATGAGACCCAGCAGGAGCTCGATCTCAAGCGCAAGATCCTGCTCGGCCGCAGCCTGCCTCCGGTCTATGACCGCGCCGCGCTCGCGCTCACCGATGCCGATCGCGCCCGCTTCGAAGCTGAAGGCGTCCGCCCCCACTGGCGCTTCCGGCTCGATCATTCCGCCCCGATCGAATGGCACGACCTGATCCGCGGACCCCAGCGTTTCGATCCGGCGACGATGAGCGATCCGGTGGTGCGCCGCGCCGACGGCTCGTGGCTCTATCTCCTCCCCTCGGTGATCGACGATATCGACATGGGCATCACCCATGTCGTGCGCGGCGAGGACCATGTCTCGAACACCGCCGCACAGCTCCAGATGTTCGACGCGCTCGGCGCCGCGCCGCCCGCTTTCGCGCATGAGGCGTTGCTGACCGGATCGGAGGGCAAGCTCTCCAAGCGTCTCGGCTCGCTCGGCGCCGATCATTTCCGCGACGCCGGGATCGAGCCCCAGGCGATCGTCGCGCTGCTCGCCCGGCTCGGCACCAGCGATCCGGTCGAGCCGCAGGTCGATCCGGCGCCGCTGCTCGCGACGTTCGATTTCGCCCGCTTCGGCCGCGCGCCCGCCCGGTTCGACGAGGCCGAGCTCGCCCAGCTCAACGCCCGTATTCTCCATCAGCTCGATTACGCCGCCGTTGCGCCGCGTCTGCCCGCTGGAATGGATGAAGCCGGCTGGGGCGCCATCCGCCCCAATCTCGCGACCCTCGCCGAAGCCGCCGACTGGTGGCAGGTGGTCGAGGGACCGATCGCCTCGGCGCCCGATCCGGACGATATCGCCTTTCTCGCCCAGGCCGCACAGACCGCCGCGGAGCTCGACTGGTCGCGGGATCCCTGGCATGCGCTCACCGCCGCGCTCAAGGATGCGACAGGGCGCAAGGGCAAGGCGCTGTTCCTCCCGCTGCGCCGCGCGCTGACCGGCCGCGATTCGGGGCCGGACATGGCCGCGCTGCTCCCGCTCATCGGCCGCGAGCGCGCGCTCGTCCGCCTGCGCGGCGGATAGCGTCGGCCGCTCCTCTCCCGGCAGTCCAGCCCGCTCCATCTCCGGGCAGCGCAGTCGTTTTCCTCGGGTCTGCGGCTCGTTTCGCCGCCGTTCGAAAACGTCTTGCCGCAAGCATGTAATGATGTATCATGTCGTTATCCGGCGGAACAGGCCGGAAGCAAGGAGAGCAGCCATGTATGCCGACAGGTATCATTCTACTGCATCGCGGCCGGCCGGCGCCGGCGCCGCCCTTCTGATCAGCGGCACGATCATTCTGGGCCTCTATTATGCGGGTCCGAAGATCGGTCCCGGCGGGATCACCACGATCCTTACCGGCAAGAACATTCCAATCACCCCAATCACCGAACCCAAGCCTGTCGATCCCGAGCCCCAGCCACGGCGCCCGATCGAGCAGCGCACTCCTGTGACGACGCCGCGACCTTACATTCCGGATCCGGTCATCGATCTCGGCACTGGCCCCACCATCGCCGGCACCGACGTGATCGGTCCGGTCACGCTCGACCCTCCCGGTCCCGTTGGCCCGGTGAGTGGCGGGGGCGGCACCATCGTCGATCCGCCGCGCCCGCCGGTGATGGTCGGCCCGTCGGTCGATCCGCGCTTCGCCGATGCGCTCCAGCCGCCCTATCCGCCCGGCGAGATCCGCGCGGGGACTGAGGGCAGCGTCACCGCGCGCGTGCTGATCGGCGCCGACGGGCGGGTCAAGGCGATCGATATCGTCAAGAGCCCCAGCGACGGCCTGTCGGAGGCGACGCGCAAACAGGCGCTCACCCGCTGGCGCTTCAAGCCGGCCACGCGCGACGGCGTGCCGGTCGAGGGGTGGAAGATGATGACGCTGCGTTTCCAGATCGTCGAGTAAGCAGGGCTGGTCCCGGCCGCGCGGCACGCCTATCTTGCGCTCCATGTTCTTTCTTCGGCGCAACAAGCAAGTCTCGTCGGTCGGGCCGCTCCAGGACCTTCGCGATGTCCTGCGCATCCGCCACCGCTATCAGTTCTGGTTCCTGCTCGCGGCCTTCGCGACCACCGGCCTGATCCTCGCCGGCTTCTACTTCGATTCCTATTTCGAACGCGCCTACAAGCGTGAGATCGTCTATGTCGAAAGCTGGCCGGCCGATCGCACGCTCGCGCAGATCGTCGCCCAGCAGAAGATCGATGAGGAAGCGCGGCAGAAGCGCGAGGCCGAGGCGAAGGCGAAGGCCGAGAAGAAGCGCCTCGAATACAAGAAGATCGACGACCAATTGAAGTCCCTGGGCCTGTGAGCGACACCCGCTGGATGGCGGCTGCGTTGACGCTGGCTTCGCGCGGCCAGCGGGTGACGGCGCCCAATCCCAATGTCGGCTGTGTGCTTGTCCGCGACGGTCATGTCGTCGGCCGCGGCTGGACGCAGGCCGGCGGGCGGCCGCATGCCGAAGCAATGGCACTGGGCGAAGCCGGCAACGCGGCACGCGGCGCCACCGCCTATGTCACGCTCGAGCCCTGCGCCCATGAATCGCAGCGCGGGCCTGCTTGCGCCGATCTGTTCGTCCAGGCGGGTATCGCCCGCACCGTCATCGCGATGCGCGATCCCGATCCGCGTACGGATGGCAAGGGGATCGCCCGGCTTCGCGATGCCGGAATCGAGGTCGTGACCGGAGTCGGAGAGGCCGAAGCGCGCCCGACCATCGCCGGCTTCCTCACCCGACGGTTCAAGGGCCGGCCCCATGTCACGCTCAAGCTCGCGACGTCGCTCGACGGCTGCATCGCGCTCGCCAATGGCGAGAGCCGTTGGATCACCGGCCCCGAAGCGCGCGCCCACGCCCATCTCGAACGTGCGCGGCACGAGGCGATCCTGATCGGCCGCGGCACGCTGGAACGCGACGCGCCCAAACTCGATGTCCGCCTGCCCGGGCTCGAGCAACGCCAGCCGCGCCGGATCCTCCTTTCCGCACGCACCGCGGACGGCTGGCACATGATCTCGCAGCCCGGCGCCATTGCGACATTGGTGGGCGTCGATCACCTGCTGATCGAAGGCGGTGCGATGACCGCCGCGACCTTCCTGCGCGCGGACCTGGTCGACCGGCTGCTGCTCTACCGCGCCCCGGTATTACTGGGGGGCAAGCCGGGCATCGCCGATCTCGGCCTCACCGAACTTGGCGGCGCCCATGGCCGCTGGCAGCTCATGGATACGCGCATGCTTGGCAGCGACCGGCTCGAGGTCTACGAGCGCGCCAGCAAACGGGATTCAGAATAACGGTATGTTCACGGGAATCGTCACCGATATCGGCACCATCGAAAGCGCCGAGGACCGCGGCGACCTGCGCGTGCGGATCGCCACCGCCTATGACACCGCCACCGTCGATCTCGGCGCATCGATCGCCTGTTCGGGCGTCTGCCTCACCGTCGTCGACAAGGCCCCGGGCTGGTTCGCCGTCGACGTCTCGCACGAGACCGTCTCGCGCACCGCCGATCAATGGGCACAGGGCCGCCGCCTCAACCTCGAACGCGCATTGAAGCTCGGCGAGGAACTGGGCGGCCATATCGTCACCGGCCATGTCGACGGGACCGGCGCCGTGCTCGACATCACCCCCGATGGCGACTCGCAGCGCATCACCTTCTCGGTCCCGGCCGCGCTCGCGCCGTTCATCGCCGCCAAGGGATCGATCACGATCGACGGCGTCTCACTCACCGTGAACACCGTGACGGACCAGAGCGACCGCACCGCCCAGTTCACCGTCAACCTCATTCCGCATACCCAGGCCGTCACCACCCTCGGCGCGCTCGCGCAGGGTCAGGCCGTCAACCTCGAGATCGATGTGCTCGCACGCTATCTCCAACGCATGGAGGCTCATC
>Ga0247823_10001441_pt1 | contig 19808 bp, 14 predicted proteins | sample 13C_PalmiticAcid_2_FD_192426 | JGI IMG/M metagenome (GOLD analysis project Ga0247823, IMG submission 192426) | Soil microbial communities from agricultural site in Penn Yan, New York, United States - 13C_PalmiticAcid_Day30 | ecosystem: Environmental > Terrestrial > Soil > Agricultural land... | reverse complement strand
ATCTTAGGGAGAGAAAAGTATAGTATAGGAGGCCGTCGGAGGCCTTGCCTTATAGCTTAGGCCCCCTTAGTGCCCAGGCTATACCCGGGCTCTCAGCGAGTTAGGCTGAGACCAGCACTAGTTTGGATCTGGTTTCGGGTCTGACTTAGGCCTTGTTCGGCTCGATCGTAGTCCGGTTTAAGGGCTAACTCGAGTCTAGCCCGGACCTGTTGTCCCGGGCTTGGATCGCCTATCCTACTCCCAACTATCCCTAGTTTGGGTCCGGTCCGGGCCCGGTCCGGATATGGGTCCAGGTCCGGCTCGATCCTGGGTAAAACCCATTCCACCTTTGCTCGGGTGAAGCCCGAGCCTATCACAGGCGTAGGAAGATCCCTAGGAGGCCACTATAGCCTAGGATCTTTTATCCTAAGCTCCGTTAACGGCTGCCTTAACTTCCTTAGCCACTACTCTACGGAGGCTAGCCAGTGAAATGTTTCTAGTTTGGTTTTGGGCTGCGTTATAGATCTTGCAGACAGTTGTCAGGATGTCTTATCCCATGCCTCTAGCTATTCCCTTCGCCTCTCGGTTTGCTAGAGTTACCAGTCTATCGACTATTTTCTTGATAGTTTCGATGTTAGAGAGAAAGGGAGAAGGGGGCGGGGACGGGGGCGTGTTCGAGTGCTAGGACTAGGCTAGTCCTCCCCCTCCGCTATGGCCAGCCGGAGCTGGGGCTATAGGGGGAGCCATCCTATCCTCTTCAGAGGGTTCAGGGGTTTCAGGGGGTGGCTTGTTTGCGGGTTTTGTTGCTAGGGGTGACAGTCTTATGTGTGATTGGTCGAGAATTGAGAGGTGGGTCCTCGGAAGAGGAAGGGATATTTGACGCGGTCGCCCGCAACCTCCGCCGACTTCTGGGGGGGCCGTCGCAGCAGAGCGCAACGGCCTCCGCGTTGCGGGACCTGTCGTCGGTAGGTGGTGTTTTTCGAGGGCGTTTGAACGAATGTAAAATCAAAGGTTTTGTCGTAGCATCGGTCAAGATGCAAAAGTCCACGTCTAACAGTCCTCTAGCTCCAAATAAGCCCAGACCTCTTCATGAAACAAGACGACTTGTAACCTTTCTTCATTTGGCGATGTTTTGCAGCCCAAAACTTGATTGTAAGGAAGGAAATCTAAAGGTAGATGTGCCTCCCGAAATAGCGAGAAGTCCAAGACCCTAGTCTCAGTTCGCACGCGTATTGCTGATGCGCTCAATCTTGCGTTTGGCCTGTAGGTACTCGTGGGTTGCAGTGGTGTTGTATCCCCGGAATCCGAGAATCTGGGTGCTGAATCAAGATCTGAGATCTCGGATCCGGAACCCGAATCTGAGATCGTCAACGGCCTGCAGTTTGTATTCATTAGGGTTGGTCGATGTCCACATGCGACCCCTTTTTGCAAACAGTCATGGAGAACCAGATGCCAATAAGTCCCGGCTTTTCCCTTTTGCTGCTTAATCCCGAATTATGAGACCACGGATGCAGCTTCAAGCGAAGGGCGCACGGATGTCTTGGTCAACCACGATTGGAGCTTGGGAGACCAGGGGTTCCTCCCTTCACTTGACTCATCCGCAAACAGAAAGAGAGTCGACTACTTCGTACGGTACGCTGAAAGACAAAAGAACATGGGGAACCCGCGCCTCGTTCTCATCACGGGCATCAACGGCTACATCGCCGCCCACACGGCGGCCACCTTCCTGAAGGCCGGGTACGCCGTCCGGGGCACTGTCCGGGCGAGGACACCAAACATCGAGTCGCTCATTCGCACGCTCAACCAGTACCATGACGGCAACAGACTTGAGCTGGTAGAAGTCCCCAACATCAGCGCCGACGGGGCTTTTGACCGGGCCGTTAAAGGTTGCACCCCCTTGCTCCCGGGTTGCGGTCTGGATCGCTGATGGTTGAGTCTTTTGATTCATTTCAGGCGTGCAAGCAATCGCCCACCTCGCCAGCCCGGTCTCCATGACCGAGACGGACCCAGCACCCATGATGCGCGCCGCCGTCCGAGGCACCACTTCCCTGCTCGCCTCGGCCCTCGCCGAGTCCAAGCGGGAGCCCCGGCAGGGCGCACTCAAGTCGGTCGTCTTCATGTCCACAATCAGCGCCGTCTTTTCACCTGCCACGCCCGCAGGCCACGCCTTTACCGAGGTCGACTGGAACGACGTCGCCGAGGAGGAGGTGCGCCGGCTCGGAAAGGAGTCCCCGGGCTATGTCATCTATCAGGCGAGCAAGACGGCCGCCGAGAGGGCGTTTTGGAAGTTTGGCCAGGAAGCAGAGGCGGGGTTTGGCATGACGGCGTTGTGTCCTGCGTGGGTCACTCTCCTTCTACTAAAGGCTGTTTGTATTGCTAAGTACTGACTGACGATACAAGCCCGGTTCTTGGCCCTCCGCTCTACCTCCCGGAGCCCATCTCGAACCTCAGCATGCGTGTCAAGGACATCTACGATATCCTGCACGGCGGCCCGATACCGGATTTTGCACCCATCAGGAGCACGTTCATCGATGTGCGGGATGTGGCAGAACTGGTCCTCAACGCGGTGGAGAGGGATGACCAGACCGTGGGTGGCCGGGAGCGATACTTGCTGGTTGGGCAGTCGCCCATATCGCCCCAGGGAATGGCGGATGTGCTGCGAGCAAGGTTTCCCGAGAGGCAGAGCGTGATTCAAAGGGGGAACCCGGGCGAGACATACCCTGATATGACCTGGAGGTTTGACGCCAGCAAGGCGCGGACACTGCTCGAGAGGAATTGGGTTGGGTTTGAGCAGAGCGTGGTGGATAGCGCAGAGGTATTCGTCGATGCTGAGGCCGCCTGATGCTGTTGTTATGCCCTGCTCGAGCGCCTGGGCCAAGACCTTGAATGAGGGCGAGCCTTTTGATGCTGTAATTTGTAGTTTGGGGTTCTTGCGAGTTCTGCTTTGGGTTGGAGCGAAAGCCGCGGCCGGTGTCGCAACAAATCTCTTGGATTCTCAGTCTTGATCTCGTGATTCCTCCACGTCGATGTTTGCCCGGCGCAGGGGCAGGCGGATGATGACGGCTTTTCGCTGGAGATTGGATTCATAACCTATATCCATCTGGGAAGTCTCAGGGAAAACACGGCATGGGATTGACTGCTCGGGTTTGTATTTGCACGTCCCTTATGGCTGCCATCTAAATCAAGCCCTCAGAACGATACAGCTCGTCCCCGTAACTACCGCGGATGTCATAAGTGACCACTATATATATCCCCAGCTTTCCCTCATCTACAATCTTGTCCCCTTTACCAATGTCTTTTCCGTACCCCAGAATCTCCTGCCGCAGCTTCTCAAAGCCCTTAGGAACCTCGGCCGGCAGGTCCTCGTCCATCTTGACCTCGCGGTGGGCCACCACCGCGGCCTACGCGTAGGCGATATACGCTGTTTGGGATCCGGTGAACCCCCTGATGTGAGGGATAAGGACGCGGAACTTGTTCTTGTCGGCGTCTGGGTCGTACTGGGAGATCTTGGCGAAGAGGAGCTTGGAGATGGGGTCCTTGTCTGGATGCTCCTTATAGAAAGGCGGTGTTCCGTGCGTCTCGTAAACGTTGTTGGCACGGAGCAAGGCGTCAAAGGTTGCGACCGAGACTTTGAAGCCGCGGATGAGGGTGGTTGAGCCCATTGTGGCGGCCGACAGCTGGATCAGGCGGTGCGGTGATTGGTGTGGAAAGCGATGCGATGGCGAGGAGTTCTACTGCCGATGGATAAATGGAGGGGCGGGTTGGTTGGTTTTCAATGGTCTTTTAGTGCTGGCCGTAGGAATTAGGGGGTACGCCGCCTACGCCGCTACACTGTGCGGCGCGGGGCGACGCCAAATTTAGAGTTAGCCAGCGGCGGGGGCGGTTGGCCGATAATAGCTTGACAAAAGATTCCGCAACGTTAAATACTATATAACTATACGTTCTGGAAACCACCCCACTGCCGACCTACGGTACTAGGAACACGTGGAATTCTAATAGCCCTGAAGCCCCTCCGACTACTACAATAAACATTTCACCGCTTTGCATAGATCTCAGTCTTTCAATCGGCAAACAGCATTCCACGGACCACCTCGTCATTTTACGTTGAAGCTGCCTAGTTAGTGTGCTTTCTTTATAAGCGAGTCGTGTCACCGGTGGGGCAGGCAGGCGGGATGAGGCTGTCGATGGCACGGGCCTGGGTTGCTTGTGACAACGGAGTGCTCGGGCGACTGGAGACTAGGATCATGGTTGACGTTCAACTTCAACTGGTAATGCTCGGGCTGCGTCCACCTTAGACTAGTCCTGACCTGTACCTGCAAAACTTGGGCCCCATCCATAAGTGAGTACAAGTCCAACCATGCAACACAAACAGGCTTGGTAATTTTGATCTAATACGCTGAGTCTTGTGTCTGATAACATCGGTTTCCGAACACAGTTTCCATCTAAACAGAGGTGGCATAGCTCACAGGTTGTAAAGGCTCAATTTCCAATGGGTTCGTGTTTGTGAGCTGTCAAGACTCGCTCGATAACTCGTCAATGTTTGTTGTTTGCACATTGACCAAACCATACAACCGAACGTGATTGGTACCTCGCTGAAGTTCCAATTGGACATAGTTTGAACAACCTGAAACATCACATCCAAGGTGTGTTATTGAGATCAAGAACCTGTGACTATCCACTCTACTGTCCCGACATCTCTCATCTGATGAATGAAGGTATTTAAACAGCAATCCTTCCTCTTTTCAGACTCCTACGACTTGCTACGACAGTTCCCAGAACAGTAATCGCCAGCCATAGTCACACACGTGCAGCGAACTTGAAGCCCAGCATGGCACGTAGCGATCCATTCCAAGCCAAGGCCAACCAAGCCTGTGGGCATGGAGTCCAACAACAAGGCTCATGTGCTTCAAAGAGCGGCACGGATACACCACCCGAGAGTACTGCGTACAAGCTAAAAGCTTGTGCCTGCCAGGTGTGTAACTGCACACGTGAGTATGACCTTCCTGGCGTCTGTGTAAGCTGTCAGATGAACTGCCTCGAGGAAGGATCTACATTCTACAAGGCTTGAGGCCGGCGAGACATACAATAGCACCGGCAAGTTAGGAGTAGGTGTCTATCCAAAGTATTTGACGTCGTTTTTTTGCATTGGAAGCTGGAAAACATGATGTGACAATCTTGATGAGCGACTTGCAGCCACATGATGATTCGGGTATGCCTACCACGTTAGTTACCTACCCTACCTAGCCGCTGCCAGCCAGGTTCTATTCTACTATTCAGAGCGGCCGCGCGACCGAAGGTAGCTTGCTTCCTCACTAGCTTCCTTCTTCCTCAAGGAGTTTGGTTTCCACAGCTGCAAGACAGCAGCGTGCACAGAGTCTGGAAGTGGCCGTGGAGGAGGCGGCCAGGGGACAACACCATCCTCTGGATACAATTCGAGCGCCTCCACGTCGAAATTGTCTTTTTTTAAGATTCAAAACCACGGCGCCCAGTCCACCACTTCGATCCCTAGCAAGTCCTGAACGGACGATTCGAAAATGGCGGTCTTGTCCCAGACTAAAGCCCGCTGCTTGACATCAAAGAAGCGCAGATCCAGGTGCTCCGAGACCAAGCTCAGCGCGGTCGCCAGCTCGTCTGTATCCGTGTGAAAGTTGGGCGCATCGCGGATGCAGTCGATGCCGAGGGCGATGCCCCGGATAAAGGGAAGAGCGGCGGGCCGCTCGCGAGCAAACATGATAAGGGTGCCGGCATCGTCGAACTCCACCGCGGCGTTCTCCCACAGACACTCACCCAGCTTGCGGGTGACCTGGCCGCTGACCTGTGACAGCCGGATGATGTCGGCGAAGTCGGCAGGCGGATTGTGGTGGCAATGGTAATGGATAGGCAACGGATGCAGTGGACATGGTTTGTCAGGATCGACCAGGGCCCCGCCCCCGGGTTTGCCCAAGTCGCGGGTGGTGAATTTTCTATTAACAACGACGCTGACCTGCGGGATCGGTGCTGGTGCGGGGGCTTCTTCCATGCTGATGTCGGACGAAGACGAGGAGGAGCTTGTCTCTCTCGCCTCGTCCGAGGCGCACGTCGGCCGCATTAGCTCTCGACGGCCGGCCAGTTCGTCGTAGCAAGCCGTGAAATCTGGCCGATCAGAAGAAACCTCTATGTCGTACATGGTGTTTTGTCTGCGGGGCTTCCAAGACCACGCTCGCTCGACCGTAGAGAAGCGTATCTTGGGGTCGTTCATATGCTCCCACAGCTGGTCCATGAAGCGTTTGTAAATCTCCGCCGCATTTCGATCGGTAGGTCTAGCAAGCGAAATGGCGGGCTTCGAAGAGGGCGTCAGTCGCATTAGCTCCTGAACCAAGTTCTGCCACAAGAAGGAAGGACAAAAGGAGGGCTCACAAGTTCTTTTGGTCTATCATTAGATGGTCTATACAGGGTGGGACGTCGGGCATACCGGAGCAGCTGCAGTCCTTGCATGGCAGGAAATTGAACGAGCCAAAGCCCTGGGTGTAATCTGGCGCGAGGCCACAAGCCGATGCCGCCATTTTGGATCTATGTGATGCCTTGACCGCGAGGCCAGATCCGGGCGAGAGAATTGAACGGACGCTGTAGCGAGTAGAGTTGGGTCAACGTGATACGAATTGGCGATTCGTGTAGAGGGGGAAAGCCCTGCGCCGAGAAAACCCTTGCCGGCCTAGCTCTTGGCGAGCTCGTGGAAGGCCAGGAGAGCCGGCTGGGAGGAAGGGGATTACTGGGCGTTGGGGGCGGTCGGTGAGGGCGAGGGGGGAAGGCGTTCTTTCAAGTTACATTTTATGACTACCTAGGTAGGTATCTGAAGTGGAAGCAGGATTATTACCACCCAAAAAGCTTCTGTCCTAGAAGGTGCAGGACACCTGTGGTTGCATAGCCCTTGGTGACTGATTCTGTGCCTACCTCCCCTTGCAGCTGTTTTTGGGTGCTCTCCCACACCTCGGCAAGTACAGGCCTGTCAGTAGCGCCGCCAATATTCATCTTATTCCCCAATTTAGCTTTCAATAAACATGGCCCGTGAGGTTCAGAACTCATGGCACTCACCAAGCTCGGCACAATTGCCCACCGCTGCAGCACCGTTCCGTCGCTCTTCAGCACAAGCAGCGCGGGCTGGGCCAAGCCATGTTTGTATCTGCGCAAGCGGTAGAGTTGTGAGTCGGTAATCGCCACGTCGAGGAGCGCTCTGCTCTTCAACTCCCCGGCAAGCCTGTGCTCGGGGTCGACGATCACGGTGTTGGTGAACCCCGTCAAGGAGCGAAGCTTGTCGAGATGCTCCGGTGCTTCTGCGGTGGCGGCAACCACTGCCCCCCCAGCGGATTTGATGCGATCTGAGATAGCCACGAGCTCCTTGAGGTGGGAGATGCAAAAGGGACACCAGTGGCCGCGGTAGTCTGGCCGTTCCCCCGTTATAAGCGGGACGTATTATGAGGCGGCTGGAAGGTAGCAGGCTTACAAATTAGGAACACAAAAGACGAGGAGCGGAGGATGGTATCGAATTGTTGCACGGGGTCTGAGGTGCTGGCGGCCGCCATCCTCTGAACGCGAGACCTAGGATTGTCTCGTGCAGTGGTTCGTGTCAATAGTAGGGCAAGGTGGGTGGTGTAAGCTTCTGTGACCTAAATGGATCTACCAGACTTTGACTCAGTCGATAAGGGGGTGGGAATTTATCCTGCCCCAAGATTGCGGTGACTCGCCTTCGGCGGTGTTCAACCTCCTGAGTTGCCGGCGTGGCAGCCTGAGAATCGAAGGACATGGAGTGGAGTGTATGTCAGCACGGCGGGATTCCATTCCCGAATACCCCATGCAAGGAATCTTTGGCGAGATACTCCATGCATGTTCCGGATGTGTCTTGGCATCTTGGCAGAACGCTGCTGAAGACTCGCGCCGATTCCCGCAAGCCCATTGAAAATAGATGTGTGGAAATAATGGGCGGAATATAGCGATGATGGTGTCGACGATGCTAGCGTTTGATATCTGTATATGGGACCTAGGCATTCTCTCTGCCATTGCTGTTCGAGATGCTCTTAATAAGCTGGAGAGGAAGTTAAGGTATTTCTACCCAGACTGACTGCATGTGCCGCCGCGGTTTGGGAGTGCTGCTTCTGGCCATGTTCTAAGATCCATAGGATCCCTCGGCAAGATACAAAGTATTCACACACCGCATTCCGTCAAGGGAGCGCCCGATCACAAACCAGCACCATCGACAACGAGAAGGAAAAATAGCCATCGAAAACAGGAGTAAAGCAGAACTGCGGATCTCCCAAGCTCGGACAGTACGTCCGGCAGCTGCGGGAGTTGTACAGGGCGACCCCGTAATCGGCGCAAGTCTGCGTAATGTCGCCCTGGCAGATGACGGTTGCGCCGTTGAGGTTCTTCCCGCACAGGTCCTTGGTGCTGTGACCGATACCCGTGCCGTAGCCCGTCCACTGAGTGCCGGCGTTAATGTTGCGCGCGCCGAGGCCGTATTCGTGCGTGCAGCCCGCGAAGCCGCAGTCGTCCCTCTCGAAGAGGCCCACGCAGTACCAGGGGTTCTCGAGGGGCGGCGGTCCAGTTGGTGAAGGGGTTGGTGTAGGATCTGCGGTCGTAGGTGGGGGAGGCGGCGACCAGTTCGGGTCGCAGGGGCAGCCAAAGTGGTCGCCTGTGCAGACGGCGTTGCCGCCCGAGGTGACGACGCCGTTGCAGCCGTTGGCGGCGCATCCGCCCACGCCGCCGCATGTGTTCTGTGCGAGGAAGTAAGTACATGGCCAATTCAAAGCCTACGTTACCTACGGCAGATAGGTAACCATGGCCGTCGGAGAACTCCAGGGTTTCGGAGGGGAGCTTACCGAGGTCGGATTGCAGGGGCAGCCCTTGAAATTGCCCCGACAGGTCGCAGGCAGTGTCGGTCCAGTAAAGGCGCCGTTGCATCCGTTAAGATCACAGCTTTGAGGCTGCCCGCAAGTGTTCTACCATGCATGTCTTCGTCAGTTGCTGTCGCTGGCACATTGCTCTCCCTCCCTGGGATTGCGGCCACTCACCGATGTGGGATTACATGGGCAACCTTTGAAGTTCCCCTGACACCGCGCCACGCCGCTTGAATCATAGGCCCCGGCACACCCGTTCAAATCGCACCTCTGCTTGGCACCACACGTATTGGACGTTGCCTGGCAGGTGCAGCCCTTGAAGAAATTGGTGCAGACGGGGTACCGCGACAACCCCTGAAACGCTCCCGCACAGTTATTCAGGTCGCAGCTCTGCGGCGCGCCACACGTCCCTGGATTGGGCTTGCACTCGCAGCCGACGAAGTTCTGCGTGCAGTACGCCTTGCCGTTGGACAGGTCGAAGGCACCCGCACAGCCATTGAGCCCACAGTCCTGGGGCGAGCCGCACGTATTCGCCGTGGCGACGCACTGGCAAGGCTTGAAGAAGTTCGTGCATTGCGGATACCGCGTCGCGCCCGAGAAGGCACCCGCACAGTTGTTGAGATCACAGCTCTGCGGCTTACCACAGGTATTGGCGGTGGGCGCGCATTGGCAGCCCAGGAAGTTGGTGTTGCAGTATGCCTTGCCGTCATTGAGGTTGAACTGGCCCTCACACTGGTTGACATCGCAGCTCTGCGGCGCTCCACAGGTATTCCCAGTGGCCGCACACTCGCACCCAAGAAAGTTCTTGGTGCACGAGGGGTAAGGCACCTTGCCGCTGAAGGCGCCTGCGCATCCGTTCAGGTCACAGCTCTGCCTGGGGCCACAAGTAGTGTCGGTGGCGCTGCAATTGCAACCTTGGAAGTTCCCCGTGCACCTGGCGTATGGCTCGCTGGCTCTGAACGCGCCGGCACAGCCGTTCAGATCGCAGCTCTGACGCCAGCCGCAGGTATTGTCCGTGACGGTGCAGTTGCATCCGACGAAGTTGCCGGTACACTGGGGGAAGGTCTCAATGCCATTGAAGGCTCCGGCACATCCGTTCAGATCACAGCTCTGGTGCGCGCCGCAGGTATTGGCCGTCGCCGTACAGTTGCAGCCCAAGAAGTTGCCGGTACACTGGGCATCCTTGGCTAGCCCGTTGAACGCACCAGCGCATCCGTTCAGATCACAGCTCTGGTGCGCGCCGCAGGTATTGGCCGTCGCCGTACAGTTGCAGCCCAAGAAGTTGCCGGTACACTGGGCATCCTTGGCTAGCCCGTTGAACGCACCAGCGCAGCCGTTCAGGTCGCAGCTCTGGTGGGCGCCGCACGTCGTGGGAGTTATTGTGCACTGGCATCCCGCCAGCTCGCCGGCCGTGCATGTCGGGTACTTTGTCAGGCCATTGAACGCGCCCTTGCATCCATTCGCGTCGCAGCTCTGCGGCGAGCCGCACGCAGAGCCGGTAGGGGCCGGCATCGCGGAAAAGGAAAGAGGGGCGTCCAGGTGGATCAGGGTCTCGAAAGGGCCGATGCCGCCGGCCGAGATGGTCGTTGCGGTCGAGGCGGGAGGCGAGCAGACACCGGCTGCGACGCAGTCACGGTACGCCGTGTAGAGATAGACGGTGAAGGCCTGCCCCTCGGGCGAGCCGCTGGTGTACTTTGTTCTGTCCAACCAGTTGTACGGGTTAACAGCGGGAGAGAAGATGCCATCGCTGCCCTGGTATCGTGCGATTGCCTTGCGGTTTGTGTCGGCCCAGGTGATGTACTTCTGAGGGAACATCCTCGGGTCGTTGACTGCCATCCGGTACGCGATCGCTGTGAGCATCGCAGTCCCGGAGATCTCGCCGAACCAGCTGGCGTCGTTGAAATAATTGTGCAGCAGACCGCCGTCGAAGCCGGAGAGCATGGCGCCGTCCAAGATCTCCTGGATCCACGTCTTGAGCTGGCCCGCCTGAGATGTCATGGATGACGAGCCGGACCATTTCTGCAAGGTATGCAGGACGCGCACCATGCCGTGACCCGCCCAGCCGTTGCCCGTAGACCAGAGACCCGTGTCTTGGGACTGCGGGCCGATGATGTGCTGCCAGTTTAGGAACTGGCTGGTCTTCAGCACGTCGCGCTGCAGGCCGCATTGCGTCACCGTCGTGGCCATCAGGGAAGCATCATTGTTCTGCACGGCCAGGTACGCCACTAAGAAAGACGTTAGAGCCAACAACATAATGTAAGGTAGGTAGGTACCTTGGCTAGACTCACGGAAGGGGAAAGACATGGCCATGTTATCTGCCCAGAGCTCGGCCACATCCGGTCTGTGGGAGATGGCGCCATTGGAGTATCTCGGCGCTTGGTTCAAGATGTAGTCGGCTTGCCGGTTAGCCGCGTCCAGGTATGTGCTGTCGGACTGCCCCAGCAATATGGCGGACACGCCAAGGGACGCCGGATCGCCGACAGCTGAGTCTGGCACCAGGACGGCGCCTTGGGTGTAGATGAACTGCTTTGCATACGCGAGCGCCAGAGTGCTCGGGCTCGCGCTGGGCACCTTGCCGCCAGGGAACGGGTTGCTGCCAAAAACGGAGAGCTCGGGGTTGTACAGCTCCAGCAGAGCTTCAGCGGCCGTTCCGTACTCCCAGGAATGAGAGGCCAGCTTGATCATGGCCTGCGCCGCGGCGAAGACATCGTAGCCTACGTCGACTTCAGCAGCCACAGATGGCTGTGGTGAGAAAAGAAGTGCGGAGACCAAGCTCCAGCACATTGATCGGAAGGGAGCCATCGGGGGGCGGGCGAATCTCACTAGCAAGGTGAGCAAAGACGGCGAAGACATGCGAGCATCTCTGCGTCCCAGAAAGCGTGCCAGTCGAGACTTCATATCGGGCATCAGCAGCATCTTGTCTATCACAGGACTTCATGGCGGCTGTCGGGGACTGCTCGCAAGGCGCGCTGCGCCAACGGGGTCACTTCCGAAGCCCCACTCCATCAGCAAGTCTAAATGCAGGGCACCAAAGCTTATCGGCCGGCCGCAGCTCGGTGACAGTGCTATGTAGTGCATCTAGGCTGACCGCGCTAGCAGCCGTGATCTCCGACAGCCGGCTGAAGAAGTGTAGCTCTGCTACTACCTGAAACGGGGACAAGGCAAGGCTGCCCGGCAAATGTGCCGAATATGGTCAATATGGCGACTCTTGGCGCTAACAGTTGGGTACTCAGTAAGCAACGCTTGTAGGGTTTACAGGTATTGTTCTAGACGCGCTTAATAAACCCTTCCTAAAGTAAGGGTACCTTACTGAGGACAACAATGGCTGGACCCGACTTCCGCCACTAGTTCCAGGTCACATGTAACGTCAAATTTTCAGCCTGACAGGTCTGAGTGAGATTACTACCCACATGGTAGGTTGTGTACAGGAACCTATCAGGTAGGTCTGCAAGCGGGTTGCCAGCTCCCTACCTAGTAAGGTTCTACCTTATGTAGGCACCTAGGTACCTACCCACTCCTTTACTTTTACTGTGATATAATTCCACATGCTCACCCTCATACACCCATCCCTGCATGTCACCACGACCAGGTACTAATTAGCTGGCGGGTTTTTCACAAGGGCAATAAAGTGCCTCAGCATGTCGAGTCCCGGCTCATACGACACGGACGCAGGGCCTGCCGATTGTGGAAGAGGGTCACATTAAGCACCAGCTTTAGGGCTTAGAAGAGTGTGAAACCTCAGGCAGCATGCCGAAGGTACGCTGAGCGAGCCTCGTTGCTAACGGCACACGGCACAAAGCGGTCAAGCGAGCCCGGCGAGCTCAAGCATTGCCTAGGTGTCCGATCGTCCCGAAGGTTGCTCTCGAGTCCTGCATCTCCGCCTCGTCAAGCTCCGTAAGGTTGTCATGTCCAGGCCCTCGGCCGTACCCGTGCATCAATTGAGTCAAGTGCTGACGGCCTAACGCTTTGCAGACAGGTCAAGGAAATGGAACGCCGGAAGGGGGCTTATATCGGCTTTCCGCATCGGAATCACCGGCCCTGGTGGAGGAGCGAGGCAATTGTGCGGCACCGTGTCCAGCGTTGATGACCAGACAAACGCCCCCATCCCCACGCGTTACCACCAGGGTCTTGGGCAAGGCAAGCTGCGATAAAGTCCCCTGCCTCACCCTCACACCGCGCAACCGACGGCTAGCTACCATAGGCACGGCCGATCTTCCAACTCAAACATGACGCTGGGCCCAGGTGCAATGCCGCGTACGATTGCGCCCATTGCAATCATTCTCTTGTTGCTCTTCCTGCACGTTGGCCACGTCACAGCGGCGCCTTCCCTTCTCAAGAGACCGCGATATGTCTCCGGGAAGAGCCTGAACCAGGGCGCCGTCGTCGGGCGCGCGACGTCACAGGATCCCTCATGCCCCAACGGCTTCCTCTGCGTGCAGCAAGCATGCCCATCGGGCGTCATTTGCGGTTTCGATGAGACGTGCATTGACTTCGAGGGCACGATTGCTTGTGCGCCGAACGGCTTGACGTTCTGTGCCTTGAACCCTGCCACATTTGAGGGCGTTGGCTGCACGTCGGGCACCTGCTGGTAAGTCTTTGAAGCCGCTCTTTTGGAAAGCCCACGGACTGATTCCATCTAGCCATGGCCAATGCTACGTCTCCGGAACGGTCTGCTGTGATGCACCCTCGGTGCAATGCAGCCTCGGCACTCCGTGCAATGTATGTCCGCCCGGAGGAAGCTGCAGCGGAGCTGGCTGCGCGACGACGACGAGTCGCACGTCGTCTCCGATCGCACCGCCGTGGAGTACGACTCCCGTCGGGACATCATCAGGGCCCAGCAATTCAGGATCCGCAACTTCAACAAGGACATCGTCCACCACGCCGGCAACGACCAGTCCGCCGACGACAACCCCGCCAACCTCAATCCCGACCACAACTCCCTCCACGAGCGTCAGTATCCCCGCCAGCATTGACCTCAATGGCGCTTTGCAACTCTTCCAGCAGCTCTCGGATGACTTCAACGAGCTCATCACCATGGTGGGCAACCTGACCGAGTTGCTCGACGAGTACGCCAGCCAGGAGGACCCGACGTCATCGGCGGCTCTGCAGAAGCGGGCACTCTTTAGTGGCATCAACTGGGGGTCGGATATTGCAGCCCTCTATCCGAGGGTTGTCGAGTTCGCCGCCACTCCTGTTGGTAAGTTCAACCCATGTTCCTGGATGGGCCCAAATATACGAGTTGAGACTTACCGTCACGTCGCAGGTGAGGAAATCGCGGCGGCCGAAGAACTCATACCTCTGCTCGAGCGAGGAGGGCAGATCGCAGAGTCCTTCGCGGACGATATATCAGCAATGAGTATGACATGCACCGGCGTGCCCGCCTCACCAAACAAAGCACGGCCCTCATGATTTAACGTTCTTTGCAGGCGACGAGTTCCAAGACGTCCAAGATACCCTCCAGCGTCTCGATATTCCGGACGCTCCACCGCCAAATGTTCGGACCTTTGTGAACCAGCAGTTGGTCAAACTTCGTGGAATGGTACGTCCAGTCCCGTTCCTTTGAGTGAATTACCTGGATTATGACGCTAAAATGGTAATAATTGCCACACTCGTAGGACACTGCTACCCGCAACCTTCGTGAGTAAAACATTCTGTACGCTTGCAATCCTCACCAGTTTTGAGCTGACCGTCCGACTCTCATCGGCCCAGTGACCATCATTGGCGGCGCACTCATCGGGCTTCCCATCCTCATTGGCGTTCTGGCCGCGGGGGGCAATCCACAAACAGCCACTGTAACCTTCCCAGCCCCAGCCACGGTCACCGTCACGACGCCGGAATCGGGCACGCCGACGCCGTACATCTTCATGATGTCCGACCAGACATCGCAGGGCCAGTATGATCAGGTCATCGCCGAGGTCGTGGAAGACGGAGGACGGATCATCGAGGAGATGACTTACAACAAGCTCAACTTCTATGCCTTCTACGCCGAGGTCTACGCTACAGGGCTCGCCCGCCTGGACGGCAACCCCTTGATCACCGTGATATGCAACGACGCGGACGACGAATCCGACTCCGGGTTCGCGATTGACGAGGGCCCGCAAGACGATGGAACCGTCGCGTCCCGCGATGTGGGACCCGAGGGCTCCGACCACGACCCGCGCCGCCCGTTCGACGCGGACGACGATGACCATCACCACCTCCTGAACTCGACATTGATCGACAAGCGAGCCCTGCCGGGCGACCTTGTGGCCAAGATGGGCTTCATAGGGCAAACTCCGGTGCAGCGTCCGCGCGGGCTGCCGTACCATCTGCAGTGGCTCAACTCCCTCAGCAGCAACACGCAGTTGACAGGAAACTGTGAGTCAAACCTACCTAATCCACTTCCGTGCCGCTTCGGGCAGACCAGCTTACTCGCACACATTTGCCAAGATCTTGATTTCAATGACTATTTCTGGGACAACAATCCGGCGAAGGACTTGAGAAGTGTGCCTATCTACATGATCGACGACGGCATCAACTGGAGCCACGACGTGAGTGCCTCCAATTCCTCCCGCCCTTTGGCCCTGGCCAGCCTGTTTTGACAGACAGTACCTTAACTTGAATGTTCAAATGCTAACCATCTCAAAACGGGGGATCTGCACTACAGGAGTTCACCACCCTCAAGACGACGCAACGGCCAGTCGGCGTGAGCTGTGCCCTCTCCGTACGAGCGAACGGCCTCTGTCCGCCGTCGTCTCTGGGCCCAGCCGGCAGAGACCACGGAACGGCAGTCGCGGCCTTCATCGGCGGGCGCTACAACGGCGTCCACCCCAACCCCGACCTGAGGTTCGTGGCAGTCGGGGAGAAGGGCGGGGCCCTCGCCAGCGTGCGCGCCATCAAGCACATCATGGCCAAGCAGCAGCAAGACAACAACCCGCGCGCCGTGCTCGTCTACGCCTCGGGCTTCCGGCGCTCCAAGCTCCAGCCCAATGGTGTGACCACCAAGTCGGACTTCTGGGAGGAGCTGCTGCCGAAGCTGTTCGAGGCCCAGGTCGAGGTGGTCATCTCGGCCGGCAACAAGCAGCCCGACGACCCGAGCCTGCTCATCGAGGACTACACGCCCAACCTGTGGTGCGACACGACGAGCGCCTGCATCATGGTGGGCAACTGCAACGCGCGGGGGCTGCGTAACCCGTCCAATCTGCTGGGCGGCCTCGCCCACTTCTACATCGACATGTACGCCATCGGCACCGACACCATCGCCCCGGTGGCCTCGCAGAATGGCCAGCCCGCCAGGACGAACGGCTGGCGGCGCGCGAGCGGCAATTCGATGTCCTCGCCCCAGGTCGGCGCGCTGCTTGCCATGCTGATAGCGCAGGGCGCGCTGGACGGCGCCGGCCCCGTCGTCGCCACCAACCTGGCCGCCAAGAACCTGCTGCAGGACATCGGGCGCCAGCGCAAGGGCATGGGCTGGCCCGAGGAGGACCCCGGCCAGATCGTGCCGCGCGCCGCGACGAACTGGCAGATCCCGTGCCCGGCCGGCGCGCCCGTTGCCGCGGCCGGGCCGGACCCGCTGACGACCTACACACCTGCGGACGGGGTGTATTCCACGCTGAACCCGTCGGCGTCGACGGTTGCGTCTGCTGCTTATGTGGCGGCGTCTCCGGTGAGTTTTGTTTCCCTCGTGTTTGTTTGTGGCAAAGAAACTGGCCCTGTTTTCAAGTAAAAATATGGTCGCTGACATGCAATTGATGTAGGTCACTTGTCGTCCCATGTCAGGCGTAGCGCCGCCTGATCCGGTTGTTAGTGCTATCTAGGAGGTTTCTCAGACCTGGACTACGCTCAATCCTGTTTCGGATGGCGGAGGTTGGAGAGGGCCATTGAATCACAGAGCAAGCCGTCAACTATGAAAACGGCCAGGCCCCGAGCAGGGAAACATCCCTGGCATTCTCCCACTCATCATACCTTATTAAAAAATAGATGTCCCACGAGGGGCACTATCCCCTTCTTATTTTCCCCGATTTATCCCCGTGGGCGGCACCGTGATCGACCATCAATGCGTCGTCTCGCGCGGGTATCCCAGCTCATTGAGCGACGCGGGCCCACGGACACTGTATAAGGTACCTTATCTAGAATAGCATTGCTGCGGTTGTTATTGTTCATACTCCCCTTGGATTGGCGTCTGGAATCTGCCCACCTGGTTGAGATACCTTAGACCTACCTCCGCAGCAACAACAACCGAGAAGCCTGCTCACATGCCTCCGACAGTTGTACGTTTCTAGGCGCTGCCAATTTTCAACAAGTCTAGCTCGTAGCAGATTTAAAAAGTAAGGTAGGAACAGAAATGATGAAGAGCGGAGCATAGTACCGAACTGTTGTATGGGGAGTGAGGCACTGGGGGCTGACATATGAACGAGGGGACGTAGGGTTGTTTTCTGCAGTAAGGTAATCTGTATCAGTAGTACCTACCTAGGCTGGGTGATGTGGGATTCGGTGGGCTAAGGAGCCATTATATCAGGGACATACATCAGACTTTGAGGTAGCCGCTGGTATCGCTCCCTGACGCGACGCCTAGCTCCGCCAGTCTCATCTTATTGGAGAAACTGAGCCCGCCTGTGAACCAGCCCTGACCATCCCAGCACTTTTCGAAGATGGTAAGATTTGAGTTTTGCGCGTAGACGCTGGTGGCAACGCGCAATAACGCGGTCGTTTCTCACACTCCGACAGCCCCGACAGCAGACCGTGTATCACAGACTGACCACATACACGGCCAGGGGAAGCCGTAGCCGGAGGCGCAGGGCGCTCCGATAGCCAATTATTAAGGAACTAATTAGAGGAGGATTACAGCATCCGCCGTGCCGAGGGTGTGCCTTGGCTTCGGCTCGACCTAACCTTTGCGGATCCGGTTCGGGAGCCGATCCCACCCGGACCGGCTGCGCCTACCGTTAGCGGTCGCACCCCGCTCCGAGTCCGGCCAGTGCCGGCTTTCTGCCCGCGCTAAGCGGAGCCCCGGATCGTCATGTCGTGGCATCTGCGGTGGCATGATAGGTCAGGTTTGCCGCTCCTCCCATTTTCTCTGCTCTTTCCCCTCTTCTTCACCACTCTCTTCTACATTCCTATTCCGAGGGCCCTCTCGTATCATCTTGAAGCAAACTCGATCTCATTAGACAGACTCAAACGCCAACCATGGATTCACACCACCCCTTTGATCCACTTACAGCAAAGGAGATTCAACAAGTGAGAGGAGTCATCGAGATTCCAGACGCAAACATATGAATACTTAGATGTCAACAGGCCGCAGACATCCTGCAACGCCATGTCCCCGGCGCCGACATCATCTTTCGGGTCATCACCCTCTGGGAACCCCCAAAAGCCGAGATGATTCTTTTCCTAGACATGGAGCACGGAGGAGACGAGACACCAACCCCACCAGCGCGCCTTGCCCGAGTTCAAGCTCACGTCAATAACGCCTTCTCCGAGTACAAGGTCGACCTCGGCCAGCAAGCCGTCGTCTCGGAGGAAGAACTGCACGGCCGCCACTCGCACATCGATGGCGACTACATGCGCAAGGCCGAGTTGGCGTGCATGGCCAACCCTCGCGTCAAGGAGCAGGTTGCGGCCCTCAAGCTTCCCGTGGGAGCCACGGTGGTGGTAGAGCCGTGGACGTACGGGACCGACGGCATGAACGACATGTCCAAACAAATGACCATGGTGTGTTTGGCAACCGGCTCTAAATGTTCTCCGCTAATGTGTATTAGTGCTGGTTCTACATGCGCCTCTCGGCCGATCCGGACGCAAACTACTACGCCTATCCCCTTGACTTATGTGTTGAGATGTCCAGCGACCTCGAGGTTGTCAACATCTTCCACCTTCCCTCAGGAGAGGATGACCGGGTCAAGACGAACGGAATACCCGACGAGTTCGACTGCAGAAAGATCCACGAAGGGAGCGAGTACTACCCGACCCTCAACACGGAGCGCCGCACCTCGACCAAGCCATACCACGTCTCCCAGCCCGAGGGCCCTTCCTTCTCCATTGACGGCCACAAGATCCGCTGGGAGAAGTGGGAAATGCGCGTGGGGTTCAACTACCGCGAGGGCATGACGCTGCACGACCTCCGGTTCGACGGCCGCAGCCTGTTCTACCGCCTGTCCCTCGCCGAGATGTTCGTCCCCTACGGCGACCCGCGGACCCCCTACCCGCGCAAGGCGGCCTTTGACCTGGGCAACGACGGGGCCGGACTCTGCGCCAACAACCTCAAGCTCGGCTGCGACTGCCTCGGACACATCAAGTACTTTGACGGCTGGCTCGCGTCGCGCGCGGGCACGCCCCTCAAGATGCCCAACGTGATCTGCTGCCACGAGGTCGACGACGGCATCCTGTGGAAGCACACCAACTTCCGCACGGGCAACGCGGCCGTGGCGCGGTCCCGCGTGCTGGTGCTGCAGACCATCATCACGGCGAGCAACTACGAGTACGTCTTCCTCTTTTACTTCGGCCAGGACGCCTCGCTGCACTACGAGGTCCGCGCCACGGGCATCCTCTCCACCGCGCCCATCAATCTCTCCTCCCCAACCGTCCCCTACGGCACCACCGTCGCCCCGGGCGTCCTCGCCCCCTTTCACCAGCACCTCTTCTGCCTGCGCATCGACCCGGCCGTCGACGGGCACGCCAACTCGCTCCTCGTCGAGGAATCCCACCCCCTGCCCCCTTCGGTGGACAACAACCCGCACGGCGTCGGCTACACCACCACGCAGACCTACATCCCCCACGAAACGGGTCTCGACCTCGACCACCGCGTCAACCGCGTCTTCAAGGTGGTCAATGAACACAAACACCACCCGCACACGGGCACGCCGGTCGGGTTCCGCCTCGTGCCGTGCTACAGCCAGCCGATCCTCGCGCACCCGTCGAGCTTCCACGCGCGGCGGTCCGAGTTTGGCGCGCACGCAGTGTGGGTGACGCGATACAAGGAGGGGG